>TARA_B110000459_G_scaffold187213_1_pt1 | contig 11062 bp, 9 predicted proteins | sample TARA_B110000459 | Tara Oceans TARA_B110000459 (sample SAMEA4398296) | marine metagenome | biome: Polar Biome; feature: [SRF] surface water layer (ENVO:00010504); material: water (ENVO:00002006), including particulate matter (ENVO:01000060) such as... | depth 5 m | reverse complement strand
GAGTTGGGATACATCGATACAAGCTTAAAAGCTCAGATACACTGACTTTAATTGTTGATTTACTACATAGAGATAAACTTATAAACTACAGCATATATCCGTTAGATGACAGTACAATCGTGGGACATAGATTGAGTGAGAATTGGGCGGAAAAACAGCATGTTTATTTTGCGATGAGATTTGATAAAAAATTCGATTGGAGAGATCAACTTTCTGAAATTGAAGTCACAGGCCATGACGAAGCTGGGAATCTCTTGAATCAAGAAATGGAATATGTTCCTGTATTCGCTGTGGACTTCGGGGTAGTTGATGATTTAACAGTTAGAGTAGCTCTGAGTTTTTGTGATGTAGAAGGTGCTGTTCAGAATTTAGACAAGGAAGCGCCACATTCTGATTTTAACAAATACAAGAAAGCGAACGAGAAGAGATGGGATGAACAGCTCAGTAGGATAGTCGTTAGGGATAATGATATGGATAAACAGGTGATTTTCTATACATCCCTTTATCATTCTTGTACTGTTCCTAATCTGGCGTCTGATGTCGATGGTAGGTATAGAGGTACCGATTTAAGGGTGCATAAATTAGAGGAGGATGAAGGGAAACATTACACAGTGTTTTCGCTTTGGGATACATTCCGATCATTACACCCACTCCTATCATGGATAGAGCCTGGGCGTACTCGCGATTTTGTGAGAACAATGTTAAGGATGTATGAACAAGGAGGGCAGTTACCTGTTTGGGAATTAGCAGCTAACTATACTGGATGCATGATAGGCTACCACAGCGTGCCTGTAATTTCTGACGCAAAAGCCTGGGGAGTGAGTGGGTTTGACGAAGAACTTGCATTGAAAGCCATGGTTCAAGCGGCTGACTCAGCGCACTTAGGGCTAGATATTTATGCAGAACTAGGCTACATTCCAAGTGAAATAGAAAGCGAGGGCACTTCTAAAACTTTGGAGTATTGTTATGACGATGCTTGTATTTCACAATTTGCTTCGAGCTTAGAAGGAGATTGGGCAGACTCTATTGCTGAGAGATTTCGTTTGAGAGCTTTATCTTGGAGAAATATCTTACATCCTGAAACTCATTTTATCCAACCTAAACGTGCTGGAGCTTGGGCACCAGGATTCGATCCTACGGAAGTGAATTTTAATTATACTGAAGCGAATGGTTGGCAGTACACTTTTTTTGCTCCACACGATATAACTGGACTTCGATCTTTAGCTAGCGGCCCCTACCCTTTTTCTACCCTGGTTGAAAATCAATTTCGTGCCACGTCAATTACTTCGGGGCGACATCAGGTTGACATCACTGGTTTAATAGGCCAATATGCTCACGGTAACGAACCCAGTCACCACGTGGCATACCTCCAAGCGTATACTGGAAATCAGTGGAGGACATCGGAAATTGTAGATGAGATACTTAATACACTTTACACATCTGAGCCAGATGGACTATGTGGAAATGAGGACTGCGGACAGATGTCAGCTTGGTATGTGCTTTCGAGCTTGGGACTTTATCCTGTGGCGCCTGGGGCGAGTGGAGATCAGTCACAACTCGTCTTCGGATCACCGCAGTTCAGAGGTGTTGTTGTAACGCCTGCTCAAAGTTCTGCTAGGGAGCGAAATAGACCACTCATGATGACAGTGAGAGGAGACGGAGATTATATCGCGAATGTAAATGGAGAAAAGCGATCATGGCGCTCATATAATGAAATCATTAAGGGTGGAATGCTCTCCTTTGAAATGACAACTCTGAGGAAAAACGGATTCGGTATGTTAGACGAAGATTTACCAACACAAACTATGGATGATACAGGCTTCACTCCTGTTCCTGCCTTCGAAGCACCTCGAACTTTTCAAGAAAAGAAAACCAAAGTTAGATTAATGCATTTAGGCAATGATTCTGAAATATTTTGGAAGAATGGCGAAGAAGGGGTTTGGACTAAATACAAGAAAGATTTCTGGGTAAAAGAAACCGTTGAACTTTATGCGTACGCCATGCAGAATGCAGTTAAATCTAAGGTTGTAAGGCACGACATGGTAAAGATTGAGCACGACTGGACTGTGGAATATGCCTCACCATATTCACACCAATATTCAGCCGCTGGGCCTAACACCCTAATAGATGGGCTGCTTGGAGGCGATGAGTTTAGAACGGGCGATTGGCAAGGGTTTTATGCGACGCCTATGCAGGCAACTATCGACCTTGGTGAAATTCAAAATATTGAAGGAATGTCACTTGGGTGTGTACAGGATATAAGACCTTGGATATGGCTTCCGGAGAGTGTAGATTTTTATATTTCTATGGATGGTGAAAATTATGCTTTAGCTTCTCATATTACGCACGATATACCTGAGGACGATTATGACAAACAGGTACATAGATTTAAAACAAACTTTAAAAATGAAGGTGGTGTTACTGCGCGTTACGTGAGAGCCATTGCTAACTCAAGAGGTTTAATACCTGATTGGCATTTAGGTGCTGGATTTGACAGATGGACTTTTGTGGATGAGTTGAATATCAACTTTGTGAAATGAGCGATAAAAAGTCTTTTTTAGATATAGGTTTAGCCGCTACAACACCATATCCACTTGATATAAAAGTGAAAAGCGCGGATGGAGTTTGGATAAATTGTCAAAGTGGCGAGAAATTATTCGACGCAATTTCAGGTGTAGGTGTGAGCAGCTTTGGTCATGGGAATAAGTTTGTTTTAAAGGCGTTACACGCCCAAATTGATCTCAATTTACACACCATGGTGTATGGCGAATTTCGTCATGACTCAACAGAAAAAGCAGCAAGTCTTCTCACGTCTTTCCTTCCTAAAAACCTAGACTCTGTTTACTTTGTTAATTCTGGAGCTGAAGCTGTAGAAGGTGCCCTTAAACTATCAAAACGCATTACAGGTAGAACACGGATGATGGGTTGTCATGGCGGATATCATGGGAATACTCATGGAGCTCTTTCACTTTCATCAAACGCAGAACGTCAAACTCCTTTTTTACCATTACTTCCAGAAGTGACTTTTATAGATTTTAACTGTCATGAATCTTTAACTTTAATCGACTCTACTGTAGCGTGTATAATCGTTGAGACTATACAAGGTGATGCTGGAGTAGTCATTGCTACTAAGGAGTGGTTGTATGCTTTACGAGAGAAATGTAGTTCAGTTGGGACAATGTTAATCCTAGACGAAATACAGTGTGGGATAGGTCGATGTGGTTCACCTTTTGCATTTTCAGAATACAACATCACACCAGATATACTCTGTGTTGGAAAAGCACTTGGGGGCGGCATGCCTATTGGCGCATTTATTTCCTCTAAAGAAAAAATGTCACTCCTCTCCCATTCTCCAGCTTTAGGGCACATAACCACTTTCGGTGGACATCCCGTTGCATGTGCTGGAGCTGTTGCAGCTTTAACACTCCTAAAAGAAATCGATTTTGAATCAATAGAAAAACGTGGCAGGAAATGGGAGTCTAGATTAATTGCACATCCACGCGTAAAATGTGTGCGTCGAAAAGGATACTTTTTCGCAGTTGAAATGGAGAGTGAAGAATTAGTTACAAAGGCGATACTTAAAGGGGTTGAGATAGGAGTACTTATGTTTTGGTTTTTAAGCGTACCAAAAGCATTCAGGTTACAACCACCACTAACCATGACAGATAAAGAATCTGAGTTAGGTATCTCCAAGATTTTAGAGGCTTTAGATCTTTAATCTGCTTTTTCGTTAAAAAACTTTGCAACTGCTTTCATAGATCTTTTTGCTTCCGGCAAGATGTCTGGAACTAAGTGCCAACCATGGAGTGCCTTATCTTCCCAATGTGTATTCACCTCAATTTCTTCACTGGTGAGCGCCTCAACTGTTGCAACAGAATCTGTATAAAGAAATTCAACCTTAGAGCTCTGTATATGAGTAGGAGGAAATCCTTTAAATGAAGCGAAGAGCGGTGAAACTAAAGGGTCTTTATCATCCATATCGCCTATATACTCACGTGAAAAAGCAACAGTGTCAAGATTGTCAAATGGACTGAATTCACTAGAGTTAAGAAGATTACTTTCTGATGTTTTAGAAAGATTCATCCAAGGAGATAGAAGGGCTAGTTTATAAGGTACCGGAGTCTCCGTAGATATACATTTACCTACTAAACAAGCTGCAAGATTACCGCCTGCTGAATCTCCAATCAAAAAGGTCGTCCCTTGTTTTTTAATGACTTCCGAATAAACAGAATAAATATCATCTATAGCAGATGGGAATTTATGCTCTGGAGAAAGTCTGTATTCAGGAATGATAACCTCGCACTTTAATGATCTAGCAATAAAAATTGCAGTAGCCTTGTAAACTCTAGCAGAACCGAAGGAAAAACCACCTCCATGAATCCAAACCACCCGTTTCATCTCATCCTTCCCTCCTTGAAAATTTACAACTCCACACTTAACACCAGCAATATCAACATAGTTTAAGGTGCCACCGAACTTCCCGGGATTAAGTCGTGAAATACCTTCAATTGCTGTACGTATCTGCTGAGGAGTTGCACCAACAACCTCTCGCCTTATTCTTACTGCTACAGAATGACCAGAGATTACTACATCGTCAAAGCGACGTGCAATAAAGTCTTGGATATTTGAAAGTGTAGTTTTTTCCATCAAAGCGAAATTATTGATTGCAAATGTCGGAACTTTATCGCAATGATTCGATATAGTCCCACAAAAACAAACCTACCTAAGGTGGGTGACATACTTTTAAGTGAGCCACTTTTAAATGACCTTTATTTCGGGAGGAAGGCTGTTTTACTTTGTGAGTATAATGAAGATGGTGCTTTCGGGTTAGTCTTGAATAATTTTGTAACCGTGAGCGCTGAAGATCTAAAGCTCGACCTTAAAGACATTAATCCTAGATTTAGTGTGGGAGGTCCTGTTAATAGTTCTAACCTATATTTCATTCACGGTTGTGGCAAAATCAAAAACGCTAACAAAATTATAGATGGTGTTTTCTTAGGAGGCGATTTCGAGGAATTAAAAACTAAGATTAGAGATGGGTATACGTCGTTCAGGTTTTTCCTTGGGTATTCAGGTTGGTCTGAGGATCAACTAGCCGATGAGATTAAAAGCAGATCTTGGTTTGTAACTCAAACTAAGGCAAGTGAGGTGTTATCCACTGATTATGAAAACGAAGCGTTTTGGAAAAAACTCATAAAAGGAATGGGGCCAGGATTCTCTCATATTGCTGAAGCTCCTTTAGACCCTAGCTTAAACTAATTATCCTTAAAGCTGATCAACTGATCTCTAGCTCTACCCGGCATCCTTCATGTGACCTAACGTTCATTACACGTCCATCTTCTAAAATTAAATACTGACCTTTAATCCCTGAAATCACACCACTTCCATTAGGTTCTTTATTCAACTTGAGACTATTCACCTTCAATGGATATTTCTGAACAGGATAATTAATGGAATGAACTGTATCATCATCCGAAAAGAAGGGTTCATAATTTGGCCCCAGTAATTCGAAACATTCATCTTTCAACTCGAGAAGCTCATCAGGAATTCGTTTAACATCCTTGAGCATACCAAGCCAATGTGTCTTGTCATTCATGTGTTCCTTTAAAGCCACCTCGATCTCACCAGCAAGTTGTCTATAAGGAGTAACACATAATTGTATTCCCTCTACAGCTCCTTGATCATTCCACCTAAACTGCTCTCTTCCAAGACCAGTCACTCCTACTTTTAACTTATTTGTCCTGCTTAAATAAACGACATGAGGAACATTGTGGTACCTCTCCTCAAAGTCTCTATCTCGTAATGCAACACCTGTATGAATTGTAGAAAGCTCAGGATTGATGATTGATGGACATGAAATTGGAGATTCGAAAAAAGCCTTTTGACTCATCCCCATTCTATAAGCCTGATGCATAGCCTCACCAGTAACTACGCAGTTTACAACACCATCAAACTTCCATGTTAATTCCTTTCCAATCCAATCACACATATCAATTAAAGGCTGTTCTTTAAGCACATCGAACATCTGGAATTTGTAATTAACTACTTCTCCGATAGTGCTCGAAGGAGAAGCGATCATCTTTCTAATATTTCCCTTTAAAATCATATTTCGAAATTAACAGAAATTTCCTTAAATTAGACGCATAAATACAAATCATACAAAAACATCTATATGAAACAATTTTTACTTCCTTGTGCTCTTCTTGTTTTCGGCTCAGCTTTCGCCCAAACTCCTCTTTTCGAAGAAAATTTTGACTCTTACTCTGTAGGTGATTACGTTGGTGTAGAAAATGCTGCTTTCTCTACATGGAGTGGTGTAACTGGTACTGATGAAGACGCTATGGTGTCTGATGAGCAAGCTAACTCTGGCACTAACTCTATGAAAATATTTGGAATATTAGCTGGCGGACCTATGGATGTTTATCTTCCTGTAGGCCTTGAAACTGCTTACGAAGTAAGCTACAACATCTATGTTCCTACTGGAAACTCTGCATATATGAATGTTCAAGAAGAACTGACGCCAGGTGTTACTTGGGCTTTTGATATCGTTTTTGCTGGTAACGGACAAATTACTTTCGGAATTGACCAAGTAGTTTTAGCTTATGGTTCTTACAATCAAGATGAGTGGACTTCTATTTCAATGAGAATGGATCCAGTAAACGACAGAGCTGAAATCTTCATAGGGGGAGAGTATATCGCTAACGTTGCATTTGACGGAATAATAGGAGGTGTTAACTTCTATGGATACGGAGATGGAATTACCCAAGGTCTTTACTACATTGATGATGTTGTTGTTGTTGAAACTTCTGATGTAGTAAATGGAATTGAAGAAGCTGCTCAATTAGATTTAGCTTTCGGACCTAACCCTGCTAACAACTTCATCCAACTTACTAGCAATACTTCAAACGGAGTAGTTCGCATAATGGCTCTTAACGGTCAGATTGTAAAAGAAATCGCTACTAATAACTTGATTTCTGGGACTCGAATCGAACTTGATTTAGACAACGGCATCTATCTTGTAGAGCTTAGTTCTAACGGTAACCGCACAATGCGTAAACTTGTAATTAGCAAGTAATAGAATCCAGGCTACGGCTTTAATATAAAGGGTTACTCTGATTCAGGGTAACCCTTTTTTAATGCCCTATTTTTCTATATATACTTTAGATATAAACTTCTTTATTGCGTTTACCACTTCTAGGGTGTGGCTTGGAAGTTCCTTAGGTTCCCAAGGATGTTTCGCTCCGAAAGTATGTGCAGCCCCATGAATTACAAACAACTCACCATTTTTAGCCCAATCCACCAGGTTACGTCCTTCAGAAATATTAACAGCAGGATCAGAATCTCCATGAATTACAAGAACTGGAGAAGTTAAACTTCGCACAGCTTTCTCAATATTAAGTGATTCACAATTTTCCATGAAATCTTCATAGAACTTAAATGAATGATGTAAAATCTGCTTTGTTCTCCCATTGAGTATTTCCCATTTGCCTGTTGATCTCCATTTTTCTAATGAATCACCATCAGGAAAACGAGATTCGAAATCACAGACAGAAGCAAGCAATACAAGACCGTCCACCTTTACTGAAGAAGCAGCCAGAGAGGCAATACCACCACCTCGACTATGTCCAATTACAATGAGATATTCAGATTCCAATCTCATACCATCGCGCGTAAATTCAAGAATGGACTCGAGGTCTAACTTTTCAATAGAGTAAGTGTTTTCAGACCAAGCTTTTTCATCTGTACAATCCAGCATATCAGGTTCAACATGACCGTTATGTGAAAAGTTAAACCTCACAAAATCCCAACCCTCTAATGCCATCACATCTCCCATTAACTCCCAAGCTCCCCAATCCTTAAACCCCTTATATCCATGGGCAAACACGATACGCCCCTTTCTTTTTAGAGCACCGTTTGCGTGATGAATATCACCGTTGATTTTACCCAAAGCGCTAAGATGTGTGAAAGGAGTACGGATAATGTTCATAGGGTCGTAAATTGCATACTCAAAATTACAGCAACTTAAAGGATGAGCCTTAAACTAAGTTTACTTTTTACAATTGGTGCGCTTTCGCTCGCCACCCTTTCAGCCCAAACCTCAAACGACATCGTAGTTACTGTCGAAGGTCTAGGCGCAGACTCAGTATATCTAGCGAACTATTACGGATCACGCCTCTACTATAGTGATACTACAGTGGCAGATGCAAATGGTCATTTCGTTTTTAAAGGAAAATCTTTTGACAAGTGTGGTAAATATGCTGTCGTTCTTCCCGGACCTACATTCTTTGAGATTATGCTCGTAAACGAGCCAATGGAATTTCTTACGACCATAGACAATCCACAGGGAAATATGGAAGTCATAAAGAGTGAAGAAAACAAAGTGTTTTATGATTACCTCAACTTTTTAAACAGTAAAAGGGAAGAACGCACCCCACACGATAAGGTACTCAACGATTCGACATCCTCACCTTTAAAGATAGAGATCGCACGAAATTCTATGACTGTAATGAACTCTGAGGTGTTAGAATACCAAAACACTCTTATTGATGATCCACGTGGGTACTTATTCGGTAAATACCTTGGGATGTTGAGAGATCCAAAGGTGCCTGTAGCACCTGCTGGAGTAGAGGATGTTAGGTTTTGGAATTACATGTGGTATAGAAATCACTACTGGGACAGAGTGGATTTTACTGACTCAAGATTAGTGAGGGACGGTAGTTTCCATAACATGATCGAAATGTGGTGGGGCCAAGTCATCCCTCCAGATCCTGACACTTTGTTTTTCGAAGCAAAAAAGTTACTTGCAAAAGCTGCCTCAAATGATGAAATGTTTAAATACTTCCTACATCATATGACATTTGAAAGCGAATCATCTAAGGTTATGTGTATGGATAAAGTTTTTGTGGACCTTGTAAATGAATACTATGTTACTGGGAAAGTGGAGTGGCTTGACGAGAAACAACTATCTAAGATTATCGACAGAGCTAATGCTCTCAAGTATTCCGTGTGCGGTAATATAGCACACGACATTACTCTTCCAGGTTTAGATGGATCTACCTGGAAATCTCTGCACGATATTGAGGCTAAGTATACTGTTATGGTAATTTGGGAAAGCACTTGTGGACATTGTAAAAAGGAAATGCCTGTTCTACAAAGAGTCTATGAGGAATGGCACGATAAAGGTCTTGAAATTTATGCTATTGGGAATGACTTCGAAACAGAGCCATGGATAGAGTACATTGAAACAACGAACTATACTGACTGGACTCACGTTAGCGACAACCCACAAATAAATGCCCAAGACAGTGCCGCAGCTCTAATATATAGCGGGATAACAGATCTAGAGTCTCTAAATTTCAGAACAACATTCGATGTATTCTCAACTCCTAAACTTTTTCTACTAGATGAGAATAAAAAGATTTTAGCAAAACAAATAGGGGCGCTTCAATTGGCTGAAATGCTATACAGAATTAACGGTCTCGAGCCTCCACATCCTGAATTTTTCCTTTCAGAAGAAGCGATTGAGAAAATACATAGGTTAGAAGAGCAAGAAAAAAACAAGCATTAATATTCGTATTATACCAAGCATATTTTCTTATGGGCCCAACTCGATTTTTCAAACTTTTTCTAAAGCAACCAAAAGTAAATGCTTCTGTAACACCGAGCTCTAAAAGAGCTGCGAGAGCGATGGTTAGAGGACTTGACTTAGGGCAGATGAAATACGTAGTAGAGCTAGGTCCTGGAACTGGAGTTTTCACTGACATTCTTGCCGAGAGGCTTCCTGGAGACTGTAAGGTTTTACTAATTGAGTTAGAGGAGGAGTATATTAAACCTTTAGAAAAGAGGTATGATGATAGATTTGAAGTTGTAAAAAGTAGTGCTTGTAAACTATCTAGCCTTTTAAAAGATAGAGGAGTACATCATGTTGACATGGTCATTAGTGGTTTGCCATATACTTTACCTGAAGAGGTTAAAAGTATTTTATTTAATACACTTTTAGAGTTAACGGAAAATGGAACTTGCATGAGATGGTTTACATACTTTCCTTTTTTGATGAAAAAACACTACACTAAATTCCCATTGAGACGATCTAGTTTTGTTATCTGGAATTTCCCACCCATGTGGATATATTCCGTTAACTAATAACTAACTATGTTCAAATCTTGTTGAAGATGGAAAGTCATTGACTATATTTGCACCGCATTTTAATTATTTTTTATTGTGAATATTTTTGTAGGAAATCTAGCTTGGGGCGTCGATGACGTTGCCTTAAAAGAAACATTTGAGGCTCACGGCACTGTTGACAGCGCACGTGTGATTCATGATCGCGAAACTGGACGCTCACGCGGGTTTGGCTTTGTAGAAATGCCTAACTCTGATGAGGGGCGTGCTGCCATCGAGACTCTCGAAGGTAAAGATGTAATGGGTCGTCCTATTCGTTGCAACGAGAGTGAGGAGCGCGAAAAGCGTCGTTCTTTCTAAGAAACTAAGAATTTATAAAAAAAAGCCTTGACCATTTCGGTTAAGGCTTTTTTTATGTCAAAACTTTTCTGATTGATTTTTAAATAAACGTAATTAAGAAAACTGAACGATCTGAAAAACATAATAAAAAAAATCCCCTCCGAAATCGAAAGGGACTTTTTGTAGCGAGAGGGAGGCTCGAACTCCCGACCTCAGGATTATGAATCCTGCGCTCTAACCTGCTGAGCTACCTCGCCAAGGCGGGCGCAAAGATAGTAAGGAGTTTTTAGTTTTAGACATAAAAACACTGTAAAATCTAGGGAATATTCGATAGGTAAATAGAGAAACATTATAGAAATCTGGCTGACTAATAATAAAATAACATATACAACATACGACTATTTAGTCACCTACTCCGCCCCTACTGCCAGATTTTGCTGCCAGAAATCCCACATTTAATCAACATCTAAAAGCTGAAACTTATATCCAGATTATATCCTCATAAGTGTATACCCGCACCACCTAGTAAAAATCTAAATATACCATGACGTCCGAACTTAGTTCTGTATAAATAGTTTACTTTTACATTAAATTCTTAATA
>TARA_B110000459_G_scaffold13801_1_pt1 | contig 11066 bp, 5 predicted proteins | sample TARA_B110000459 | Tara Oceans TARA_B110000459 (sample SAMEA4398296) | marine metagenome | biome: Polar Biome; feature: [SRF] surface water layer (ENVO:00010504); material: water (ENVO:00002006), including particulate matter (ENVO:01000060) such as... | depth 5 m | reverse complement strand
GAGGAGATGAAAAAAATGCACGAGCAAATCAAAGACCATTTACACTCGGAAGGATTAGAAAAGGCGACCCAACTAGCCGAGGCGAAACACGCGATCGTTTTGTTGCAAAAAGAAACCGCGAAATACGAAAAAGAAACGGAAGAGTTGACGAAAGAGAACTCGACGAACAAGAAGTTGTTGGAAAGCTCTCGAGAGGTTCAAAAAGACGCCATGATGAACATCGAAAAACTGACGAAAGATTTAGCGGAAGCGAATGAGAAAAGTGGGAAGAAGATTGCGTCGTTGAGCAAGACGATCGAAGAGATGCACGCGGATACGAAGGTTGTCGTGCAAGATCACATCGATCTCGTCGAAGAGGACATTTTCCGAAACGTCAACTTTGTCGTCATGGAGGAAAAATTGAAGCTCGCGAACGAGGATGTCCAACGATTAACTTTCGAATTACTTCGCGCTCGACAATCGGAAGGCAACGATCGCGTGGGCATTGCCGCGCAAGCGTTGCAGCAACGCTTGGAAATGGCGGAGGAAAGAGCGCAGGTTGCGGCGGAAAACGCCAGTCGTCTCGAATCGAAACGCGTAGTTGCTGAGCAAATGCTCGCCTCCATGAAACGCGCAATGAAAGACGCTCAAAAGAAGCAAGAAGAAGAAGAAAAGGAAGCGTTCGGTGAGAACTTCCAATCGTCGAAATCGTCTGCTTTGGCTGTGCTTTCTGGTATCCATTCGCGTGAGTACTCTCCGAAACACGCATCGATTCGATTCGATCCAAATCAACACGAAATGGTCAAAGGCGGCGGCGCGGGGGCGACCACGCCAATCTCAAAAATGTCGAAACTCGATCAATCCACGCCGGCTCCCGCTATGTCTTCTACCTCAAACTTCACTACTCCTGCGAGCAAATCAGCGAAGTACGCGGCCCCGATGGTGGACGCGCCGATGTCATCTATTATGAAATCCAAATCTGGAAACGCCAGTGCGCAAATGAACGAAAGATCGGGTACTCTTTCCCCGGCAGCGAGTGGCACCATGAGTCCGCCAGTCATTGTTGAGCGTATTGTTGAAAAGATTGTTGAAGTTCCGGTGTATAAAGATGTGCCAACAGTAGTTGAAAAAGTTGTTGAGAAGATTGTCGAGAAGAAAGTCCCGACTGGTATTACCGAATCCGATTTGAAGCGCGCGAAAGAACTCGGTAAAGCGGAGTTGAAGTCGGAAATTGAAAAACTCGAAAAGTTGAAGCAAGACACGGCACCGAAAGAGGTGGAAGTGGAGAAACTCGTCGAGGTGTATTTGACCAAAGACGAAGTGAAGAAGAAGAACGAAGAGTTGAAGTTGAAAATCAAAGACTTGGAGAAATCCATCGAAAACGAACGCAAACAAAAGAACGAGAACACGAAAGCCGTGAAAGAGCTCGAGAAGGAGTTGAAATCTGCGCGTAAAGCGCTTGAATCGAAGAAACCTATCGAGAAAATCGTCGAGTTAGAGTACTTCGTCGAAGTTCCGACCGGGATATCGAAGGAGACACTCGAGAAGCACGAGAAGAAAATCTTGGACAAGGCGGAAAAAGACGTCGAAAGTCGCAAGAAGGCGCTGGAGAAAGAAACGTCGCAACTTCGAAAAGAGTTGAAAGCATCGACGGAGACAGCTCTCAGAGAAGCGAAGAAAAAAGTCGAGGATGCAGAAAAGAAAGTGTCAGAGGCAGAGAAGGAAGCGGCGGCGGCTTTCGAGATGGAGCGCAAGGCGCTCGCCGAGAAGGAGAAAACACTCGCGGACGAATCCAAGAACATCAAAAAGCGCATCGATGAAGGCACGGCGGAAGCGAGAAAACTTTTGCGAGCAGAAGCCGAAGAAAATAAAAAACTTGCAAAACAAGAACTCGAAGAGGCAAAGGCGGAATACAAAGCGAAAATCAAAGAAGCGCGAGCGGAATCAAAAGAGGCTCAAGAACTGATGCGAAAGGAAATTCAATCGATGAAAAACATCAACGCTGATTCCATGAAAGCGTTCGAGGAAGGTCAAAAAGAAGCTCGCTCGTTACTTGCGGAAGAGATTAAACGGTATAAGAACAAAGAATCTGAACTCACGAAGAAAACGGAATCCATGGCCAAGGATATCGAATCTGCGAAAACAGTCGGGTTTAAAGAAGCGGAAAAAACGTACAAACACGAAATCGACCGGTTAAAGAAAATCGAATCGAGTTTGGACGACGAGATCAAACGGACGAGAGCAGAACTCAACAAAGAACTCGTTGCCAAGCTCTCCGAGCTTGAGCGCCAAAAGAAACAGTCAGAGACGAAGTATATCGCCGAAATCGCGCAGCTTCGCGCTGCGGCGGTTGCGCCGACCATCGTCGCGGCTGCGACGAAGGAAGAAGAGAAGACCGTATCTTCGCCGCCAGCGTCTGACGTATCGTCATCACCGAAGAGTAGTAGTATCAGTAGCAACAACAACAACAACAACGTTCCAACGATTACGAAAGCGGAAGAGGTGATTAAATACGTAGAAATTCCGGACAAGCAAAGCGAGAAGCGATACGAAGCTGAACTGGCGCGAATCACCAAGGCGCATGAGGCGAAACTCAAAGACGCGGACGACAAGATCGAAGCGCTCAAGAAATCGCATCAAGTGGAGATTCAGAAAGTCGAAGGTGATTTTGCAAACGAAATCAAAGCGCTCAAGAGTTTGGATCACGAAGCTTCGAAAGCACGCGAGCAAGGCCAAAAGGACGCGACAAAGACGTTCGAGCGCGACATGCGGGATTTACGTAAATCCGCGGAGAACGAGAAGAAGCAACTCGAAAAGACGATATCTCGACTCGAATCCGATGTTGCGAGCGTCACACGCAAAGCGAAGAACGAACTCGAAGACGTGCGTCGAGCTTTGGAGAGGGAGAAGGACAAAATCTCGGACGAACTTGCGCGAGCGAAAAATGCGAGCGAACGCGACGTGTCCAACGCCAAGTTCAAACTAGAGGTCGCGGAGCAAAAAACGCAAGAATTGGAGAAGAAAATTCGATCGATGCAAGAGAAAATCGCTTCACCAGACGAGCAAGTGAAGACGATCGAACGACAAGAGACGGAACGTATGAAACTACTCACGGAGAAGGTTAAGTTGGAAGCGAAGGTGAAATCTTTGGAAGAAAAAATTTCGTTGCACAAGGTCGAACTTAACGAAACAATCGCGAATTCACCGGCAAAAGTCTCGACGAGAGAAATGCAGAAGCTCAAAGACGAAGCCGTCGCTGCGCGTGCGGATCATAAAGCCGCGAAAGAGGAGCTTGGACGCATGCAAAGCGAAAATACGCGATTATCGCGCGAGATTGCCACTCTCGAAGTCGAAAAGGCGAAAACATCAAAACCAACCGTCGATCCGAAAATTGCCGAAGAATTGTCCAAGACGAAAGACCAGTACGCGAAATCCATGGAAGAGAAGGCGGTGCTTGAGACGAAACTGTCCTTCCTCGAACGCGATGCGCCGGCGGCGAAGAAAGAATTGCTTTCACTCGAAAACGAAAAGAAAAAGATGGAGGCGCGAATCACGGCGCTCGAAGCTGTCGAGCGTGAATTATCCGCACGCGCCTCCAACGCCGAAGATACCAAGTCTAAACTCAAAAAGGCGTTTGGTGAGATGGAAAAGCGCGAGAAGGCGAACGACGCTACGCGTGTAAAGCTCGAGAAGGAAAATTCGTTGTTGGCTCAGACTCGTGACCAACTTCAAAAGGAGGTTTCCACCTCTGAATCGAAGCTTTCGAAGCTCACGGAAACGAACGGTGAAAACGAGAGAAATCTGTACGCACAAACCGCTCGATTATCTGAAATTGAAAAGCAACGCGCCTTGTTGGATCAGCGCGTTGAGCAACTCGAGAAGGAGAAGGCGGCGTTTGAGAACGAACTCGAGGAATCAAAAGAGCTTGGGTATGCGTTACAAAACGCACAAACCAGATTACAAACCGTCGAGGAAACGTTAAGAGAAACTGTAAACACGTGGAAAGACCTCGAGGAGAAGTACGAGTTTGCAAAAGACGAGTTAGCAAAAGTAGAACGATCCGAATCGACGTTGAAGCAAGCGTTGACGACGTTGGAGAAGGAACGCGCCGAGCTCGAATCGAAATCCAAGCACATGTCCGAAGAACTCTCGCGCAACGAAGAAAAGTTGAAGCGATTGCACGAAGCCGAGACAAAAATTGCCGTCGAAGCGGAAAAGCATAAACTCAACGAGGAAAAGTTCAAGCAGCTGGAGGAGCGTACGGCTCAAATGGAAAAGAGAGCGGAGATTTTGGCGGAGAAAGAGCGCGAGCTCGTTGGCGTCAAGGAAAAGCTCGTCGCGCACGAGGCGCAAAGGAAAATGTTCGAGAAGGAAGTTAAGCAAGCGCAAGAAAAACAATCCATGCTAGAGTCGACGATTGAAACGCGCCGAGGAGAGTACCAAGCGGTGATTTCAAAAATGTCCGAAGCCGAGCGTGAAGTCGCCAACGCCAAGGTTGCGGCGGCGATGGCGAAAGAATACGCCTCGAACTCTCGCGATACGTTGGAAAAAGTCCAAGAACGCGAAATGCAAATGCGCGAAGAGCTCACACAAATTCGCATCGCGTACGAAGCGTTGACCGTGGAGTACAGAGAGAAGGCATTCGAATACGCCACGAACGCGGCGAGGTTGGAGAAAATCATCGCCGATTTGCAAAGGCAAGTCGCCTTGCTCGAGCAAAAAGCCGAATCGCTGGTGGAGAAAAACCATCAACAAGATCTCGAGAAGCAAAAGTTGCTCAATCACATCAAGAACCAAGAGTACGACATGGAGCAGCTTCGAAAAGAATCGTTGGGGTATTACAACGCGTACGTCCAAGTGAACGAACAGTTGAAGCGCACGAAGGAGATGTTGGAGAAGGAAGTTCGAGATTCGCAAAATCTGCACAACGCCATCGCCATGGGCAAACAAAATGCGACCAACAGTTTCGGTCAAATTGGCTACGGCGGCTACGGGCAGCATCAACAACAACAAAGCAATCGATTAAACTTGGCACCGCCACCCGCCGCACTTTCCTCGTTCAGCCCGGACAAGCCGCAACAAGGGGGTCGATTCTCTTTGCTCCCGCCTCCGGATGACATCAAAGACATGATCGGAGGAGGAGGAGGAGGAGAGGGTGACAACTATTAACCTCCCTCGCGCGTATATATATTATTATTATTACTGCTACTACTGTATATTTCATTATAACTCCTGTAATGAGTCATCACGCTCACTGTTATATAAACGTCCAAACTCTTCGCGAGTACTCTCATAACAACGAGGTTTTTCTAAATTTCTTCTTTTTCCAACCGCACTTTTTTTTTAATCTTCCTTTTATTCAATATGCCACGATCGATCGGTCGCGATCCATTCACCGCGATGACGACCACGATGCAACTTTTGAATAACAAAAGGAAGGAGAATCGCGCGCCTTCGCCTTCTGATACTCTTTGCGATGATACTAAGAAGAAGAAGAAGAAGAAGAAGAAGAAGAGTTTTGGCCCCTTGGTCTCACCGCATGTGATTTCACAGCCGGGAAAACCTAAGAGGAAGAAGCACACCCCGTCGCGCCGACGACGCAATACTAATAACAACAACAATAACACTCTGACCGACGACATCGCCGCGACCTCGCTGTTGCTCTTGAGAACATCATCGACGACGACGACGACGACGTTCTCCGGTGGTGGTTTTGGTGGTGAGGAGGGTTGTGGGCTCGTCTTTTCTTACCTTCCCTCTCTTTCCGAAGGAAAGTTGGGAGGAGATGGAGGAGGAGGAGGAGGAGGAGCAAAAGACGTCAAAGTCGACAAAACGGTCGCATCGCCCGCGAGGGTAATGCTTTCGACACCACCGCAACAACCTAAAACTCGAATGAAGATACGCGTCGTCCTTCCGCTCCTCGCCTTGAGCGCGAAACGCCGCGCGGATCTGGGAAAGCTGTACGACGCTTGCGAGCTGTTGAAACGAGTAAAAGCGGTGGAGAGAATGTTTTAAGCCGCGGTGGTGGAGCTTCCGGAGCGTGTTTCGGGAGGGAGTTGTTATTTATTCTCTTTTTTCAGATGTATTTAACGACGGACGAATTGGGGAAGAGGCGAGAAGACGACGAAGAAGAAATCGATACTTATTTAAAAGTCATCTATTTAAAAACGGTATTGTATGCGCTGGAAGACGTGCAATGTATATATTAGAAGTCATGAGAATATTATTAGAAGTCAGAGACAAAAAAAACTTTGAGATGGGAGTCGATGTATTATTATACGCGCCGCTTTGTTGAATCGGCAAACAGAGTTGAACATGTAATATGAGTTGCTGCAATTCCATTAAATACGCATAAAAGAAATCTAATCGCTTACTTTCGGCGGCTTTCCTTTCACCGCTTTATACACCTGCCCGACTTGCTTCGCCACTCCAGCCGCTTCGATCACTTTCCTCGCTCTTCCAACTCCTTTCTTTGTCGTCGCCGCGACTCCGCTGACAATCTCGCCGGCGTACGGGTCCATCGCCGCTCTTTCCCGGGCGATGCTTTCAATCTCATTCGCCGTTCTCCTCACCATCGGTTTCACCGTATTCTTCACCTGCCTCTTCGCACTCGGTACCATCGTTTTCGACCCTTCATAAACCATCCCTCCAAATCTTTGCGCAGTCGTTAAGCTCATATCAATCGCCCGCGTCGTCCGTTTCGTCACCCCGGTAACTTCGCTCGTCAACTCGCCGACTTCTTCCAGCGCGTCCGTAAGTTCCAACCCGGAAACGCGAACCGCGGCTAAAGTGTCCGGAATTTCCTCTTTCAACGCCTCTGCGAGTAAAGCGACTTCGTTCATCGCGTTCGCTGCCGCTCGTAGTGTTGGTACGAGCGCGAGTAAAAAAGCGCTCAAAGACGAACCCAGCGCGCAGAAAATCGCAATCACCAGTCCTTCCGTCAATTGAGGTGAAAGAAATTTTGAACTACTTTGTTGTTGGTTATAATTCGATGACGATGACGGCACGGAAATCACCCCTTGTTTTCTTAAAGTCTTCTTCGTCTCTCTCGTTTTCATCATTTTCTCCTCCTTCTTTGGTCCTCGCAAAAGATTCAACGCGCTGCTCGTCTGCATCGTTTCGTTGCGGGAAAAGACGAACGTTTTTCTTCTTAACTGCTTTCCCCGTCGTTTAAAGTAATAACACGTGTTTGAGAAGTGTCTTCGAAAGGAACGACAACTTTGAAAAGAAGAAGAGGAAGACAAAGGAGGAGGAGACAAAGAAGCCGCCGTCGACGCCATGATGATGACTCCTTGATGTCCTTGCGCGAAAAAGAAGAGAGTAGCGATGTGTTTTAATGAGGATTTGTTTTGACTGCTTTAATAATACAAATATGAACTAAAAATGTTCGCTCACATGTCCGGACCCATGTCGTCGACTTCGCTCAACTTTTCAAACGCCTTATCCATATCCGCCAACGCGTCGAAATCGCCAGATTCTAACGCGCGTTGTCGAGATAAATAATCGCCGGCGTTGATGAAGACTTCACCGTCTTCGTCCGTGGACATCAAATCGAAGGATTCGCCCGGGAGCGCTCGGTTGAGTTTTTTGTCTTCTTCGGTTTCTGCCGCTTCGGGTGATGAAGTTCCTTCGTTTTCGTCGTCGTCCGTGGATGCCGCGGCGGCGCCGACGAACGCGAACGCGTTCGTCGTCGTCTTTTCTTGTTTTTCTTCTTCTTCTTCTTTATTACCGAAACCAAAACTGTCCGCGTCTACGCCTTCCTCGTCCAGAATGTCCGTGAACAACTGCGTCGCGTACGTGGAAACTAAAATCGAAACGCCTAAAAGCGCGCACGTTTCAAATATAACCGCATTTTTCGCTTGTTCTTTCACCGCTCCACTCACGCCGTCGACTTCGGGGGACAAAATCGTGCGCAAAATGATGCTTCCTAAATACGCGTCGATAAACGCCGTCTTGGAGCTCCCGATGAAGTGCGCCGCGAAAAACTCCCAGTACTTCAACTTTGTCACGCCACACACGTACCAGTTACCGCTGATTGGAATGGGTAAAATTGGACACAACCTCAACAACAGCGCCGATTTGAATCCTTCCGGGACGACTTGATCCGGGTAATTCTCCGAATTGAATCGTCTATCCAACGCTTGGTACCATTTTCTCTCTCTCGTCGGCTCTCCGTCCTTGGAAAACCATTTGAAGTTGAGCGCTTTCTCTCGCAATACCGTTCTTCCCAACCAAAAGTTTGCGCTCGCCGCAATCGTCGATGCCAACGACGTCAACACCGTTCCGTTCAACACGTTCCCAAACACCATCGGCGACAACACCGGCAACACAAATCCAATCGGTAAGAACTCATCCGTCATCGTCACTTTTTCCGCGAAGAAGAGTAAAACGTAAATACCAAAAATAGCAATCATCGGCTGACCGTTAATCTGATCCAAGTATCCAATCAAATCGTCTCTCGGTGGTATCCCGAAGAACTCCGCCAACTCGTCGAACCCTCCAACCGCGTTCAACGCCGCCAACCGCGGTAAAAATATCCTTAAAACTAACCCGGTCACCGCCACGTTCACCGCGCTCCCCATCAACGGCGCCGCGTCTTTCACCGCCTCGGACTCTCCAAACTCCTTAAACTTCGCCTTCCAATACTTCGCGACAGTCGTGCCGACTTTCTTTTTTGCTTCCGCCCGAATGCGTTCTCGGACGCCGCTAACGTCACCGTTATCGCCTTCGTCGCTTGGACGACTTCGAGCGAGTTCCAGAATAGCTTTCAGCTCCTGCGCGGCTTCGCTGTCGTCGTCTCGCAAACGCACCGGTTTCAACGCCGTGAATAAATTCGATGCGATTTCCTTTAAAGGTTTCTTTTCTCTCTTTGTCTTCTTCGTCGTCTTCTTTTCTGGTCTCCTCAGTGCGTCGACATCGACATCGACATCATCACCGTTCGCAGAGATGGCAACGAAAGAAGACGATCCGTTTCGTCCTCCTCCTCGTGTGCGTCGTTTACGTCTTCCCAACGCGCAATCATCCGACTTTAATTTTAACGTTACGTTTTGACTTAAATAACGATTTTTGGATGAAAAACTCTTTCGTCCTCTGTTCTCGGGTTTTATGGTCTTCGTCGCGAACGAGTTTGAGAAAGATGCGAGAGAAGGCATCGTCATCTGTTTTTGTGACGTCTCGCGTGTTTTCCATTTTATCCAAAACGAGAAGGAAAATTTTTTAACGAGACGAAGGACAAAAAACAGCCACGTGGTGCAGAGGAGCAAAAAAATCTATTATTCTATTTCACGCGTATATGTGCGGTTTTGATCAAACAATAAAACTACTCTTCTTTGTTCTCTCTCTCTCTCTCTCTTTCTCTCTCTCTCTCTCTCGTTTTGCGATGAGTGTACTACGTTTAGAAGGAGGAGGAGGAGGACAAAACGTCAAATTCGTCAAATTCGTCGTCGTCGAACGAAGAGTTTCGTCCTCGTCCTCCTCGTCTTTCTCGTCCTCCTTTAAAACTTTCGTCGCGGCGCTTAGAAGAAGATGTCTTCCCCCTTTTATTAGGAGCATTCTTTAACATATTCTTTTCTTTTTTACCGCTGGAAAAGAACTTGACGTTTGGTTGTTTCGCGGCGACGACGCCGTGCGCGTGTTGGTCGATTTCGACCGATTCGAAACCAACGAGTTTCATGCGTTTGACGATGCCTCGAACGCCGCCACCGCCGGCGACGTTACTGGAGGGGTCCCCGGTGTAATGGTAGACTCGTCCGGACGGCTTGAGAACGCGGAAAAGTTCGGAGTAGAAATTTTCGCCGTACAGCTCACCGGCTAAGGCGAACGTTGGCGGATCGTGGATGATTCGGTCAAAGGCGCGGTCGGGTAAGGTTTGGATGACGTCGAAGGCGTTGCCGTAAAGTTGCGAGATGATGTTGTGTTTCTCGTAATCATCTTCGCCGCCATCTTCGCTCCTTTTTTTTGTCGTATTTTTCGCACGACCAAAAAGACCTTTCGAGTGAGGGTTCATGGCACATATTTGCGTCATCGTCGGGTCGAGCTCGATGGTCGTCACGCTCGAAACGTTTTCCAGCTCCGAGGCCATAATCGCCGTGTACGCCAATCCCGTGCACACGTCCAACACCGCTAAATTATTGCCTTTGTACGGCTTTAAAGAGGCAATTTTGCGTCGCGTATCTTCCTTCGGGTCCACGCCTAAGCCGAATCGATGCATACTAAACCCCGCGATTAACGCAGTTGGCGCTAACTCCGGATTAACGCTATCCGAAGGACACAGCGCGCACACTCTGTCGATGGTGTTCGAGTATATCCGACACGGCTCCAATTTTGCCAAAGCCCTGCTGTCGCCCGCATCTTCGCTCGTCTGAACGACAGTATACACCGTCAAATCGTCCGGCTCGATTGCGAACACGTCCTCTCGGTTTAAAACTATCATCGCGTCGTCGTCGTCGTCGTCGTCGTCGTCAACACTTTGTTGTCTTTTACTAATTTCCACGCGTGTCTCGTCTATTCGTATTTCACTCCTCGACAAACCGAAATCTACCGTGTGTTCGAACACAGCTCTCTTATTCGCGTTTTGATGATATTCCTTTCTACATCGCTCGGCGAAACACGCCGTCAGGAGGCAATACAATCTGGTCGTTTTGGTTTTGGTTAATTCATCCGCGTCTTCGTCGTCCTCGTTCGCAACATCATCGGGAACAACAAAAGACGAGGACGACGACGACGCCGACGCTTCTGCGCGCCTTCGTCTTCTCCTTCTCTCGTTTTCTCTTTTCCTCCTCCTAAAAAAGCTTTGCCTCTCATCGTAAGAAGAATACGAATCAAGAACAGGCGTTCTCGTAACGACCTTTGTCTTCGTCGCATATGAATGCGCACACTCGGTGACACGAGTAAACGTCCTCACATAACTCATCTCCTCCTCTCAACGACGACTTCTCAAACTTCGAACAACTTTCGAAAAGGAAAATCGCTCGTCTTCTTCTTCAGAGCGCTAGACAAAGGAGAGCTCAAAAGTATTTACAGAGAGAGCGAGTGACGAGAGCGTTTCCTCCTCTGTCTCGCGTTAAAGTTTTTTATGGCAAAATTTT
>TARA_B110000459_G_scaffold188373_1_pt1 | contig 11106 bp, 9 predicted proteins | sample TARA_B110000459 | Tara Oceans TARA_B110000459 (sample SAMEA4398296) | marine metagenome | biome: Polar Biome; feature: [SRF] surface water layer (ENVO:00010504); material: water (ENVO:00002006), including particulate matter (ENVO:01000060) such as... | depth 5 m | reverse complement strand
TATCTCCTTATTTTGTAACGGATGCTGAGAAGATGATTGTTGATATGGAAAACCCATACGTGTTGGTTTATGATAAAAAGATTTCTAATATGAAGGATCTTTTACCAATTTTAGAACCAGTAGCACAATCAGGAAAGCCATTGTTAATTATTGCAGAAGATGTAGATGGGGAAGCATTAGCAACTTTAGTTGTAAATAAAATTAGAGGTGGTTTAAAGATTGCGACAGTTAAAGCTCCAGGTTTTGGAGATAGAAGAAAAGCAATGTTAGAAGATATTGCAATTTTAACTGCTGCAACTTTAATATCTGAAGAGCAAGGCTTCAAATTAGAGAATACTACATTGGAGATGTTGGGTACTGCAGAGAAAATTACAATTGACAAAGACACTACAACAATTGTAAATGGATCGGGTAAAAAAGAAGATATAGCTGGAAGAGTTACTCAAATTAAAGCTCAAATAGAAACGACTACATCTGATTATGATAAAGAAAAATTGCAAGAACGTTTAGCTAAATTAGCTGGTGGTGTTGCTGTTTTGTATGTTGGAGCAACTACTGAGGTAGAAATGAAAGAGAAGAAGGATAGAGTGGATGATGCTTTAGCTGCAACAAGGGCTGCAGTAGAAGAAGGAATTGTTCCTGGTGGAGGAGTTGCTTTAGTTAGAGCTGAAAAGGCTTTAGATAAGCTATTAGGGCTTAATGCAGATGAAGATACTGGAATTGCAATAGTAAGAAGAGCGCTTGAAGAGCCGCTAAGACAAATTATTACAAATGCAGGTGGTGAAGGTGCTGTTGTTGTTCAAAAAGTAAGAGAAGGTAAAGATGACTTTGGTTACAACGCCAGAACTGAAGAGTATACAAATATGTATGCTGCTGGAATTATTGATCCAACAAAAGTAACTCGAGTTGCATTAGAGAATGCTGCATCTATTGCTGCATTACTGTTAACTACGGAATGTGTGATAACTGATGAGCCAGAAGCTGAAGGTGCAGGAATGCCATCTATGGGGGGAATGGGAGGCGGAATGCCAGGTATGATGTAACAGCGAATCACTATATATAATTAACATTACAACAAAGCCTTTTTATTTATAAAAAGGCTTTGTTATTTTTGTGAAATGAAATTACATCTCACTCAAAAAATAGGATTGGTAGGAATTGGATTTGTTTCCCTAATAGCGATAGTGTTTTATTTAGGAGATTATTTTTCTCCTTTCATCTTTGCTTTCTTTATACCATTTTGTGTGTTGATTTTAATAGGGTATTCTATCAAAACTTTTAAACAACAAAAAAGGCATTGAAAATTATCAATGCCTTTTTTGTTGTTATAATTTCTTTTTTATAAATCGAAATCTGGTTCAGCAGCTTTCGCGTATTTTTTCTTTTTAGGTTTAATGTTCTTCACAAACAAAACATTAACTAATTCTTCATCTTCGGTTACGAACGTATTACTTATTCCGTTAACTATTTTAATTGATTTTTTTTCGTTTTTGAAGGTGAAGTCAAGCTTTTCAAATGTACCATCTTCAAACTTTAAATACATGTTCTGATAGTTAACTTCACCATCTTTAATGGTTACTTTTCCATAAAAACAATCAGCCATACTACCTTTTCTAATAGTGATGATAATGTCATCATATGTACCATCTGTTACTTCTTTAGCTCCACGTTTTTCAAATACTTTGGCATACTTGGTGTAGCAAGTTGTTTGAGCTGTGCTTTGAGCAAAAGCAACACCTACTATTGATGTTAATATTAAAGTTGTTATAATTTTTTTCATGATTTTTTCATTTAATGGTTATAAAAATAGATATACTTTATTTATTATCTAAATTTGATTACTATTATTTTATTTTTTAATTGTTTAAATAAGAAACACTGAATGAGTATAGCATTAATTAAGAGTAATTTTTCAGAGGCAAAACAACTATTAGACCAGTTTGTTGCAGATGATAATAATTTACTAAAAGTAGAATCGGCAGCAAAATTGATGCTTACATCTATTAAAAGTGGAGGTAAAATTATATCGTGTGGAAATGGAGGCTCAATGTGTGATGCCATGCATTTTGCAGAGGAGTTAACAGGGAGGTTTAGAGAAGATAGAAAGGCAATAGCTGCAGTTTCAATTTCGGATTCATCACATATTAGTTGTGTTGGGAACGACTATGGTTATAATGAGATTTTTTCGAGATATGTTGATGCATTGGGTCGAAAAGAAGATGTTTTACTAGCAATTAGCACGAGTGGTAATTCTGAAAATGTTTTAAAGGCTGCTATTGAAGCAAAAGCTAAAGGGATAAAAGTTGTTGGCTTAACAGGAAAAGACGGAGGTAAGCTTGCCGAAGTCTGTGATGTTGAGATAAGAGTGCCACATAATGGTTATGCTGATCGAACACAAGAAATTCATATTAAAATTATCCACTCATTAATTCATTATATCGAAGAAAATTTAGATTAAATGCTTGTAAAAACTTTTGGAAGTGCTCTTGTTGGAGTTGATGCTATTACTATTACTGTAGAGGTAAATGCAGATAGGGGATTCAAGTTTTTTATGGTCGGTTTACCAGATAATGCCGTAAAAGAAAGTCAACATCGAATAGAATCTGCATTGAAAAATGTTGGATTAAAAATGCCAGGAAAAAAGCTAGTAATAAACATGGCTCCAGCAGATATTCGGAAGGAAGGGTCGGCTTATGATTTGACAATTGCAATAGGAATATTAGCAGCATCTGGCCAGATGAAAGAAGAACTTATTGGTGATTATGTAATTATGGGAGAACTCTCTTTAGATGGAAGTTTACAGCCAATGAAAGGAGCCTTGCCGATTGCTATTCAGGCAAAAAAAGAAGGGTTTAAGGGGATTATCTTACCTAAAGTAAATGCAAAAGAAGCTGCGGTTGTTGATGGGCTTGATGTGTATGGAGTAGAGAATATTAAAGGAATAATAGACTTTTTTAATGGAGAGAACTCAATGGAGAAAGTTGAGATAGATACGCGTAAAGAGTTTTATAAAAACTTGAATAATTTTGAGTTTGATTTTGAAGATGTTAAAGGGCAAGAGAATATAAAGCGAGCGCTTGAAATTGCTGCAGCTGGTGGACACAATGTAATTTTAATTGGGCCTCCTGGAGCAGGAAAAACAATGTTAGCAAAACGATTACCAACAATACTTCCCCCATTATCTTTGCAAGAAGCATTGGAAACAACAAAAATACATTCAGTAAGTGGAAAGCTATCTGGAGATACTTCATTGATTAATGTTCGCCCATTTCGTGCACCACATCATACTATTTCTGATGTCGCTCTTGTTGGCGGAGGAGGATTTCCTCAACCAGGAGAGATTTCATTAGCACATAATGGAGTACTCTTTTTGGATGAATTGCCAGAGTTCCAAAGAACAGTATTAGAAGTTTTAAGACAGCCTTTAGAGGATAGAAATATTACGATCTCTAGAGCAAAATTCACGGTAAATTATCCTGCAAGTTTTATGCTGGTAGCATCAATGAATCCTTGCCCTTGTGGTTATTATAATCACCCTGACAAGGCCTGTGTTTGTTCGCCAGGAGTTGTACAAAAGTATTTGAATAAAATTTCGGGTCCACTATTGGATCGGATTGATTTACATGTTGAGGTTACACCAGTTTCATTTAATGAGTTAAGCGCGATATCCTTAGGTGAATCGAGTAATGAGATTAGAGAGCGAGTTATCGCTGCTAGAAAAATACAAGAAGACCGATTTGAAAAAAATAATGGAGTGCATGCAAATGCTCAAATTTCTTCTAAAATTTTAAAAGAGATTTGCGAAATTAATCAGAATGGGAAGGATTTGTTGAAAAAAGCTATGGATAAACTAAGGTTATCTGCAAGGGCTTATGATAGAATTTTAAAAGTAGCAAGAACGATTGCTGATTTAGAAAAATCTGAAAATATACAAACAAACCATTTAGCTGAGGCAATACAATATAGAAGTCTGGATCGAGAGGGTTGGGCAGGATAAAAAATACAAGTTTAATTTTAAAGGAGACATTATTAATATGGATACGATAAAAAATATTTTAATAGCATTATCATTAATCGTTGCAATGAGTTCTTGCTCTAAAGAAGAGGATGAAATTCCATTAGCAGATCCAGGAGTTTCATCTTCTGATTTTGATTATGGATATGTAGGGATTAGATTAAAGGGAAGTAATAGCATGTTGGATAGTATTATCTATACCAATATAACTAAAGGGTTCTCTTTTGATCTTGAGCCATCTCACATTGCTTTTGTTCAAGGGGATACACTCGGGTTGTTATCTAAGACTTTATTAAACGGAAATACAGGTGATAATATTAGGTGTTGTGTTTATGTGAATACGGCAACATCATTAGGGGTTGCATTTAAAGATAGTATTCCTTTAAACTCTGTTCCTGCAGGAGAATTTTGTCATGTAGGAATATATTAGTGTTCGTCTATTTTTTTAGATCTGGATCTAAAAAAGAGCTGGAATGATTGGATACAATAATAAAAGAATCATTTTTTGGAATATTTTGTTAACCATTAATGTGTTGTTCTCAAAAGTAACCTTCAAGAACAACCCTATAGCTAATTTTGCTCTAGTTTGTAATAATTATTCTGATAAAAATAATCGTTAGAATGGTAATATCCTAAAGTGGTTTTTAAAAATGCTGACTCTGGTTTGGCAGGAGTCAGGTCGTTAGACTCATTATTCCAATTGAATAAATCGGAAGATTTTTTATCATTAAGAACCATTAATTTATTGTCTTTTAATAAACCTAAACTTCTATAATTCCCGATAAGTGCGCGTTCTACATCTTTATCCATTTTAGAAATATCTTTTCCTAAAAGTTGAGATTCATAAGTCCAGTTAAGATAACCAAATAGAGTTGGAAAAACATCTATTTGAGAACAGATTTTGTTTGTTGCTTCTGGTTCTTGTTGAGGTAGGTTGCATATAAATCCTGGAATGTGATATTTGGCTACATCTAAATTTCTTTTACCAGCACTCGAAGCACAATGATCTGCCATCACTACAAAAACGGTGTTTTTAAACCAAGGTTTAGATTTTGCCAATTGAATGAAATTCTTGATGGCATAATCGGTATATTTTACTGCTCCATATCTTCCAGCACCTGAGGGTACATCAATTTTCCCTTCAGGATAAGTGTATGGCCTATGGTTTGAAGTCGTCATGATAAAATTGAAAAAAGGCTGCTCATCCTGGTAATTAATATCTGCCTCTTTAATCACTTTTCTATAAATATCTTCATCACAAACCCCCCAAGCATTTTCAAAAGTTACTTCATCATCTTCAATATTTGTACGTTTGGATTTAAATTCATCTCCCATTAAATATCCCCTTCCTCTATCAACAATATCAAATCCATTTCCACCAAAAAATTGATTCATATTATCAAAATATCCATCACCACCGTAAAAGAAAACATTCTTATATCCTTTTTGTTCAAATACTGTCCCAATATTAAAAAATCCAGTATTGTTTTCTCGTTTCACAATACTCCTTCCTGGTGAAGGAGGGATAGATAAAGTAATGGCTTCCATCCCTCGAACGGTTCTTGTTCCTGTAGCATATAGATTGTCAAAAGATACACTAACATTCGTTAAAGAATCCATAAACGGAGTTACACCCCACTTGCTTCCATAGCGGCCCATAAAATCAGCACTTAAGCTTTCTATACATATAAAAATAACATTTGGAGTTTTTTCTACCCCATCATTATTAATTGTTCTTCTTAAACTATACTTGTTGGTAGTTGTGAGCTGGTCTGTTTTCTGAAGTACATTTTCCTTTAAGGTTGCGATAGAAACATCTATATTTTGAGTTTGATAAAAATCAGTGTAACTCAGCTCATTGTTTCTGAAAGCTGCAAAGAAAGAGTAAATTCCTGTTTTACTCAATTCATTTTCGTATCTGTTTTCTGACCACTCAGCATCTTTATTCGTAATAAATAACAAGAAAAGAAGAGCAATTACACCAGTAATAGAAGCAGTAATTGCTTTTACTTTTAGTGAGCTTTTGTTCTCAAACGTATGGGTAAATACATTTTTTTTATTGATGATGAAAATGATTAAGAGCACTGTTGCAATAACAATGGACAGCAAAATAGGGAGTGGATAAGATTCGTTAATGTTTCCAATTACTTCGTTGGTGTAAACAAGATAATCAACAGCTATAAAATTAAAACGAGAACTAAATTCTTCCCAAAATGTAAACTCAGCAAAAGTGGTGAAGATGAAAGTTAATAGCCCAATAAAAAAAGCAAACTTGGTAATTGTTTTATCAAGTTTAGAACCATTAAGGCTGTTCGGGAGCACCAATAGGTATATAGCGTAAGGAACTAGGAAGAAAGAAATAGTTCCTAAATCAAAAAAAAGTCCGGTAAATAATATGCGAACTAAACTAATAATTGAAAAATCTATATTGGAAAATGACCAAGTATAAAGTGCTATTCGCGTAATAGAAGAAAGTATTAGAAATACTAAGCCTAATGCTACAAGTAATAGGTGTCTTTTAGGGATTGAGATTTTCATTTATATTGGCCAAAAAATATTTGTACGAATATAGTACTAATGTTTTTTAAGTTACATTTGTTTTCGATAAAAAATAGAGAAATATGCGTAATTATTTATTGTTTGGTTTAATAATCTTACTACAAAGCCAACAGCTTTTTTCTCAAAAGGATACTCTCCGGATTGAGTCTAGAAAACCATTGTCCATTAAATTGATTCTTCCTGCAACGTTAATTTTATCGGGAGTTTTATTAAATGGATCTCGACTAGAGAAGAATTGGCAAGTAGATATAAGAAATAAAGTTGGTACGGATTATCATAATGCTGCGGATGATTATGTTCAATATTTGCCGTATGCTCAAATGTATTTAGGTGATATTATTGGGCTAGAAGCAAAAAACCATTGGTTTGATCAAACAAAAAATGTTTTTATTGGAGGATTAGCTACTTTATTAATAACACATTCTTTAAAAAGAGGTGTAGGTAAAGAACGACCAGATGCCACTTCAAACCATTCATTTTCATCAGGACATACTGCAACATCTTTTTTAGGCGCAACAATTCTTTATCATGAATTTAAAGATGCAAATATGTTGTATGCGTCAAGTGGGTTTTTATTCTCATCCTCAACAGGAGGCTTAAGAGTTATTAATAATAGACATTGGGTTTCTGATGTTTTAGCAGGAGCTGGAATTGGTATTTTGGTCGGACATTTAATATATCATATTGAACCGTTAAAAAACTTCAATCCTTTTAAGAATACTAAAAACCTTGCTTTTAGTCCAATGATAGATAATAAAGGCCTTACTTTTATTGCTTCTTTTCAATTTTAATGAGACGCGTATTATTCATATTATTTGTTACTCTTTTTGTAAACGGCTATTCTCAAAAGGGTAAAGCTCAAAAGAGTAAACCACCAACTCAAACATATCAGATAAGCAGTGAGTTGCAATATGTATATCCAAGACCTAAACTGTTTAACTTTATTGCTGGGATTCCTAATAATTACGGGAATCTTGCAAAAGAAACTGTAAAGAAGGATAACTTAAAGTGGTTAGGGTTAACAGTTGTTACTACTGGAGTTTTGTTTGCTGGAGATGAAATATTTTTAGATGAATCGGAAAGAGTTCGAGATGTTGGGGTAACTAAAAAACATGAATATAAAATTTTAGGAGGTATGGTAGATGTGCCAACTAATACGTCTGCTACAATGTATCATTTAGGACATGGAAATACATCACTGTTAATTGGAGTAGGGTTGTTAACTGTTGGTGGAATTAAAAAAGATTATCGTGCAATACATACTTCAAGTGAAATTTTAGAAGGATTGTTTACTTTAGGATTTATGACGCAGGGATTAAAAAGAGTTTTCGGAAGAGAGAGTCCAAATTCTGCGACACAATTAAGAGGGAAGTGGTCTGGTTTTCCTGGTTGGAATGAATATATGGAGAAAACCTCTGATTATGATGCTATGCCATCAGGACATATAGCAACATTAACTTCTACGGTTACTATTTTGGCAAAAAATTATCCTGAAATAAAATGGATAAGACCTGTTGGTTATACCTTAATTGGTCTTATGGGGCTTGAGATGATGAATAGTGGTGTGCACTGGGCATCAGATTATCCTTTGGGGTTTTTAATTGGTTATGCCGTAGGTTCAGTGGTTGTTAACAGTAAAATCACTAAGGTTAAAACGGATAATTTATTAGGAAGAACCCGAGGCTTTGATACGCGTTTAACTATTAATAGAGTTGGCGGAGATAATTTGGTGGGCGTTCAGTTTGTGTTTTAATAAAACAACGAAGAATTCATAAAACCATTCATATAGAATTTCATAGGTCTTACATTTTGATTATCTTTAAATAGGTACTGTTCACCTTTATCATCTAGCATTGGAACATGCGCATTAATGTTTCCTGTTAACTTAGGTAAAACTAAAATATCATGTATTAATCTGTTTTGGATTAGATGTCTAACCCTTTCAGAATCTATTCCTACATTAACTTGATATGCTTGGTAAAGCTCATCTACATATTTAAATTGAGCACTGAGTAATCCGTGAGAAAACGCAGTATACTCCCCTCCTTTAGTGTTTTCGTAGACATGGTTAAACGGGTAGCTTTTGTCTGTCATCCTTTCTCCCATTTGACCTGTAAATAAGGCAGAGTTTATTGCGAATTGATAGTTGTCTTTTTGATAGTGTAACAAAAATGCGCCAGTTCTATATCTGTCTAATTTTGGTTCAGCAAACAGATCGTTTTCTGCAATTAAATTGAAGTTGTTTACTTGTATCGATATTAAGCCTGTTTTTTGGCTGGTTTTAATGTTGTTAAAATAAAAACGATAAGCATATCCAAAACTATTCTTGTATTGTGTTTGATTACTAACTGGATTGTAGAAGTCGTTTGCTAAAGTGTCTTTTGAACCATAACTGTAAACAGCACCCATACTCAATACTGTTTCAATAGAGGGTTTGTTAGGCCCTAAATTTTTAGCATTAAAATAAACTCTTAGCTCTGGGTTCACTTGTATGTGTTCTGTTTTGAAGTAAAAATTTATTACTCCTCCAAAACGATTAATGTGTGTTCCTATAGAGAAAATAACCCCAATGTTAACACCAGCCTTTCCTTCTTGAATCTGTTGTGCGGTTACTTTTTCTTTGCAACAAAAAAATGCAATACAGAGAATGATGGTATGCTTTGTTAATTGGGTTATGATAATGATTAGTTTAGATTAAAAGTATAACCTATCGAGACATCGGTATAATCAGCTTTTGCCATATTTGCTTTAATATGAGCGCCAATAAATACGTTATGCTTAGGTAGTTTATGTGTGTTTATTAAATAGTAGTTCGCTCCAATTCTGGTTAATAATCTTTTCTGTAATGTTTTACCGAGTGCTGTACCAGTATTAAATTGCTGGTAGAATGGTTTATGTAGATTTATTCCTAATAACATATCGATACTTATATGACCCATTAAAAATTCATTACCTAAATAGAAACTGAGGTTAGATGAATTCCAGTTGGGTTGTTCAATAAGGTCAGGGGTGTTATTCTTAGTAATGTGATCGTAATAGGTTTGGTAATACCTATATGTAAATCCTCCACGTAATTTGATGTGTTTATTAAATAAAATTGCAGCACTTATATCCGAAGAATAAACAGGTTTAAGTTCTCCCATTATAGGGCCTTCTGTTTCGTCTTGCTCATGAAAACCTAAGCCTTCTTCGAATGTTATGTAGTACTTTTTCTTAGATACATTCTGTCTTTTTATTCGAGTTGGGTTAAAATGGTTGGCTTCTTTTCTATTATAAAACTGACCTGAAATACTAGCCATTGGAGAGTTTACTCCTAAATTTGGTAAGCGAGTATGGCCATTAGATTCATGAGAAAAACCAACACCTAATTTCAAATTAAATCCATCTTTTTTGTAGATAGATTTATACAGAAAGGCTTTTACATCCCATGTAAATTGAGAGCCAATAATTTCATTTTGGGGATTTCTAATACTATCAAACCGATGTGTAAAGTAAGAGACTCCTGCGCCAATTTTTAGTTGAAACGGGTTGTTAAGCTTCTTAAAAACTCTAAAAGATATAAATGGTAGAACTCCAAATTGGCGCCCTAAAATTTGATTGTTTCCTAAAGTGGAATACAATAACATTACACCAGATTCAGGTAGGTTATAATATTTCCCCCATTTAGTAGTGTCGTTATTTACTACACCAATATTTAGGGCTGCAACATGTTGGAAAGACGTTGTTGGAAAAGTAAAGCCAGTACTCATTGGCAATACTTTTCCAATCATATATTCAGTTTCAATAAATGAAATTTTAGTCTTTGCTTTTTCTTGTGTAAAACAAAAGAAAGGAAAGGCTAATAGAAACAGTCCAATTAGCTTAGCTTTCCGTGACATTGTTTGAATTTTTTACCACTTCCGCAAGGACAAACCTCATTCCTCCCTACTTTCTTTTCTACCCTTATAGGTTGAGGTTTTGGTTTTGGAGCTGCTGGCGCTCCTTGTTGAGGTGGCGCACTAGTTTCTGGTCTGCTCATTTCTAACTGACTGATGTCAGTTTTCTTTAGAGTTTGTTCTTGAGTTGCGATACTTCCTTTTTTTTGTTGAGGCAAGTTACATTTCATTAAGAAGCTTCCTACTTCTTTGTTCATTTTTAACAGCACTTCATTAAATAATTTAAAAGCTTCAAACTTGTAAATTAATAATGGATCTTTTTGTTCGTGAACCGCATTCTGAACAGACTGTTTTAACTCATCCATTTCTCTTAAATGCTCTTTCCAATCATCATCAATCATAGCTAAGATAACTGCTTTTTCAACAGCCTTAACTAATTCTTTTCCTTCTGATTTAACAGATTTTTCTAATGGCGTTGTAATGTTAATTGTTTTAAGACCATCAGTAATAGGGATTACAATATTTTCATATTGTGCTCCTTGGTTATCGTAAACATCTTTAATTACTGGTAATGCTGTTTGTGCAATAAACTGAGATTTTCTAATATAGTGATCAACACCTTTTTCATGTAAATCCTCTGTTAACGTTCCTGCATTT
>TARA_B110000459_G_scaffold160795_1_pt1 | contig 11124 bp, 7 predicted proteins | sample TARA_B110000459 | Tara Oceans TARA_B110000459 (sample SAMEA4398296) | marine metagenome | biome: Polar Biome; feature: [SRF] surface water layer (ENVO:00010504); material: water (ENVO:00002006), including particulate matter (ENVO:01000060) such as... | depth 5 m | reverse complement strand
TTTTTTGATTTTTGGTTTCAACAATTTCTGCTTTTTGCAGAAATACTTGAACTGACAAATTTAAAAAGTGTATCAATAATCAATGATTTCTGACACAATTTAATATCAAATTAAGCTTAAAAGAATAGATATATGAAAATCTCTTACAACTGGTTGAAGAACTATATTGACACGGATATTGACCCTGAAAAGATATCTGAAATTTTAACTGATAGCGGATTAGAGATCGATGGAATGGAGAAAGTCCAAACCATTAAAGGAGGTTTAGAAGGATTAATTGTTGGAGAGGTATTGACAAAAGAAAAACATCCTAATGCGGATAAATTAAATTGTACTACAATTAATACTGGAGGTAAAGAACCTTTAAATATTGTTTGTGGAGCTTCAAATTTAGAGATTGGTCAAAAAGTTGTTGTTGCAACAATTGGAACAATGCTCTATTCTGATGTTGGTAGTTTTAAGATTAAGAAATCTAAAATTAGAGGACAATTATCTGAAGGTATGATTTGTGCAGAGGATGAAATTGGATTAGGAAAAGGACATGATGGAATAATGGTTTTAGATCCTTCGACTGCTATTGGAACTTTAGCTAAAGACCATTTTAATGTTGAAGACGATTATGAGTTAGAGATCGGATTAACTCCGAATAGGGCAGATGCTACCGGTCACATTGGTGTGGCTAGAGATTTAGTAGCTGTTTTAGGGCAGTCACAAGAAATTAATTTAGTAAAGCCGTCAGTAGAAGATTTTAAAGTTGATAATACCGCTTTAAATATTATTGTTGAGATTGAAGATGTTGAATTGTGCCCTCGTTACTCAGGAGTTACAATTAGTGGTTTAGAGGTTAAAGATTCTCCAGATTGGTTAATGAATAGACTGTTAAGTATTGGATTAACTCCAATTAATAATGTTGTAGATGTTACCAATTTTGTATTGCACGAAACAGGTCAGCCGTTACATGCTTTTGATGCTGAGAAAATTGCAGGGAATAAAATTATTGTTAAAACAGTAGTAGATAAAACGAAGTTTACAACACTTGATGAGACTGAGAGAGAATTGTCAAAAGAGGATTTAATGATTTGTAATGAGGATAAGGAAATGTGTATTGCAGGAGTTTTTGGAGGTAGCGAATCTGGAGTTTCAAAAACGACTACAAGTATCTTTATAGAGAGTGCTTATTTCAATGCTGTTTCGATCCGTAGATCAGCAAAAAGACATGGTTTAAATACTGATGCTTCTTTCAGATATGAAAGAGGAGCAGATCCAAGAATTACTATTTATGCGTTAAAACGTGCAGCTAACTTAATTAAGGAGGTTGCTGGAGGTACTGTTTCTTCTGAAATAGTAGATATTTATCCAACTCCGATAGAAAATTTTGAAATTGATTTTTCCTATGATAACTGTGATCGTACAATTGGTCAAGCTATTGATAGAAGTGTTATTAAAAAGATTTTAACTGATTTAGAAATAGAGATTGTTTCTGAGAGTGGAGATCAATTAAAGCTTTCTGTTCCGCCATTTAAAGTAGATGTGCAAAGAGAAATTGATGTAATAGAAGAGGTCTTAAGAATTTACGGCTACAATAATATTGTATTGCCAGATGTTTTAAAATCTTCTTTATCATATAGAACAAAACCTGAAAAAGAAAAAGTAACCAATATTATTTCTGATTTATTGGTGTCTAATGGATTTAACGAGATGTTGTCCAATTCATTAACCAAATCAGACTATTATAAGGGAACAGCTAATTCATTAGTGAGGATTAAGAATCCATTGAGCATAGAGTTGGATGTGTTAAGACAATCTATGGTTTATGATGGTTTAGAGACTATTGTGTACAATCAAAATAGAAGAAATAGTGATGTGAAGTTGTTTGAATGGGGTAAAACCTATTTTAAAACTGAGACAAAATTTAAAGAACATAGCCATTTAAGCTTATTTATATCTGGAGCTTCTACTAATAAGAATTGGGATTTGCCAAATGCTGGAGATGTAAACTTTTACCAATTAAAAGGTATTGTAAATACCATTATGGAAAAGTTTGGTATGAATAAGTTTAATGTGAGAACAGGAGAGTCTGATTTGGCTTGTTTAGATTATGGTTTAAAGTATAAAGTAAACAATATTGATTTAGTTGAGTTTGGTAAAATAGATTCAGCTACTAAAAAACAGTTTGCTATTAATAACGAAGTATTCTACGTTATTTTTAACTACGATAACTTTATTAAGTTGGTAGGAATGAATAAAGTCATTTATAAAGAGGTTTCTAAATTTCCTTCTGTACGTAGAGATTTAGCCTTGTTAATTGATAAGACTGTCACTTACGATTCAATTAAAGAATTAGCATCTAAACAAGAAAGAAAGTTGTTAAAAGCAATTAACTTGTTTGATGTTTATGAAGGAAAAAACTTGCCAGAAGGTAAAAAGTCTTATGCAGTAAGTTTCCAGTTCCAAGATGAGAACAAGACATTGTTTGATAAGCAAATTGATAAAGTGATGTCTAAAGTTATTATGGCTTTAGAAAAAGAGCTGGACGCGAAATTGAGGTGATAGGTTCGGTTTCTTATCGAAAAAAAAGAGCTTACCGAAAACTGTATTATTTAACCCTTTGTATCAATTTTAAAAAGGTTTCCTTGATGTATTTGCTGTTTATAGAGGAATTTTATTATTTATTATTTGTTTTAAATATTAAGTTGTGTAAATTCGTAAACACTAACTAAAAAAGAATACTAACTAAAAACTAAAAAAGATGAAAAAACTTTCACTATTTATGATTATGATTGTGTTAGGAACAGTAAGTTTCGCACAAATTATATTTCAAGTACAAACACCGGCAGCATTAGCTGCAAATTATGGATTAACATGGGCTGATCCTGCAGGAGGAGATTGGGCAACACCAGATTTAAATATTGGTGCAAACTCAGTTACAGCAGCGTTACAATTTGTAGCAGTTCCAGGAGGAGATACTACTGCTTGTGTGCCACCATTAGCCGTAAGTTTAACAGGAAAAATAGCAGTTGTGTATCGTGGTGCATGCCAATTTGGTTCTAAAGCATTGGCAGCACAAAATGCAGGTGCAATAGGAGTAATTATTATTAATAATGTTGGTGGTGGTCCAGTTGGAATGGCTGGAGGTGCTGATGGGTTAAGTGTTACAGTACCACTTATTATGATTTCAGATATTGACGGAGCTCTTTTAAGAGATGCAATTGTTGCCGGAACTATAACGCAAGCTTTTATTGGGACTAAATTAGGTCTTTTTGCTGATGACTTAGGTGCAAATGCTGGAGATATTGTTAGAGCAAGAAGATTCTCTAACATAGCTTTACTTTCCCAAGATGCATCTGAATTTAGTGTTCTAACAGGACTGTGGGTAAGAAATTTTGGTAACGCAGATCAAACTGGAGCTACAGTATCTGTTGATATTCAATTTGGAGGAGCTTCAGTATATTCAAACACTGCAACTGTTTCAACGTTAGTAGCTAGTACTACTCCAGGAACTCAAGGAGATTCAGTATTTGTATCATTAGGTTCTTTTTCACAAGCAAGTTATGCGAATGGATATTATTCAATGACATACACTATTACACCAGCAAGTGCTGATGGAGACCCTAGTGATAATGTTTTGACTGCTGACTTTATGATGGATGACAATATTTATTCTTATGGAAGAATAGATCAGACAACAAATAGTCTTTTAAGCCCTGCAGGATATAGACCTTCTACATTTGGTTCTGATTATGAAAATTGTTTAGCTTTTGAAGATCCTAATGCAAGCCGTGTTACTGCTACTGGGTTAACTTTTTCTGCATCAACAAGTACTCCGGATGTATTAACAGGCGCTGTGGTTAGTGCAACAGCTTATTTATGGAATGATGCGTTTGTAGACATTAATGATGCAGGATTAGGGTTTACTCTTTTACTTCCATTAGACGAAGCAGCTTATGGATTTTCTGGAGATTATCAAGATTCTAATATTTTTATTCCTTTTACTGCTCCTATCGTATTATCGGATAATCAAAGGTATTTGTTTTGTTTTAAAACATCAAATGCTGAATTGTTTTTAGGGTTTGATAATCAAACTGATTATAGAACTACTCAGAATGATGTGTACTTGCAAGCAAGTTTCCCAAGTATGACTGATGTTCAGTCTAATGCATTTTTAAGTGGATTCGGAACAGATCTTGCACCTGCTTTATCTGTTACAATGGCAGTTGCTCCTCCTGTTGGAGTTGACGAAAAAGAGAATAAAACTATAATTAATGCGTATCCAAATCCTGTAAAAGATATAATTAGTATTCCTGTTGGAAACTTAACTGGAAATGCATCATTAGAGATAATGGATATTGCTGGAAAAATTGTTAAAACTCAAAAAGTTTCTTTTGTAACTAATGATGTTTTAAGAGTTGATGTTTCAAATATGAGTAATGGAACTTATATTTTCAAATTAACATTAGATAACGGTTCTGCTAACACGTTTAAAGTGTCAGTTAACAAATAAGAATTCAATTATTTATAATACATAAAAAACCCTCTGAATTTATTCAGAGGGTTTTTTTGTTAAAAATTCTTAGAGAAAACAGGATTGATTTATGATTTCAATAATTCTTCATCAACTATGTTTGGTAGAGTAACCTTTAAGTTTGGGTTTCTTTCCATTTCACGTTTAATAGCAAACACAGCTTCATCGTTTCTTGCCCAACTTCTACGAGCAATACCATTATTTACATCCCAAAAGAGCATAGATTTTAATCTTCTGTCAGCATCCACAGAACCATCTAAAGTCATTCCGAAACCTCCGTTAACAACTTCTCCCCAACCAACACCACCACCATTGTGGATAGATACCCAAGTAGCTCCTCTAAAACTATCTCCAATAACATTCTGTATGGCCATGTCAGCAGTAAACTGCGAACCATCATAAATGTTAGATGTTTCTCTGTACGGAGAATCTGTTCCAGAAACATCATGATGATCTCTTCCTAGAACTACAGGTGCAGAAAGTGTTCCATCACCAACAGCACTGTTAAACGCTTCCGCAATTTTCATTCGACCTTCAGCATCAGCATATAAAATACGAGCTTGTGAACCAACTACTAGTTTGTTTTCTTGCGCTCCTTTAATCCACGTAATATTATCTTGCATTTGTTGTTTGATTTCTTTTGGAGAGTCTTTCATGATCTCCTCTAAAACTGCACAAGCAATGTTATCTGTTTTTAATAAATCTTCAGGTTTACCAGAAGAACAAACCCATCTAAACGGTCCAAATCCATAATCGAAACACATTGGTCCCATTATGTCTTGTACATAAGAATTGTATTTAAAATCAATTTCATTCTCAGCCATAATATCAGCTCCAGCTCTACTTGCTTCTAATAAGAACGCATTTCCATAATCAAAAAAGTAAGTTCCTTTAGCAGTGTGTTTGTTTACTGCATTGGTATGTCTTCTTAATGTCTCTTGCACTTTTTCTTTAAACAACTGAGGGTTGTTAGCCATCATATCATTACTTTCTTCAAAAGAAATTCCTGCAGGATAATACCCACCAGCCCAAGGGTTGTGTAATGATGTTTGATCAGAGCCTAAATCAATATAAATCTCTTCTTGATCAAATTTTTCCCAAACATCAACGATATTTCCATCGTAAGCGATAGAAACAACCTCTTTATCCACTTTAGCTTTGGTAACTCTAGCGCACAATTCATCTAAATCAGCAATTACTTCATCCACCCAACCTTGCTCATGTCTTTTATATGAAGCTTCCGGGTTTATTTCTGCCGTTACTGAAACAACTCCAGCAATATTCCCTGCTTTTGGTTGTGCGCCACTCATTCCTCCTAATCCAGAAGTTACAAATAGCTTTCCTGCGGTTCCTTGGTCATCAATTTTTCTACAGCCGTTCAATACTGTAATAGTTGTTCCATGTACAATTCCTTGTGGTCCGATATACATAAAAGAACCAGCAGTCATTTGTCCGAATTGAGTAACACCTAAAGCATTAAATTTTTCTAAATCATCTGGCTTAGAGTAATTAGGAATCATCATGCCGTTAGTAACAACTACTCTTGGAGCTTCTTTGTGTGATGGAAATAATCCCATTGGATGACCAGAATACATTGCTAATGTTTGCTCATCTGTCATTTCAGACAAATATTGCATACACAATAAGTACTGTGCCCAGTTAGAGAAAACTCCTCCGTTACCACCATAAGTAATTAACTCATGCGGGTGTTGTGCAATTGCATAATCCAAATTGTTTTGGATCATTAACATAATTGATTGTGCTTGCACAGATTTCCCTGGATACTCATCTATCGGACGAGCATGTATTTTATAATCAGGACGAAAACGGTACATATAAATACGACCGTAAGTTTCTAATTCATCCTTAAATTCTTGGATTAAAACAGGGTGATGTTTAGCATCGAAATAACGTAAAGCATTTTTTAATGCTAACTTTTTTTCTTCGGCAGATAATAAATCTTTTCTTTTTGGAGCATGACTAACTGTTGTGTCTAATGCTTTAAAAGCTGGTAATTCGTTTGGGATACCCTGTTGTATTTGTTCTTTAAAATTTAACATGTAATATATTTGTTGTAATGTGATTAATTAGTTTTTAGAAGGTGTCTAAAAAACTAAGGGTAACGCGAATTGCATCTGAAATCAATCTTGCTAATAGCAATTTGGTATGTCAAATTATTTGAAATCATTTTTTTATTCTTCTTCCTTTTGATTTGTCAAACTCGTATGGGCAATGCTTGCAGCCATTTTCACAACAATACCCTCTTTTTAAAAGGTATTTCTCTGTGAAAACTCGGTAACCTTCCTCGCTAAAGTAAAAGTCATCATCGCTAAGTTTGTTTACTTTTGAAAAGTCAGTCATCTACCACAAAGTTAAGACATAAAATGAATATTTGCGTGAACGAAAACAATATTCCGCTTCAGAAAATTGAAGCAGAATTTTTAAATAAGAAGAACATTAAATTATATGTACTTCGAGAAGATTTGATACACCCCGAAATATCGGGTAATAAATGGCGTAAACTCAAGTATAATATTAAGGACGCAAAAGAAAAAGGTGTTGAAACGGTGCTGACTTTTGGCGGTGCTTTTTCAAATCATATTGCTGCAACTGCTGCCGCAGGCAATGTATTTGGGATTAAAACGATTGGAATAATAAGAGGAGAAGAAAAGTTGCCTTTAAACCCTACACTACAATTAGCTAAGGATAATGGAATGCATTTTAAATATGTTTCGAGAGAAGCGTATCGAAACAGAAATGAGTCCCCCTTTATTAGTGGACTAAAAAGTGAGTTCGGAGCAGTATATGTTATTCCGGAAGGAGGATCTAATGCCTTGGCAGTTAAAGGGTGTGCAGAAATAGTTGATAATATCAATATCGAATATGATGTTATTTGTTGTGCTTGTGGAACTGGCGGAACAATTGCAGGAATAATCAGCTCAACAAATAAACAAGTATTAGGATTTTCTGCGTTAAAAGGAGGGGAGTTCTTAATTGAAGATATTCAACAGTTGTTATTGAAATACGAAGAGAAGTTTAATAAAGAAATAGAGAACACTTCTTTGGAATTAACCACAGGCTATCATTTTGGAGGTTATGCTAAAGTAAAGCCTGAATTGATTGACTTTATTCGTGAATTTAAAAGGAATCATAATATCTTATTGGATTTTGTTTATACAGGAAAAATGATCTTTGGTTTGTATGATATGATTAAGACTTCAGACCAATTTGATAATAAAACTATTGTTGTTGTTCATACTGGTGGCATTCAAGGTAATAAAGGGTTCGAATACCGATTTGGTATTAAAATCTAATCAAAAATAAAATGTTCATATCTTAAAAGGGCTTAATATTTGGTTGTTGAAATCAATGTTAACTTTGTAAACGATATGAATAAAATACTCACAATATTAGTTTTACTCCTTTTTAATTGGACTTATGCTCAAGCACAGCTGGCTGAAAGAAGAATTACTCGTGAAGAATACATTGAAACGTATAAAGATGACGCTATTCGTGAGATGTTGAAATCTGGTGTTCCGGCAAGTATTACCTTGGCTCAGGGAATTTTAGAATCTGGAAACGGAAATAGCCCTTTAGCAATTTCTGCAAAAAATCATTTCGGTGTTAAATGTCATAAAGGTTGGACGGGTAAGTCGATGCGACTGGATGATGACGAGAAAAACGAATGTTTCAGAAAATACGAAACAGTGTACGAATCATTTAAAGACCATTCAGAGTTCTTAACGACTAGAGGGAGATATTCTTTTTTGTTTGATTTAAAAATAACAGATTATAAAGGTTGGGCTAAAGGATTAAAAAAAGCAGGTTATGCTACTAATCCTAAATACGCGAACATGTTAATCATGTTGATTGAGAAAAATAATTTAGGTCAGTATGATAATTTTACAAAGGTCTCACCTCGAAAATTAGCGAAGAAAAGAAAACCAAGTAAAAGTTTGGTAGTGAAAAAAGTATCTCGAAAAATTAAATTACACAACAATATAAAGTATTTAAAAGCAAAAACTGGAGATACTTATTATGGAATAGCTAAGGATAATGAGATGAATCTTTGGCAAATATTAAAGTATAATGATTTGAATAAAGGAGATGTTTTAAAGGCTGGCGATATTATTTACTTACAACCTAAAAAAAGTAAATCAAAAGAAACTTTTCATATTGTGCAAAAAGGAGAAAATATGAGAGATATTTCTCAGTTGTATGGGGTGAAATTGAAAAGTCTGTATAAAAAAAACCTACTAATTATAGGTACTCAACCTCATGTAGGAGATAAGATTTCATTAAAAAAGAAGAGAAAGAAATAATTGAATAGTCACTTTTCAGCTAAAAACTAATTTTGTTTAAAAAGGATACATTCGGCCAGTACATATTTTTAAAGAAGCTTGTTGTTAGAGCTTTTGGATTTGTTACGTATTCACGATTTACTCAAAAAAACACGTATAAGATAAAAGGAGCTGAGCTTATTCAAAACTTACCGAGTAAAAATGTACTTTTTGTTTCTAACCATCAAACATATTTTGCAGATGGTGCTTTTATTTTCCATGTAATTCATAGTGCTTTAGATGGACATCCTAATAAAATACATAGGGGTTCAATAATTAAGTATTTAAGGTCAAATTTGTTTTTTGTTGGAGCTGAAGAGACCCTAGAGTCGGGATTTATTCCTAAGCTTTTAGGTTTAGCAGGAGCTATTAAAGTGAAAAGAACTTGGCGAGAATCGGGGAAAGAAATTAAGCGGAGAGTTGATGCGAAGGATACAAATAATATTAAAAAAGCATTGGAAGTTGGTTGGTTGCTAACTTTTCCACAAGGAACTACCAAGCCTTTTGCTGATGGGCGAAAAGGCACAGCTCATAGTATTAAGAACTACAATCCAGTTGTTGTCCCGATAGTTATTAATGGGTTTAGAAGGGCTTTTGATAAGAAAGGAATATTCCTGAAAAAGAAAGGTGTAGAATTACAGTTGACTATAAAGCAGCCTTTAGAATTTAATGTGACAGATAGTATAGATACTATTCTTGATAAGGTAATGGACAGTATTGAGCAGAGTAAAAAATACGAATGGAGATCTAATTGGAAAAAGAAACGGGATTTAGTAGGAGATCAATAGATTCAATATTAATCCATTGATTGTGTAGGTTGACTAGCCATTTCAACCATTATTGCATATTCCTCAGGGGTTAAATCATTAAAATAATAGTTAACGGGATTTACTGGTTTTCCATTTTTTCTCACTTCATAGTGGCAGTGTGGACCTGAAGAAAGACCAGTATTGCCAACATAACCAATAACATCACCTCGCTGTACTTTTTGACCAACTTTGCAATTAATTTTACTCATATGAGCGTAGAAAGTAACATAGCTGTAGCCATGATCTATTTTTACAAGGTTTCCATAGCCACTCATTTTTCGGTCAGCTTGAATTACCTTACCATTACCCGTAGCATAAATTGGTGTCCCTGTTGGGGCCGTAAAATCCATTCCCGCATGAAATTTCATGTACTTTAATATAGGGTGCATTCTATTTCCGTAACCATGGATTCGTTCTGTCTGAACAGGTTGAATAGCTGGTAGTGTAGCAAGCATATCTTCTTTTTTCTTCGCCATTTCAAAAACTTCATCAAAAGATTTTGATTGAATGTAAAGCTGTTTAGAAAGTTTATCTAGCTTTTCGGCAGATTTAATAATTAACTCAGAATCATTATATCCTTCTAAATCTTTATATCTGTTAATTCCTCCAAAACCAGCAGTCCTAATTGCCTTGTCAATAGGTTCGGCTTCAAAAATTACACGGTAAATGTTGTCATCTCTGTGTTGCACATCCTCTAAAACAGTAGCGAATTGGTCTAGTTTCCTGTTTAAGATATTGTATTGAGAAAGCATTTGAGCATTGTCTTTTTTCAGTTGCTTTTCCTTAGGTGAATCAATATAAGTATAAGTTAAGCCATATATCATGACGCCTATAACTATACCAGCGCCAAGAAATGTAAGAGATTTGAAAATCTTTTTTCTCAGCGTAAGTTCAATTTTATCGTAGCTTAAGGTATGTGGATTATATCTATATTTTGCTTTAGCCATTAAAGTAATTAACCTAATTTTGAGGACAAATTTAATCATTTAAATACAGTAATTGTTTTCGGGTAAACCGTTAACGCTTATTTAACAGTTTTTAACAGTATGAATTCCAGCGAGATACGTAATAAGTTTTTAGAATTTTTTAATAGTAAAGGGCATAAGGTTGTTAGCTCCGGACCAATGGTGGTAAAGAATGATCCTACGTTGATGTTTACCAATGCAGGAATGAATCAGTTTAAAGATTTGTTTTTGGGGAATTCAGCCATAAAATATGCAAGAATTACGGATACTCAAAAGTGTTTAAGAGTTTCTGGTAAGCATAATGATTTGGAAGAGGTTGGAGTAGATACCTATCATCACACTATGTTTGAGATGTTGGGGAATTGGAGTTTTGGAGATTATTTCAAAAAAGAAGCAATAGAATGGGCTTGGGAATTATTAGTTGATGTTTACGGGATTGATAAAAACAAACTTTATTTTACTGTTTTTGAAGGGGATAAGAAGGACGG
>TARA_B110000459_G_scaffold104328_1_pt1 | contig 11126 bp, 8 predicted proteins | sample TARA_B110000459 | Tara Oceans TARA_B110000459 (sample SAMEA4398296) | marine metagenome | biome: Polar Biome; feature: [SRF] surface water layer (ENVO:00010504); material: water (ENVO:00002006), including particulate matter (ENVO:01000060) such as... | depth 5 m | reverse complement strand
TTTAATTAATAGGAAACTAAATTCATAATATTCGAAGAATGCTTTTCGAGCTTTTTGTCTCCATTTAAAAAGCTTAAATTGACTAAGAAATTAAATCCAGCAATTGCACCGCCACACTTCTTAATCAGCTCCGAAGCAGCATCCGCAGATCCGCCTGTCGCCAATAAATCATCGTGAATAAGTACTTTTTGACCTTCTATCACCGCGTCTTCATGCATCTCTATTTCTGCACTTCCATATTCTAAATGATAGGCGTGACTTACTTTCTTGTAGGGTAATTTCCCTTTTTTTCTAATTAAAATAAATGGAACGCCCAAAGCCATAGCCAAGGGATAACCAAATAAAAAACCTCGACTCTCAATCCCTGCGACCGCATCAATATGCTGATCCTTGTACAAGTGAACCAAATGAGCGACTATTTCTTTTGACAATTCAGGGTTCAACATGATAGTTGAGATGTCTTTAAAAAGAATACCTGGTTTAGGAAAATCAGGTACATCTCTAATGACTTTTTTAAGCTTGTCTTCAATAGGCATGTGCAAATTTAAGGAAGGTTGATAGGAATAAGAACTTTATCAGCTTCTTTTTTATCGAAAAACGAAAAAAACGTTCTGACGTACTCAAATAAACATTGAAATTACGGTCTAAAACTGAGCTGAATCTTTTAAAGTAACCTATTTCGAATCAAGTGATTCGCTACTTCAGACTCAAATAGGGACGTAAACGCTCATAAGTCTTTCTGTCGATTAATTTCAATTTCAAGATGTCATCTATTGAAATAAAACCTCCCTGCTGCAATCTCATTTTCACAATCGAATTAGATTGAGCATAACTCAAATAGGGATGCGCACATAGTCCTTCAAATGAAATGATATTCAAGGGTATTTTACGAATGTCTTGATCATCAATCACCAGTTGCGAAATCAATTGCTCATAGGTCTCAATCTTCATTTTCCAAACTTCAAGGAGCTGCTCCTTTTGATAATAACCGCCGAGTTTTCGTCGGTACTTTAAAATCTGAGAGGCATAAAATGGACCAATCCCTTTAAGGGAAATCAACGCAAGAGAATCAATTGAATTCAGCTCTAAAATTCTTTGGACGACCACTGGATCTATGCCTGTACTTAATTCTTGGTCCGCCCTATTGATTACCGCTGGGTAGATTGTAGAATCCTTAATCAGCGCATACAGTTCTTTTGGAAGGACATATATCTTTTCTAAAGCTTCATTAGAATTAATTCCATTCTTTAGGAACTTCAAGATGACCCTCACTTGTTTTTCCGAAAGGCCTAGAGCAATCCATTCCTGAAGTGAATATAGATTAGGGTCAAAACGCTGTGGAGGTATCGTGTAGGTCTTCTTTTTCTTTTTAGAAAGCCCATTCTTGAGATGATCCGTATTCGTTTTTTGTATAGAAGCCTCTTTCAGTTACTGGATCTCTTCTATTGTAAGGATAACCTCAGGAGGCGTTTCAAAAAAGCTAATATTTTCGGTATGAAAATGATAAAAACACCCAACAAAAAAAACAGCACGAAACCACGTCTGCTTTTTTTAGAAATATAAAAATGACTTTTAATAGGCCCCTGTTTTCATTAAACTTCTTTAGAATTCTTAATTGCACTCAGGTAGCGACTTAGCTCCTTCTTGACAACAGGAAAGAGGAAAAACAGCCCCACCATATTAGGGAAAACCATAGCAAAGATCATCGCATCAGAGAAGCCCCATATGGAGTCCATACTTGCTGCAGCACCAACTACAACAAAACTCAGAAAGAGAAGCTTATACACCATGTCTGCAGCCTTTCCCCTGCCAAATAAGAACTTCCAAGATTGCAAACCATAATAAGACCAAGAAATCATAGTAGAAACCGCAAATAGAACAACAGCGATCGTTAAAAAGACGTTAGAATAAGGAATATACTGTCCAAAAGCCTTAGAGGTAATTCCAGCACCTTCGTAAGCTACCCCGTCAATCAGAACTGCACCTTCACCACCATATTCAAATGCTCCACCAAAATTATAAATAATGATTACCAATGCGGTCATCGTACAAATCACAACAGTATCAATAAATGGCTCAAGAAGTGCAACAAGTCCTTCAGATGCCGAGTATTTAGTTTTCACTGCAGAGTGCGCAATGGAAGCAGAACCAGCTCCAGCTTCGTTTGAAAAAGCTGCTCTTCTAAACCCTACTAATAAAACCCCAATCACACCACCCACACCAATCGCTTGAGGATTAAATGCCTCTCTAAAAATCAATGCAAAGGCATTGTCTATCAAACTAAAATTACTTAAGATAATATACAAACAAGCTGCGATATAGAGCACAGCCATAAAAGGAACAATTTTTTCTGTAACAGAGGCAATCCTTTTGATTCCTCCGATAATAATAATTCCTACTAAAATTGCTAAAATAACTCCTATAATAGCCCCTGCATTCGCATTGTCCCAACCCATTAATTCTTTAAGAACAATGGTTGCCTGGTTACTCTGTGCCGCATTTCCGCCACCGAAAGATCCACCTATACAGAATATAGCAAATAAAACTGCTGTAATTTTACCTAGCATCGCAAAACCTTTTTCTTTAAGGCCCTTACTTAGATAATACATAGGTCCTCCGTATACCGTTCCATCTTCTCCAATATCTCTATACTGAACACCAAGGGTACATTCTACAAATTTAGATGACATTCCTAGCAGCCCACAAACGACCATCCAAAAAGTGGCGCCAGGACCACCTAAAGCAATTGCTAAAGCGACACCTGCAATATTTCCATTACCAACAGTTCCAGAAACGGCAGTTGCCAAAGCCTGAAAATGGGTTACTTCTCCCTCTTTGCTTTCATCTGCAATCGTGTCTTTAATATCGCCATCAATAGCCAAGCCTCTATCACCAGCAGTGGCATGATCGACATGATCATATTTACCTCGAACCACATTAATCGCCTTACCGAAAAAACGAATATTTGGAAAACCAAAGTACAGGGTGAAAAACAATGCACTGCAGACTAAAAGAATAATAACAAAAGGTGCACCATCGAAAACCTCGAAAAAGATGATACCAGAAATAAAATCTGATATTGGCTTAAATGCTTGATCAATTTTCTCATCTAATCCCATCTCCTCTTGGGCAAAGCTCATGACGGGCATTAATAAAGCAATGAGTGCAAATATTCCTCTTTTCATGTAGTGATTTTAATAGTTAAATTTCATTGTGCCGAAGTTAATGTTTTTAGCCTTAGGATAAAAGCTTTAGACTTTCCTCAAAAGACATCGGATTGTAGTCAATCTCCTTTTTTGCTTTACTTAAGTCAAAACCCGTTTTCGGCGGTCGTTTCGCAGCTTGATTCAAAGAAGCACTATCCGTTTTACTGAGAGATTTGGTCTCCAAGTCAAAAAACTTTGCGACTCTTAAAACCAAGTCATAAATGGAAAAGGTTTCAGGTCCTGAAATATGATAAATTCCTGTTTGATTTAATTCAGAAATACGAATACAGGCCCAAGCCAAGTCATCAGCCCATGTTGGCGCCCTAAACTGATCATCGATAATCTGTAGCTCTTTACCTGAAGCCAGTGCTCCCTTTGCCCATAAAACAATATTGAACCTAGAAAGATTAATGCCTTCACCAAAAACAATGATGGTGCGTACAATCGACCAATTTCGATATTTCGAAGATTGAAGCATCATTTCGGCATCAACTTTTGATTCCGCATAAACACTCAATGGGTTTGTTGCGTCTGATTCCGAATAATTCCCCTTAAGGCCATCAAAAACAAAATCAGTTGAAAGTAACGTGAAATGGGCACCAATATTTATTGCGGCATTAAATAAGTATTCCGTTGCAATTACATTAATCAAATGACAAGCTGTAGGATTCAATTCACAATCATCAACATTAGTCATGGCCGCTGTATGAATTATTGCATCCGGTCTAAAATGCTGTAGCAAAAGGTCCACTTCGGACTCATCTGAAATATCTAAAGACTCGTATTTTTCATTCGGACAGGCGGGATTTCTATTTTCACCAAGAGAAGTTGCAAGAAAAAGTTTCTTGTTCTTGATAAGCTGCTTGATAATTTTTTGACCGAGTAAGCCATTACTTCCTGTAATTAGAATCTTCATATGAGCCTATTATAATTCCCAAATTGATTTTTTTCTTTTGGATGAAAAGGTGAAATAATGCTTGTGCTCAAGAAGCCAAGCCATGATCAAATAAATCAGTAAGGGAGACCCTAGTGTCACAAAGGAAAAGTAAATAAATCCTAAACGTACTTTAGCTGTTCGAATTCCTAATTTTCTCGCCCACCACTCACAGACACCATAGGACTGCATTTCAAAAAAAAAGAGGATTTTTTGAAGTGTTCGTTTCATTTATACGCTTGATTCTACTAAATTATTTCAACGGCTTGAATTCCATCCAATCTGAATTGGCAGGAACTGCAGTTGCTGGATCAAATTCTGTACTCGTAATTCTAGCCGTTGTTCTCCGGTTAATTTGATTGAGCTTTTCAAACTTTACATTGTCAGATCTGCGGAACTTGTTAATAAAGCTTTCGTTAAGAACGATTTCGTCTCCGGCTTCATTGATCCATTTTGCCGGTTCTGCCTCACCCTTACCAATCGGCTGAATTCTACGCGCATCAATTCCTTTTTCCTCAACCAAAAACTTGTAAACAGCCTTTGCCCTATTTTCAGATAAAACCTGATTGTATTGGGCAGAAGATCTTGAATCAGTATGTGAAAACAAGTCAATTGTAATGTATGGATGTGTAATCAACAGATTGTACAAAAACTCCAAAGAGTCAGTAGACATACAGGTCTCATCATTGATAAAAGTCCATTCGTTTAATGGGTAACGAATCTCCGGGGTGCGAATTTCTTCAACAATCGGTACCAATTCGATTTCAACTATAAATGACTGACTTTCTTTCAATCCAACAGTTGTAATTTTGGTTGAATTCGGGTTTTGAAGATACCCCTCTTTCATTGCATTTATAGAATAGGTCACATCCTCATTAATGTATCTCTGCTTCCCGTTTTTAACATCGTATTTGATAGTGATTCCCATTTCATTCGTTGGACCAGTCCATTCCGAATCATCCGTACCATTAAAAGAAACTTCAGCTTCTATAATTCTTTCATTTTTGTTTCCAAATTCATGAACAATCACCTTAACATCATATAAGTTTGGAGGAACACTATAGCTCCATACATCGGGTGACATTTGCTCATTGCTCAAACGACGTTCAGAGGTAAAATAACCTTTCTTTCCACGGCTTGTTATCGCATAATCATTACTTGGCGAATTGATTGGGTATCCCATGTTGGTAACATCACCCCAAGTATTCTTTTCTTCTCCTAGGTTACACATGAAGATATCAAGACCACCGATCCCTTTATGACCATCACTCGCAAAAAAGAATTCACCATGCAATCCGATGGTTGGAAACAACTCATTGCCCGCCGTATTATACTTTGAACCCATGTTTTTTGGAATTGAGTCCCATGTCTTCGCTTTCTTGTTGTAGTTAATATACCAAAGGTCTCTTCCTCCAAAGGATTCATCTCCACCACTTGATTTCATGTCCGATGCGAAAATCAACATCAGTCCATCATGCGTCAAACACGGATGACCTACAGAAACTGTTTCATTACGCTTCAAATTCATTTTGACCGGCTCTACAAAAGCCCCATCCACGAGTTTCACTGACCAAATATCACAACCTAATTGCAAAGCATCCTTGTCATAACAGCGAGTGAAAAACATTTTCTTAAACTTCTTATCAAAACAAAGTGACCCTTCATTGTGAGAAGTGTTCACAACCCCATCTTCATCAATTGAAGCGACATTGGTGGGATCCCCATTTTTATCAAATTCGGCGACATAAATATCGGCGTACTTCTCCCCAGTAATTCCATCCTGTCTTGAACCAAAGCTTTCTTCTCTAGTAGAAGAGAAATAAATCTTCAATCCTTTTTTGTCTGCAAAAGCTGGAGCCCAGTCCATCTCTTTTCTATTTATTTTTGTCTCGCACTTTACCTCGTAATTAATTTCCGGCTCCATCATGTCATAGAACTTGTACTTCTCACATGACGCCAAGGCCGTTGCAACTTCATCTGCCCTTGAACCATTCGCTATTTTTTTAAACTCGGAATAGCTTTTTTCTGCCTTAGCATAATCCCCCATCTTTCTTAAAGATTCTCCCTTTAAAAAATAGATATCAGGATTTACATCAAAATACTTGAGCTCAACACAAACATCTAACCATTCATTAGCAAGCTCATATCGCTGAATTAGATTATATGATTCGGCTATTTTGAAAGCCATATCACCCTTTTGCTTCAAGGATCCTTTCGAACCTAGTCTCGTAAATGCCGTCTGACATTTATCTATCGCTTGATGATACATTCCGGATTCAAATAATGTATTTGCCTCTCTAACATATTTTGGAGCCATGTTTTGAGCGTAGAACATAGATGTTATGAGAAGGAAAAAGAGTAATGTGGTTTTTTTGTCCATGGGTTAATAGTCGTTATACCTAAAATAGGAGAAGCAAAAATAAAGAAAAAATATCACTATTTACAATAATCGCGGAATCGCTTGAGGGCCATTTCAAAATAATCGGGTAGCGATGAGTCAAACTGTACGTCCTGCTTACTTATTGGGTGCTTAAAACCTAAAGACCTCGCATGCAGTGCTTGCCCTTTAAACAAAGCAAAATTATTTTCTATAAATTTTTGATACTTAGATGTTTTCAATCCTTTTAAAACCCGATCTCCACCATACTCTGCATCATTAAAGAGTGGGTGTCCAATCCACTTGAAATGGATGCGTATTTGATGTGTTCTTCCAGTCTCAAGTCTACATTCCACAAGAGTCACAAAGCCAAAACGTTCGAGTACTTTAAAATGCGTTACGGCATGCTTTCCTTCTTCTCCATCAGGATATACAGACATCACTTTTCGGTTTTTTTTAGATCGTGCAATGTGACCTGTAATCGTCCCTTCATCTTCTGTAATATCTCCCCAAACCAGCGCCAAATACTTTCGGGATGTGGTTTTATCATAAAACTGCTTCGCCAAGACCGTTAAGGCATTTTCTGTTTTCGCGACCACCAACAAACCCGATGTATTTTTATCTATACGATGAACCAATCCCGGCCTACCAGCATAATCAGATGGCAGCTCAGGTAGTTGGTCAAAATGATACAACAAGGCATTCACTAAAGTACCGTCATAATTACCATGCCCAGGGTGTACAACAAGGCCCGCATTTTTATTCACAATCACAAAACTATCATCCTCAAAAACGATATCAATAGGAATGTCTTGTGCGATGAGTTCAAATTCTCTAACAGGGTATGGCAAAACCATAGACACAACGTCACCAGGCTTCACTTTGTAGTTCTGTTTTACCTTTTCACCATTAACGAGAATATTCCCATTCTTGGCCGCATTTTGAATTTTATTTCTCGAAGTATTGGCTAACCTTTCTCCTAAAAACTTATCGATTCTTATTAATTCTTGACCAGGGTCAGATTGAAACTTATAATGCTCGAAAAGGTCTTCCTGATCGGAGTCTATCATGGGCTCTTCCATTATTGCTTGATTACTTTAATTAGATTCCCTGAATACTCAGGGATAGAGACAAAATAAAACCCAGACTTCAATGCCGTGAAATCAAAATTATTTTCATTTGTTTCAAATAGAACACGCCCCATACCATCGAGTAAGGTCTTCTTTAAACCCTTTAAACCTAAAGAATTGGTTATAAAAATTCTATCTTTTGATGGGTTCGGGTAAACTGTAAATTCAAATTCTTTTGACTCAATACTTTCTAGACCCAAAGAAGCATCCATTCCTGTAGAAAAGATAGGACGTAACAGCGCACTACCGGGAAAAGGAGAGGTCAACCAAGACGCACCTCCATCAACACTGTAAAATATTTCATCTGATCGGTCAATGTTTCTATCAAAACCTAGGTTTAAGCGCTCAGGATCTAGCTGTCTCCAGCCCGCAAAAAACGAGGATTCTACAGCTACTTTCATCGTGTCTAAGAAGAAATACGACAAGAAATTGTTAAGAGAATTGCTATAGATGGGAGAACGTGGGTTAAAGACATCATCCTCGTATAAGACAGCGCCAGGAACACCATTATCATCTTCCCATACAGTAAGAAGAAAAAGTTTATCTGAAACGTCATTCACAGATGGTACAAAACTTAAATCAATACCAATAAGGCTATCCGCTTCATAGGCGTCGAAATGGATTGCCAATCTTGCTTGAGCCCCTGTAGGACCAAAAGCCGCTTCTGCAGAACCGTCATCATAGCTATAAAAATTATAAAACCCTTGCGTGAATGCTGTTGAATTGTTAGGTTCGAAATTAGGAAACTGTGCTGAAACATTAGCACGAACCTCAAATTCCTCGTATTCTCCTGTCAAAATCTTAGAGAATTCATAGGCGTTCTTTAAGTCGTGATAAGAAGTCGCAAAATCCAGCGGTGCATAATTGATCTGCTGCTCTGCAAGTGTAAAACCTTGTAATGTAAAATCTCCCTCGCTAATTCCGTTATATAAAATCTCTAGCGTACCATCTTGATAATTTTCGGGGCCACTACTTCCATTAAAAACCTGAACCTCCAATGCTTCACTCATTTTATTATCCGTAGATTCTTTATAATGATCCCAGGGAGCTGATGTATAGTCTTTAATCAAGGTGTTCAAAGGATATACGAAAGAGAAGTCTTTAAAGATTGTATCTGCAACATAAGAAGAATTACGAAGGGTCACCATATCTAGGTGAAATTGATCTAGACCACCCGATAAACCACCATAATTCCTAAACCTGAATTGAAAAGCATCTGTAAAATAAACGGTTTCCGTGATGGGTAGATGAACGATCTCAAAAGGCACAACACCTTGACCTTCAACTCCCCAAATCCGATCCCATTGACTGGATGATTGATTGAAAAGCTCTAAAACCAAAGAATCTGTTGACTCTGGTTCATCACCGAGCCCTTGAGGTTGGTATATAAATGACAAGTAAATAGAATCTAAAGGCACTGCAACTGATAAATCAATGGGCTTTGAAGTGAGTGCGTCTGCATAACCTGAGGAGCTAGTTCCGATTGCATAAGGATAACCTGTAGGATCTAAACCATCAAATGTCATGACGCCAAGCGTTCTGGGTTCGTCTGCAAATCTATAATTATGATAGACGTCATCATCAATCCATAAAAGCTCGGGATTTGAAACAGGCAGGAAGAATTGGCGTGCTGAATCCTGAAAGTAAGGTGGATTTTGAATCCAAACAGTATCAGGTTCATCATCCACACTCAATGTATCATAAATATAATATGGCGGGTATAAATCAAGGGGTTCATAAGTAACTGGGTAGGATGAAAAATCCGCTATGTTAACAGCTTGAAAGGAAAATACTGTATCCGTAAACGTCCCAGAAACAGGGTCGAAATACCGATTAAAGGTTACTTGATTTGTAAAAAAAACGCCATTTGCAATTGCCAAACTGGTAGCCTCATCAATCAAATAATAGAACAAAGTACTCGTCGTCAAAGGGTTAGAGAAATCCGGACTGTAGTTTTGTGTTTTATTCGTCGTGAAATCATCAAAGAAGGGTATAACGACAGTATCTGTGGTAAAAACAAAAGAGCTATCAATACTTAAAGACTTCTGAGTCGTTTTTCCCGTTGCCAATCGATTTTGAATTAAAGGAGCAATTTCAATTTGCTGAGCATAAGCGACATTAAAAATAAAGATGCTCAATCCTATGAAAAAAGATACTTTTTGACTCATTAAAAAGGGTTTTCTAGAGGGGGAACACCCGCATTAATAAGTACAGAGACATGCGTAGATCGCTCTACAGTTTTATTTTCAAAATACTCAGGAGACTGTCCGAAGACCACCGCACTTAGAGTGTCTGACCTGTTTTCGCAGTCATTACATATTATTGAAATCGATTGGAAACCTGTCGAATTTAGTAAATTTAAAGCATCTGCATAATTCATTCCAACAAGGTTTGGCAAATCGAGTAATACACCAAATTCATTCCTGCCGACGACCAAGGTCACCTCAGACCCTTTTAGGATTCTCTCTCCTGAACTTATATTCGCCCCCTCATATTTCTGCTCTAAAACGGACCCATCTGCCTCGGTTGTAGGTTCATATTCAATCTTAAATTTAAAGCCTAAATCTCTTAATCTATCTTTAGCGAATTCGACCTCATCATATAATAGTTCAGGCATTTCTGTAAGCTCTTTTCTCTTTGAAAGCTGAAGACCAATCACTCTATTAGATTTCACATGTATTTTGGTAATGCTTGTTGGCTCGATAATTTGTTTTAAAACAATTCCATTCGGTTTTTCAGGATCATGGATACTGTCAAGGATCTCATAGCTTAGCCCCATATCTTCGAGCTTTAATTTAGCCTGAACAGCACTTAAACCTACTAGGTTGGGAACCGCAATTTTCTCACCATGATTTGTGAATGAATCGAGATAACGCATGGTTCCAAAAAGGATTCCACCATAAATCAGCATTAAAACAACCGAACTCAACAAAAAAGTCTTCGACCAAAAAAATTGTTTGATCACAAGGAACATTCTAAATTTAAATATCGATTTGAGCTTATCTTTCACGTTGTAAATATAAGGTCTTTTGAAGAATTAGAAGTTCGGAGTCAAGGAATGCGTGCTAAAGAAATCCTCAATATATTCAACTGCTTCCTCTGGGGTATCCACAACACAAAATAAATCCATGTCGGATGGCGAAATATTTTGTTCGGCATCCAGCATCGTTTTCTTAATCCAATCTGTCATACCAGCCCAGTACTCCTTACCGACTAGAACCACAGGTCGTCTTGCAATTTTCTTTGTCTGGATCAGGGTTAAGGCTTCAAAAAGCTCATCCAAGGTTCCGAAACCTCCAGGAAGTCCAACAAAAGCTTGAGAATATTTGACAAAAATCACTTTTCGAACAAAAAAGTAATCAAATTCAAGATTGTGAGCAGAATCGATGTAGGGATTATGATTTTGTTCAAAAGGCAGGTCAATATTTAACCCAACAGAAGGACCAACTCCCTTTTGAGCACCTCTATTTGCGGCTTCC
>TARA_B110000459_G_scaffold194900_1_pt1 | contig 11128 bp, 10 predicted proteins | sample TARA_B110000459 | Tara Oceans TARA_B110000459 (sample SAMEA4398296) | marine metagenome | biome: Polar Biome; feature: [SRF] surface water layer (ENVO:00010504); material: water (ENVO:00002006), including particulate matter (ENVO:01000060) such as... | depth 5 m | reverse complement strand
TTATTCTCTCGTACGAAATATTTGTGCCGATGTCTCGCTTTGTGCAACATCGAATCCGGCGGCGGTTCAATCGTTTCGCACATTCGGTTCAACAAATCAAACTCGCTCGCGCCTGGTAAAATCGGCAATCCTAGAAACATTTCCGCCGCTACGCAACCTAAACTCCACATATCGATCGGCATCCCGTATGGTGTTCCTAATAAAACCTCTGGACTCCGATAAAATCTCGACTGGATGTATTGATACACCGTTCTATTTTGAAAGCAGGCGGAACCGAAATCGACCAATTTCACCTCCGTGGACGACAACGACTTCAACAGAATGTTCTCTGGTTTTATGTCGCAATGAATCACGTTCGCCTCTCTCAACACGTCCAAAGCGTTCAACAGTTGCACCATGAGCTCTCTCAGCACTCGCAACGAGACCCCTCTGAATTTGTTCTTCCGTAAAAATTCGTACAAGTTGATGTCCAACAATTCGAAAACTAAACACAAGTGGTTGTGACAGACAAACTGGTCCAAAAGTTTTACGATTTTCTTCTCCCCGGTTGGGTCGCACCTCGTGTTTAGCATGTGGAGAATACCAATCTCCACGTGCGCCTGGTGGAAATACGCCGGATGGTTCTTGATTATTTTCAACGCCGAGACTTTATTCCCATTCTCTTTGTCCGCGTTGCTGTCGTCGTTGTTATTTCTTTCGTGTGAGTCGTTCTGAGTCACTTTCTGTACCCGCAAAACTTGTCCAAACGTCCCGCTTCCTAAACTGCCGAGCACTTTATACGCGCATCGGTCGTCACCGGCGCGCAAGATATCGTTTTGGTACACAATCAAATCGCTATTTTCGTTGTCTCGTCCGTCGTTGCTGGCCGGCGTCGCCGGTTTACTCAAACACGCTCCTCTTTCCGTTGGATCGTCTCCCGAGGGAGATTTCCTCCGCGAGAATTCCATTTTCTGTTCGAAAACGTCGACCTCTTGCTTGTGTCGAATTTGTAAAACAGTGGCGAAAAGGCACGACGATTGATTAAAAGTCGACGAAAACACACGTGGAAGACAAGAGTCTCAAAAAAAAAGCAACAAAAAGTTGGTTCTTTTCTTTTCGCTTCAGTTTTTGTTGTTTTGTCTCTAGAAGCTTTTCTCTTCTTCATACTTTTTAATAACAACAACTATACAATATTATAATAAACACGTGTTATTATGTGAATACCCGGTGAATAAGAGTGGGTGGTGTGATTGAGAAAAAGAAGAAAAAGAAATGGTGAACAGTGGACGGGTGTATCGCGTGGGAGATTTACGGGATATCTTTAAGAAAGAAGAAGAAGAAGAAATGATGATGGTTACGAAAACGACTTTTCTGGACGACGACGACGAGAAGTCAGAAGAAGAAGAAGAAATTGTAGAGACCGAGAGGCAAGAAGACGGAGAAGAGGAAGAAGAAAAAGGAGGAGATGATGAAGAAGAAGATAAAGAAGAAAACGTGTACGAAGTCTCCGTGCGCGTCTTGGGCACTTTGGAAAGTTTCGACGCTTCAAATTCCGTCGGTGTTTTGAAAGACGACGCGTTCGCGCTCACCTTCGACGCGTCTTCAATGTCGCCGACGTTTAAGTGGAAGTTGAAGAGTTTATATTTTTTGATTGGGGAGTACGAAAAATGTTCGTTTTCTTCTCCATCGTCGTCGACTTCGACGCGGTTTTCTATTTTACGAAACGGTGTTTTACGCGTTCGGATAGCGCAGAACGCGAGCGGCTTGGACGTGAACGCGTATCACGAAGCCGCGAAGATTAGAGAGGAGTTTTTACACTAGAAGCTTTATTTAGAGAGGAAGAGAGTAGACCGTAGAAAGTAGCGCGTAACAATGATAATATAATAGTGTGTTGTACCAGTGTGTGTGTCAGTGTGCTAAAAATACAAATCAAGACAATTCTATAATAAATAATAATATTAACGCGGTTGTTGTGAAATGACGATCGATTACTTGGCGGAAGACGTCGTGGATGTTTTCAATAAAGCGCTCACGGTCTCCCCGAACCAACGCAACGAAACCGTCCCGCCACTGCGATGATGGTTCACACTCACTAATACGCCAAGGAGTGCCATCCCACTTACCACGCCGAGGAGATAATCTCTCGAGTTAAAGCCACTCCCGAACCCGGCGGAACCGGCGGCGCTTCCGGCCAACTGCGCGAGTTTGCTCAACGCGTTTGACGAAGAGATATCGTCGTCGCTACTACTCGCCGCTTTCGATTTCTTATCGAGTTTTCCTCGAACGCTCGCAATTTCTAACCGTAACGCCGCTATCGTCCCTTCGCATTCGGCCAGTTTAATCTTCAAAGCATCCATGCCGTCCTTATTCGTTCGCGGGTCCATCAACGCTTCTAACGAGACGATTTGCTTCTCCAACTTTGCAATTTCTCTCACTCGGTCGTCCGCGATAGATTTATACTGATGATGGTGATGAAGAAGAAGAAGAAGAAGAAGAGTCAGTAACGAGAAGCAAACGCAGAGAAGAGAGAAGTTTATTTTTGAAAAATGAGATGATTTATTTAGGTAAACGAAAAGAAAAGAACACAACAACAACAACATTAATACCTTGTTCCTAGCCGCGATCGCGTTTTCGATGACCGCGATGTTCTTTTGCTTCGCCTTCTCTCGCTCTTTTTCGTTGTTGTTGTTGTTCGACATTTTATAATAACTCGTCGGCGTAAAACTGTGTGGTGTTTTTGGAGTGATGATGATGATGAATGACGAAAATGAAGCCAAAAACAAGGGTGTTTGTTCCATTGCAAGTGTTTTTTGACTTTTTCAAGGCAGATTCAACGACTTTTGTCCAAACAACAAAAACGCTCTCTCATCAGCGTATCAGCGCGATATAATAAATAACAATGATGCGAAGGAAACCGTGTCTTTTGCGCTCCACTTGGCCAGAGGAGGAGGAGAAAAACGATTTGAATGGAGGAGCAAGAGACGCACCACCACAAAAAGTAACTTTATTAAACAGAATGGAAGTAAGACGACGCGTGCATTCAATACCTTTGTCTAAAATACTCGCGTTGGACGAATGTCGGAGCAAAGAGGAGTACGATGAATACAGAAGAGAGTTGGGGGAGTTTTCAATTGATGATGCCGATAAAAGTGCAAAGGAAGAAGAAACATTAGAAAAAGAAGAAGAAGTTAAAAACAAAAAGAAAGAAGAAGAGGCGATGTTAGACGACTTGTTAGACGACGAGGATTAAATCGATTAAAACGTATAGAAACGTATAGAAACGAATAGAGTAGTTAGTTAGTTGGAATTTTATGATTGTATTATAATACGTTCGGAGCAAATCATTATTAATTTACACGTAATCAGGACCTGGGAACTGTAACTGAACGTATCCTCGTCTGGATCGAACCGTGCGTTTGCGTTTGATGAATCCCAACAAGAGCAAACCAACGCCGGGAATACCGAGCGCACTTCCGACGACAATGAGCACGATTCCTTCTATTGACACTTTTGCGCGGTGTCTTTCGTAATTCCTCTTGAAAATCGTTTGGTTTTTGAGCCAGAGTTCGGGATCGAACGCGTGTTGAATAGTCACCGTTTGCTCGGCGAAAGCGACGCGAATTTTGTTCGCATCCGGAAGGGTGGCTTTGATTTGAGGCGCATCGATACGTTTCCGTATCGATGGTTTCCACAAAAGTGATCCATTATCACTGTTTCCATTCACTGCGGTGTTTGTGATCCCAGTATTACTATCGCCGCTTTTGCTATTGCTGCTGCTACTACTACTACTACTGCTGCTGCTGCTATCGCTACTACTACCCGAAGAAATACCTCGTACTCTCGTTAGGCTCCCCGGTTCGCACCCAAAATTACCGAACGTATCATCCAAAACCCAATGCGCATTTTCTTCTACGCCACTCTTTCTGACTTTGAAACACACGCGCAAGAGCGCTGAATATGTCTCGCAATTTTGTGTGTTAGTATGATAGCCACCCATTTGATATTTACAAATCTTATTGTTCACGTGGGAAAGTATCGTTTTTTGAAACAGTATTTGCTCGCCTAAATCGATCGAGGCGACGATTTGGTTTGAAGCCGTGTCTTTTCCTACGAGCGAAAGCGAAAGCGGCGTCTCGAGCATTCGAGAGACGAGTGCCGTGTTGTTCATGGCGTCGTTTAAATTAGTCTTATCGCTAGTTTTGTTCAACAACTTTGTCGTCGTCGCCGGTATCGGGTTTCCTTTTTGAACTGCCTCTCGCAACGTGTCAATCGACGGCATGTACTCGGCGTATTTCGGATAAATTTTCGGTAAAACGTACGTTTCCATCAGATTTGAACTCTGAAATTTCAAAGCTTCGTAAGTTTGCGGTGCAGCTAACTTGGGCGCTTGATAATTAGTCGCCTCCGTTGTGCTCCTCAACGTTTCGATATTCGGCGATGCCTGCGCGTCGTTGAAGTTGTTGTCGATCAACATCCACTCCACGCGTTCGAATTCATCTCTGTATATGTTATTCCACTTGTTCAACTTTTCGACGAACACTCTCGTGTGCAAATCTCCCGGTATCTCGTGTCGTTTCAGTTTTGATTCTCTGACTAAACCGCTTCCGAACAAAATCAAACAAAACGAGAGCAAACAGGCAACGGAGCCAAACTTGATTGAAATTTGCTGCTCCGAGAGATGTAACGTGCTACTATTAGAGGACGACGAATGAGAGGTGCTCGAAGCCGTCGATTGTCGAAATACCCTGTTTGAACCAATGTTTCCACCTCCCGAAGTATTCATCATCTTTGTTTGATATTGACTGGAAGAAGAAGAAGATGCCACCGGAGTCGCCGGTCGAATATTATTTTCAAACGCATTGTTGTTGTTATTCAAGTTGTTGTTGTTCTCCAAAATCGTTTGTCCCGACGAGTGGATGATTGCGGGGGCGGTAGCGGCGGAAGTGGAGGCGGCGCGAGGTGAATTCGACGACGACGTGTTGTGCGAAGAAGCCGCAGCACCTCGTCTCATGATATACTTTTTTTTAACACTCGTGCTAACGAATAATTATATTATTATTGTGCGGGTTGACGAATGTGAGTTCTCAAAGTCTCTTGTTTGACTTCTCTCTTTCGTCTCTCTCTCGGAAAAATTCTCTCGTCCAAAACTTTTTTTTACCAAAAGTCGCCAAAAAACAGGAAACACAAGTTCTTTCGAGTTCTTTCGTTCGACACCACAAAAACAAAAGCAGCTCTCCTATAATAGTAGATAATATGTCAGCCATCGCACAATCAGCCATCTCTTTCGGTACGTTTCCTCCTTCGTATCCCACCTTCGCGAGAGACAGAGACAGAAACGTGTCTGTCTCTCCCGTGTCCTCGTTCGTCGTCCTTCTTTGAGTTCTCTTTCTTTCGTTCTTTTATTCCTTTTCCTCCTCGTTTTTGTGGTCGGTTCTGTCGGGGACGAGAAGAGACGAGGAGAGATGTATGTTGAGAAAGGAATATTAATTCCAATTCGCTATTTCTCGCTTTTTGTTGCGCGTAAAAGATACAGAAGAAGAACTAAAAATAACGATGGATTTCTTTCTCCTTTAACTAAACAGCTCCGACGACGACGACGCGCGTCGTCGCTTCCTCCTCTTCGGGTAAGAATATCACAGCAGCAGCAGCAGAAAAAGAGAGCTGAAAAGCTTTTGAGTTTTTGTTCTCTTTTTTCCCTTTGTTTTTCATCTTCTTTTCATCTTCTTCTTCTTCTCTTTTTCATCATCTGTCCACATGTTAAAAGAGTATAACTAATACAACAAATTATTTCTCTTCTTCTTTTATTATTGTAACTAAAATACAGCCTTGAGCTCGAGAAGAATGAGCAAAACTAGAAACGCGTTGCGATTATCTTCTTCTATCCCTGCGAGGCACGGAAAGAAATCATCTTTGGTCGTTCAAGCGATCAACCCGCGATCGGATGCCGCGGACGCGGGCAAAGGCCAACGCGTCATGATCATCGGCGGCGACGGTTACTGCGGATGGGCGACGGCTTTGCACTTGTCCCAAAGAGGCTACGAGGTGTCCATCGTCGATAACTTGTGTAGACGTCAGTTTGATGATCAGCTCGGTTTCAATTCCTTGACGCCGATTAAATCCATCCACGAAAGAGTTCGCAAGTGGGAAGAAGTTTCCGGGAGAAAGATTGAGTTGTTCATCGGCGACGTGTGCGACTACGAGTTTTTGGGCGCAACGTTTGAAAAATTCAACCCGACTGCCGCGGTACACTTTGGCGAGCAGCGCTCTGCACCGTACTCGATGATGGATAGATCTCGTGCCATCTTTACGCAAACGAACAACGTTATGGGTACCATTAACGTCTTGTACGCGATTAAAGAGTTCGCGCCGGATTGCCACTTGGTCAAACTCGGCACAATGGGTGAATACGGTACTCCGAACATCGACATCGAGGAAGGTTACTTGACCATCACGCACAATGGTAGAACAGATACGTTGCCGTACCCGAAACAAGGTGGTTCTTTCTACCACTTGTCGAAATGCCACGACTCTGCGAACATGTTGTTTTGCACGAAAGCGTGGAACTTGCGATGCACGGATATTAACCAAGGCGTCGTGTACGGCATCGCAACGGACGAAACGATGATGCACCCAGACTTGATCAACAGATTAGATTACGATGCCGTCTTTGGCACCGCATTGAACAGATTTTGCATCCAAGCCGCGGTTGGTCACCCGATGACGGTGTACGGTAAGGGCGGACAAACAAGAGGTTTCTTGAACATTCGCGATACCGTGCAATGCATCCAAATTGCCGTCGACAACCCCGCGGAACCGGGAAAGATGCCAATTTACAACCAGTTTACGCAGCAATTCTCCGTGAACGAACTCGCTGGTTTGATCACCGAAGCCGGTCAGAAATTAGGATTGAGTCCGGAAGTTATTAGCGTACCGAACCCGAGAACCGAAGCGGAAGAGCACTACTACAACGCGAAAAACTCCAACTTGAAAGACTTGGGATTAGAACCGACTTTGTTGGGCGATGAATTGCTCGACACGCTCATGAAAACCGTGATTGACTACAAAGATAGAGTTGACCAGAGATTAATCATGCCGGGTGTGAACTGGAAAGAGTCGCAAAGCGTCGCGAAGAACATCACCAAGTAAACGCAAATCTCTTTCAATAAAACAATAAAAGAATAAGAATAACAAACTACACACAGTGACTACAAAACGAAAGCGCGACTAATAAAAATGCTTCCGAACGATTGGTTCGACGTTCACTCGCATTTTCTCGTACGCTTTCTTCTTCGCCTCCCACACGCTCTCAACGCACTCATCCAAAGACATCCACTTCATCTGCGTGAACTCCGCCGGTTCGCCGTCCAACCCTTCCAAGTTTACAAATTCCATGGGATCGGCTGACGTTTTACATCGAAATACTGCAAACTCTAACCGTTGTCCGGCCAACCCTTTCTTTTCTAACCACCCACCTGCGCTGTACGCATACGCGTCGTCATTCTCTAAGACAGACAATAACTCTACTTGGATATTCTTTTTATTCTTCGAGGAATCTAAGGATATCCCAGTCTCTTCGTACAGCTCTCTCGTCGCCGCCTCGGCGGTGGTTTCTTTCGGTTCCATCCCGCCTTGGGGTAAATTCCAGGACCCACTCTTCCCGGCGCGTTCGCCGACTAAAACGTGCGAGCCAGAGTCGTTGAAGACGATGGCGCACGCGCACTTGCGGTATTTCTTCCCGTCTACAATGGCAGTCTTTTCTGGATTATACTCCCCTCCTCCTCCTCCTCCTTCCGTCTTGTCCTCTTTCGGTTGTTGTTTCTTTGCTTTCGTTATCGCCGTCGGTGACGAGGACGAATACATTCTTCTCCCTCCTCCTCCTCTGTATCCTCCTCCTCCTCGTTTAAAGTGATGAAGATGATGATAATAACAAGAATAGGAAGACGAACGGCAATAACACGAAACAACAGAGGTGAGCTTAATGAGCGAGGTCCCGCCGTGCTGCAGAAACATGTACTCTTCTCTCTCTCTTCCTTTCTTGTTTTTATTTTATTGTTGTTGTTGTTGTTGTTTTTGATGTCTCTCCTTTTTTTTCATTTTTGTTTTTTTTGCCATGTGTGCTTTTTCGATGATGATGATGGTTTTTGGAAACAACGAACGACGAAGAAGAAGAGAGATTTTTCTTGATCGCGAATTCTCACTTGTATTTCTTCATAAGAAAGAACGAGACGTATATATAAAAGATGAGCTCTTTTTCTTCTAATAAACATTCACGCAAAGCGTTGCTGGCGACGTTCGCCTTGGCGTGCTTGGCCATTTTTATCGGCATCAACGGCGTCTTTGTCGAAGCAAAGAAAGGACCGAAAATTACAAACACCGTTTACTTCGACGTCTCCATCGGAGGGAAAGACGCGGGAAGAATTACCATGGGTTTGTACGGCGCTACGGTACCGAAGACGGTCGAAAACTTCCGAGCGTTAGCGACCGGAGAGAAAGGCTACGGCTACGAAGGTTCAACTTTTCACAGAGTGATCAAAGACTTTATGATCCAAGGTGGTGATTTCACCAAAGGAGATGGCACGGGAGGCAAGTCTATTTACGGCGAAAAGTTCGCGGATGAAAACTTCAAGTTGAAGCACACCGGTCCAGGAACGTTGTCCATGGCCAACGCCGGCCCGAACACGAACGGGTCGCAGTTTTTCATTTGCACTGTGGTCACCTCTTGGTTGGACGGTCGACACGTCGTTTTTGGAAGAGTTACGGATGGTATGGACGTCGTTCGTAAAATCGAAGCTTTGAACGGAACGCCGCCGAGCGAAACTGTCACGATCACAAAGTCCGGCGAGTTGCCGATGGATGCGCACGTTCAAGATGAAATTTAATGAAAATTAATTCAAAGATGGAGAAGAACACATTTTTTTAAGTAGTATTGTTATTAATGTTAGTACTATTGTTCTTTTAATATCAATATCAAATGATTCACCGACAGACACGCGTAGCATGTTTTCATTTTAAAAGTTGTCGCGATGCGTTACATCCATACAATGTATCTATGCGAGGCGCGTACCAGGTACAATATATACTTACATATAGAATTCTAACGTCATGGATTAGTTTTTTATTAGCTGTAAATATAGATAGTATAACAAGCTGTTTTAGTTTTTAGCAAACGAAAAGCCATCATCATCGCTTATTCCCAGTTGGCCGCGGTGAGTTCAGCCAAATCGACGACTCTTTGGGAGTAGCCCCACTCGTTGTCGTACCACGCAACAACCTTCAACATGTCGTCACCGATGACCATCGTCAAAGCAGAGTCGATAGTCGTGGATTGGTCGGTGCATCTGAAATCGACAGAGACCAACGGTTCGTCGCAGACGGACAAGATGCCCTTCAACGGACCAGCCGCTGACTCACGGAACGCGTTGTTGACTTCCTCGGCGGTGACCTTCTTGGAGGTTTGGATAACCAAATCGACAACGGAAACGTTCGGGGTCGGGACTCTCAACGCAATACCGTTCAACTTACCCTTCAATTCCGGCAAGACCAAGGCAACAGCCTTGGCGGCGCCAGTGGAGGTCGGCACAATGTTCAAGGCCGCAGCTCTCGCGCGTCTCAAGTCTCTGTGCGAGGCGTCCAAAATCTTTTGGTCACCAGTGTACGAGTGAGTGGTGGTCATCAAACCCTTGACCAAACCGAATTTGTCGTTCAAGACCTTGACGAACGGCGCCAAGCCGTTGGTCGTGCAAGACGCGTTGGAGATGATCTTGTCAGAGTTCTTGTATTGGTCAGCGTTGACGCCCAAAACGTACGTCGGGATGTCGTCGCCCTTCGCCGGGGCGGTGATGACAACCTTCTTGGCACCCGCGGTCAAGTGCTTGGAAGCACCCGGGGTGTCAATGAAGACACCAGTACCTTCGATGACGATGTCGATGCCTAATTCCTTCCACGGCAATTGCAACGGGTCTCTGGAGGAGACAATTTGGATGCTCTTGCCATCGATGGACATGTGCGTGTCGTCGACGATCTTGACGTCAGCTTCGAACGTGCCCAAGACGGAATCGTACTTGACCAAGTGCGAGGCTTGCTTGACACCGCCGGAGTCGTTGATGGCAACAACTTCGAGCAAGGTGTCCTTGCCTCTGCCGTGCCAGCATCTCAAAAAGTTACGGCCGATACGACCAAAGCCATTGATGGCAACCTTGCAGGTTTTGCCCTTGGCTTCGATAGTGTTGCTGACAGACGCCTGTGAGAAGGGAAGAAACGAAAATATATGTGAGCAACTGCGTGTTTCTCTACTATACACCGGAACAGGATTATTACGTAGTACACAGACCCGATCGATTCCACGACAACAGTGGGAGGAGGAGGAGGAGGAGAAGAAGAGAAAATAGAAGAGCTTTTTCTCATACGCAGAGCAAAAGTTGATCTGGACTCGCCTCTTCTCTCACCTCCTCTACACCAACCGCCTTCTACAAAAAAAAAACAGAGACCAGAAGAGAGAGCGGATAACGAGACTCGCCCGATGGAAAAAAGAACACACCTTGGCGACGGTCTTGTTCTTGAACTGACCGGCAGCCTTGGAGAACTGCGTGAGTTGGGTAGTCTGTGAGAGTTTCAGAAGATAGTTTGAGGTCAGTTGTCGCGTTTAAAATTTCGCGCGAGAGAGAGACGGAGGAGAATTCGTACGCGCGCTTTTGTCGCGCGCGCAATTTTCTGTCATCATTTACGATTACTCCCCTTTGCGGGGAGCGAGAAATTTCTTTTTTTTAGGCACACATCCATTTTCGATGATTAGCGGAGAAAAATAACGCGTCGGGCGAAAACGCGGGAGGGAACCTCCGACGCGAACAGCAGACGAGCGCGAGAAGAAAAGAATTGCGTTATATGCGTACCTTGGCGGCGGAAAAAGTAGCCATTGTGTGCGAAATAAGAGTGAGGAATTCGGTGTGTGTGTGGATACAGAAAGAGAGAGAAAGATGGATGTTTTCACCACCACGGCCGGTGACTGTTGTTTTCTTTTCACCTCTCTCCACCTCCACCTCAAGATTTTTCTCTTTTTGGAAAAGAGATTTCTTGTTGTTTTTGCCACCTGTTCGACGACGTCACAACCCTCAAAATCTCTCCCTTAAAAGTCTCCCCAAACCCAAAAAAA
>TARA_B110000459_G_scaffold203957_1_pt1 | contig 11139 bp, 6 predicted proteins | sample TARA_B110000459 | Tara Oceans TARA_B110000459 (sample SAMEA4398296) | marine metagenome | biome: Polar Biome; feature: [SRF] surface water layer (ENVO:00010504); material: water (ENVO:00002006), including particulate matter (ENVO:01000060) such as... | depth 5 m | reverse complement strand
CTATCAAATATGAGACACTTTTCAAAAGAGGCCGAATCTTTAGGCCATCCAATAATTTACAAGAGTACAACACTAGGCTACAGTGAAGTTTTGGAGGACTTGTACGAACAAATTGGCTCGATAAAAGTTGTCAAACCAGCAGAAAGGGAATTAAGATTTGAATTAGAACCTTTAGGGAAGGCTGGTAAAATTCAGTTCTTGGAACATGATGGCTGGCTGACAAAAAGAAGTTGGTTCTTAGAAAGTGTTGGTGATAAACCACCATTTAGAATGGACCGTTTTTATCAAAGAGTAAGAAAAGAAACAGGTATCTTGATGGAGCAAGGAAAACCAACAGGAGGTAAGTATAGTTTTGATTCAGAAAATAGATTTCCTTGGAAAGGAGACCCTGAAACCCAAAAAGAATTAGAATTTGAAGTCGATGAAATCGATAATGAAGTAATGGATTTAGTGAATGAAAAGTTTTCTTCACATCCTGGTAAATGTGATCTTTCTAAAGTTCCAACGACCTTAGAACAAAATATTGACAGTCTAAACTGGGCCTTAGGAAATTTGCCCCATTTCGGGCGATATGAAGATGCAATGAGTACGAAAAGTCGTTATTTATTTCACTCTAAATTGGCTACTTCGATAAATTTACATAGATTATCTCCAAGAGAAGTAATCGACTCTGCATTGAGTGCTCAAGCACCTTTGAACAGTCTTGAGGGGTTCTTTAGACAGATGATTTGGCGAGAATATGTCAGACATATACATGAAGTAACAGACGGCTTTAGAGCATTGGAAGTATTTGACAAAGATTCAGGCGAGCCCAATTTCTTGAATCAAAATAACCCCTTACCTGAAACTTACTGGGGTAAAAAAAGTGGTTTTAACTGCCTTGATGACGTTGTTGAATCAGTTATGGACGAAGGATGGACACATCATATTCCAAGACTCATGATATTGAGTAATTTTGCTAATTTATTGGACATCAATCCTAGAGAACTGACCACTTGGTTTCATGAAGCCTTTATCGATGCCTATGACTGGGTGGTTGAGCCAAACGTTCTGGGAATGGGGACTTATTCATTAGGAGATGCAATGATGACTAAGCCGTATATATCAGGAACTCCTTACATAAATAAGATGTCAGATTACTGTAAAACATGTAAATTCGACCCAAAGAAAAATTGTATGGTTTCCAATCTTTATTGGGCCTTTATAGAGCGGCATAAAAGTGCATTTGAAGGTAATATTAGAATGGCAATGCCTCTTAGAAGTTTAGCAAAAAGAAGTGATGAAAAGAAAGAGCAAGATAAATTATCTTTCGAGTATATATTGTCAACCCTTTCAAGAGATGATGAAGTGATGATTCAATCCTAACAATAGTCAAAAACCATGAGTATTCAGCGAGTAACATGAAAGCCACTGATTCAATAGTATTCCCAAGAATTGGCTTGAAGTCTATCAATAGAACTTTGCTTGCAGCAATGACTAATAAACAAAGTAATCTCGATGGCACTTTGTCAGATGAAGAGATAAAATGGTTGGTAAGACGAGCCAAAGGTGGATTTGGAATAACTACGACAGCAGCCGCAAATGTAACTGAAACTGGGCGTGGTTGGGATGGAGAAATGGGGGTCTGGGGAGACCATCAATTGCCAGGATTAACCAAAATGGCAACCCAACTTAATCAAACAGATACTATCAGTCTAGTACAATTATTTCATGGAGGAATGCGAGCACCCGAGTCGCTGAACGGCGTTCAACCGATTTCAGCAAGCAAGAATACAGAAGCTGGAATGGATGGAAAGTATACCCGAGAGATGTCTGATGAAGAAATAAATTCTATGATTGAATCCTTTACACAGGCCGCATTAAGGTGTGAAAAAGCAGGATTTCATGGTGTTGAACTACATGGTGCGCATTCATATCTGATTTGTCAATTTCTAGGTAGTATCACCAATCGCAGAGAAGATGATTGGGGCGGAGATATTTATTCCAGAAGCAGATTTCTTAGAAAAGTAATCGAATCGATCAGAAGAGTTACCAATCCAAATTTTCTAATCGCAGTACGTATTTCCCCGATAATCGAGAAGGTTGGTCTTTATCTCGAAGATAGTCTCCAGTTAGCAAATATTCTTTGTGATATGCAAATTGATATGTTACATATTTCCTGCTGGGATGTATTTCAACCTGTAGAGGGTGAAGAAACCGGTCCAAGTTTGACAAAGAGGTTTAGTAAAATAGTTCGAAAAACTATTCCATTAATTTCTACTGGAGCAGTTTGGACTTCACAGGATGCTCAGTGGTTGATAGATGAAGGTGCAGATATCATTGGTGTTGCAAGAGTTGGAATTGGACATCCAGACTGGCCACAACATCTGAGTGACCCGAATTATCAACCTCAAAGACCACCTTTCAGTGTTCAGCATCTTGAAAATGTAGACCTGAGTCCAGTATTCATTGAATATATGAAACGCTGGAAAAATTTTGTTATTCAGTAGTAATTTTTAATTTTGAAAATTCTTCTAACGCAAATTATCAATAGCAATAGATTTCTTACTAGAAATAGCGAAGAATTTCTGTGGTGAGTAGATTTGAAAAATAACCTGCTTCGTGATTTTGATTATCAGTCGTTCGTCCGTAAGTATTTCATTCCAATAATTTTAGTTTTAATTTTAATTCCATCAGTATACACAGGTTCTCACACATTGTTGGCAACCGAAAATCCAGAAGGTGTAATCGATAATCCTGACAGTGGAATAGAAGTTGGCGATGGATTACTACTGATAATTTTAGATGGTGTTGGTAGAGATATAATGCTAGATAGTGAATATATGCCATTCCTCAACTCTCAACAAGGTAGTTCAGGCTTGATGAATTTAGAAACGGGTCCATTGACCTTATCTGCAAATTGTGTTAAAGAAATGATGACAGGAGTTCCCAATGCACCAATTGATGGATTGAATAATTTCAAATTACCACACCCTGGTGGTGCTGACCCTTGGTTACTTGCTGCACAAGATGAAAGATATAGCGTAGGTATGATTGGAAGTTATGTCATGGGTAATATGTTTGGAGAATATCCAAATATTGAATTTATAGATACATTTAGGGGTCATTCTGATTACTATGAAGGAGATAATGATAGTTTCAATATTTTGAATGATTGGCTAGATAGTAAGAAACATAATGTAATTTCTACTCATTTTTCGGGTTCGGATAAAGTTGGACATACTTGGGGTAAGATTGGTATTGATTTTAAGGAAAAAGTAATTGATTTAGATTCTAAATTAGAATCTATTTTTTCTAAATTACCACCTCAATGGACTGTAATTGTCACTGCAGACCATGGATTGACAGATGCAGGAACTCATGGTTCAGCAGAGGAAGTAACAAGAAAAGTATCAGCATTTGTCAAAGGACCTAATATTGAATCTGGATCCCAATCAGAAGGACATCAAAGAGATATTTCAGCATTAACAGCTTTCACATTAGATCTGCCATTTCCTAAGCAATTACATGGAAGGGTTCCTTTGGATATCTTGAATTTAAACTCAGAACAAAGAAATCTAGTCGAGATGTGGAATTGGGAAGCCGCTTACGAGAGACAAATTTTTCTCGATGAACAAAATGGAAAGGATTCAGATTTGGTTGGGAAAGATACCATTGAGTGGGATAAAATAATCGTAGACGGCTCATTCTCTCGAACTTCAGATGTTATTCTATCATTGTTCATTTGGGTTATGATCATATTATTATCTGTGCTATATATTGGAGGTATAAATTTTAAAGATAAAAATTTCACAAAGGATCTAATACTTTTTTCCGTTTTGATATTTTCTTTCATTTTAAGCCAAAAAATGTTGAATTTCTCTGCTATGATCCCTAGGGCGATTGGTGCGTCATGTGCAGTATGGCTAGTGAGCTGGTCATTGACTCCAAATAGAGTGCACTTTGATAAAAATAAAACTGGGATTAGGAACCATTTACCTAAACAAATTGAAAAGATTACTTCCAATCCTGTATTTTTCCTTATACTATTTATTTCATTATTAATTTTGACAGGTACTATTACTCAGGCTCTTGTTTCTACCCTAATGATTTGGATAATTATATATTCAATTACTGGAAAAAGAGAATCAGAGTCCATTACCGATAAATATTTTATTAAAAATCCTATGCTAATATTCGTTCTTTGTTTTACATTTGCTAGTATGAGACTTTGGTTTACCTTGATTCCATTTACTATAATTTGTATTATGAGCCTTAGAAATATTATCACGAATAAAGGAACTAAGAGAGAGATTATTTCTTTAAGTATCGTCTTATTTATGCTATTTTTATGCTTGACACTTGTCCATGAAAGAATCTTAGATAAGCATTATTTGATCAGTTTTCTACGTTCAGGTTGGCCTGAAACTATCTTAGGAGGTTTGAAATCAATAATTATGCTCAGTTCTGCATTATTATTATCACTCTATTTACAAAATGAGAACCTTTCGAGATATGAATTTATCAATAAATTCAATATTTTGCTATTGGGCTTACTAGCCTTGGCATTAGAATCAGTTTTATTGGATAGAATTTTGATTGGTGTAATTTTATTTTATTATTTATCCTTTATGTACTCAAATATTTCCTCCAAGGGAATCAGTATTTCAAAGGCAAGTATGTTCAATATCTTATCCTTACATTTGTTATTAATTTGGGGTGTTTGGGCCTCAGTAATTGCCATGATCTTAATGCCGATTATTTCTCCTTTAGTTGGTATACTAACCAAACATATAGACTTGACAAAAGATATAGTAAATAATCCAAAATTACTCATCTCGATGGCAGTGATACCTTGGATAATTTGGATTTTTTGGTGGACATTAATGGGTCAAGTGAACGGTGTACAAACTTGTTTTGAGGGTATTTGCCCACATCCTAGAGAACTCGATCCAGGAAGAGTAATGGTCAAAGGAGGTTATGTTGGGATTAGAGAAAACCCTCCCACAAATTGGATGATATTTATGGTTGGATTGCCAATTTCCATTTTTTCGGTATTTATGATGTTAGAAATAAGGAGAAATGGAGTAATTCTTACACCTTACGTAGTTTCACAACTTTTACTAATCTTAGGTTGTGTTAATATCCTTGCATTCTCTGCAGAATATCCGAGATTAATTTTTGCTCTATCGTGGAATATTCTTTTTGCTCTTATTCAATTATTCTTTGCAGTAATCGCAATATTGTTACATAAATATCTTTACAGAAGCGATTTGAAAATTATAACTCCAGCGGTTTAATCAAGAGTTAAACATCAAAAATAGTTCTTAATTTACTAATTTAGACATAAGTAATTATGGACAAAAAACATCCAAGTTCATAAGGGACGACAAGTCAGCATAGTTGAGGGGAATAGATTGTCTATTTTAGGGACGCCTAATATTGATTTGACAAAATTATCTATATCTTCTCATTCTATCAATGGGGAGTCACATAGTACTGAATCATTGATCAATGGTATTAGTATGATTTCAATGAAAATTAATTCATCAAATGTAGATTATGTAAAGAAATTTACATCTGAAGGTTTATCGAAAGAATCTCGGATAGAACTAATCGGTAAAATTAAGGATAATCTAGGAAGCGAAGTGTTTGAATTCTCTACTTGTAATCGCGTTCTGTATGTCGGCTTTGGAACAACTTGTGATGAATTAGAAAATTGCGTATTGGATATTTTTGGACAAAAAGAGGCTCTATTCGATAGGTATACTGGCATAGATGTATGGAGACATCTAGTTAAGGTCTGTAGCGGACTTGACTCCTTTATCATCGGAGAATTACAGGTTATGTCACAGTTTAGAGGCTCCATTTCTCTGCATAAAGAAAATAACTTGATTGGAGAAATGAATTCATCCTTTTTCAGTCACATCATTTCTGCTAACAGATTGTTAAGAAAAGAATTTGGCTTCAATCAAACTACTGAATCAATGTTGAACTTAGCATCTAATGCAATAGAGGAGGTCTTGTCTAAAGTAGAAAATACATCATGTGTGGTTCTTGGATTTGGAGAAATGGGGCGCAAAGCAGTTGAAGTACTAATCTCACAAGGTCAAAAGAATATTATTGTTTATTCTAGAAACCCAGAAAAATCATCCAAACGTGATTCAGAGCTATCATCAAAAGTTAAGATATTATCATTTGATCATTGGGGTCAAGAGGAAATTGAACCGTCATTAATCATCTCCACGATAAGAAATATTCAACCAACTTTCAATTATTCAAATATGATTCCAACAATTAGTCCAGTGAAAATAATGGATTTTTCATGGCCACCATCTATTGAATCTTCAGGAATTAATAATGGTCAAGAATTACTTGGGATGGAATACTGGATTAAAGTTGCTCATAAATTAGGAGTTGAGTGGGATTATGATAATACAATCAATAAAAGCGAAAAACTGATTTCAGATATTGAAAAGAAATTCATGTCCGCCCTATCTGACAGAAATCAAGGTATTTTTAGAGCGTTCATTTATCGAACTTTAGAACAATTATCTGCCCAGTGGTCAGAAGATGAAAATTCAGATGAATCCGATTTACAATTAGGTGCCTTTTCTAGAGAGATAGCCACTTGGATATGTAATCGTGAAGGACCTTTTTCTTCAGATGAACTTAGTGATATGGTTCTTTCTACTGACAGGAAATTAAATCCAATTCTTCTTAAGAGGGTGGCTAGTGATGTGACTGAAACGATTATTCACATTAGCGGGAAGTCAACTCTTGCGGAGGCTACACTTTGAAACAGATTAGAATAGGAACTCGGACTTCTAATCTTGCAATGTGGCAAGCCAATAAAGTTAAACAAAGCTTAGAAAAAAAAGGTTATACAAGTGAAATAGTTGGAATTTCATCTATGGGGGACAAGTCTCTTGGTGGAGATTTATCCTCTTCAGTAGGCCAATTTATCCATGCTGTAGATGCCGAATTATTTACTAAAAATATAGATATTGCAGTTCATTCGAGTAAGGATGTTCCTGTTGATATTAATGAAGAAATTTCCAATCTAGCCTACTTAGAACGGGGATGTACAAGTGACGTTCTAATTTTTCCTAAAAGAGAAGGTTTTGCAAGCCTTGAAACATTATTTACTTCTGATAAAGATTATTCTTTAGATGAGGCATTGAATATTATTCCCAAATCTGGTATGGTGGGTACAGTTTCTGGGCGAAGGCAATCATTCGCTTTAGCGAGGCGACCCGATATTATTCCTATCGCAGTTAGAGGTCAAGTTGAAACTAGATTGAAGAGATTGAAAGAAGGACGTATAGATGCAATTATATTAGCAGAGATCGGTTTGAAGAGGTTGTATGAAATCGAAGCTCTTGAACCTTGGATACTTCAATTCAGTGCAATACGAATAAGCGAGTTAGAATGGCCCACTGCTCCTGGCCAAGGCTCAATTTCAATTCATTGTAGAACCGAAGATTTTGAGTCTTTTCAAGAATTCAGAGATATATTGAATCATCCTAGTACTGAACAAGATGTTGTTAAAGAACGTGAAATTCTATCTTCTTTGGGTGGCGGATGCCTTTACCCTGCAGGTGTTAAAGTAAATGATGAACAGGTTGTCTTGCAAGTATCTCCAATGAATTGGAAACAAATATTTTGTAAAGGTCAAAAATTTGAAATTATGAAATATAATGGGTCTATTTCTAAATTAAAAATCGAATTACCGAAACAAGAGATTATACAATCAGTTAATCAAAATAAAGGTCCTAAATTAGTTTCGACATTAAACTCAGATAGGCTTGCCAATATTCTAAATAATGATGGGATTAATATTCTTAATCAACCAGTCATCGAATTAAATTCTTTAACAAATAATTGGCCCTCTAATTTCTTACAGGAAGGAACTCCTAGATCTAAATGGCCATACTTAATTTTAACATCTCCATTCGCCGCTAAGTGTGCCATAGAAGTGGCACAGAGCAATAATGACCTCAATAGAATTCAATGGTTAGCTATTGGTGAGGGGACTGCAAGGGCATGTTTTATGCGAGGAGTAACTGTTTCAATATGCGCGAGTTCTAGAAACTCCAGTGAATTAATTGATTTCATAGATAGAAAGATTTCAAGAGAAATAAATTTGATGATTCCACGTTCTAATGTTGCTTCAAAAAACCTTACCAGTAGTTTGATTGATTTAGGATTTGAAGTCAATTCTTGGATTGGCTATGAGAATAAAACTAGAGTGATTAATTCTATAGAAATGGACGAAGGAGATGTGTTACTGCTGTCGTCGCCGTCTTCTGCCAGATCTTGGGTAGAAAATGCATTACCCATACCTAAAAATATACTGTGTATGGGCAAAGCATCACAAGAGGAGATAGATTCGCTGGATTATTTTTCAAAATCAACAGTGGAAATTTTACAAGGACCTACAGCAGAATTTGTTTCTAAATGGTGGAAAAAAAACAGAGAGGTGATTGATTGAATATTAGGCCTAGAATTAACCGCTGGACTAAAGCAAGAAGAGACTTAAATTTTGATTTGAGTATCAAATCATCTCTGGTCCAACCTCATTTTGTCGTAAGCGGAGAAGGTATCGATGAAACAATTTCTAGTATGCCTGGAATTAATCGACAATCAGTAGATAAATTATTAGATACAATTTCTAAAGATATGGAGTTAGGGATAAAATCGCATATGCTTTTCCCTGTACTAGATTTAGAGGATAAGGATTCGTATGCTAGTAAAGCATCTAACATGGATATGCCCTTACAAAGAGCAGTAAAACAGTTGAAATCTTTGTATGGTGGTGATATCGTATTACTTACTGATGTTTGCCTTTGTACAGCAACAGATCATGGGCATTGTGGAATTATTCATAATGATGAAATCGATAACGAAATGTCTGTTAGTGAACTTTGTAATATCGCTTTATCTCATGCTAAGGCTGGGGCAGATTATATTTCGGCTTCCGATATGATGGATGGAAGAATAAATGCCATCAGAGAGGTTCTCGAATCTGAAGGATATGTTAGTACAGGTATTCTGGCTTATTCTGTTAAGTATGCTTCTTCGTTTTATGGGCCGTTTAGGGATGCAGCATGTTCTGCCCCTTCTTTTGGAGACAGAGGTAGCCACCAAATGGATATCAGGTCGGGATATTCTGAAGCTATTTTAGAAGCAGTCACCGATGAAGGTGAAGGGGCTGATATAATTATGATCAAACCAGCCATGACTTATTTGGATGTAGTACGGCAAGTTTCCGACGTAGTTTCTAGACCAGTGGCAGTTTTCAATGTTAGTGGTGAATATTCTATGGTATTATCTTCATCTCCAGATGAAGATTCAAGAAAGCAAATGGTCCGTGAAGTTTTACATTCCTTCAAAAGAGCCGGCGCCGACGTAATTGTGAGTTACCATACTCGCGAGGCTGTCTCAAGAGATTGGCTTGATTGAGGTGAACATATGCAAAGAGACAAATCCGATTCTTTTCACAAGGAAGCACTAAATCATCTAGTTGGTGGTGTGAATTCACCAGTTAGGGCATTTAAATCCGTACATGGTAACCCAATTTACTTTGAAAAAGCATCTGGTGCAATTGTTACAGATGTGGATGGAAATAACTTAGTTGATTTTGTCCAATCTTGGGGTCCTCTAGTTCATGGTCACTCGCATCCTGAGATTCTCAAGACGGTTTATGAAAAAATGCAAAATGGCACCTCCTTTGGAGCGCCCCATATTGGCGAAATCGAACTTGCTAAACGAGTTAAACAAAGGTTTCCTCATATGGACAAAGTTAGATTTGTATCCTCTGGAACAGAGGCTGTTATGAGTGCAGTTAGACTTGCTAGAGGCTACACAGGACGAGACTTCTTGGTGAAATTCGAAGGTTGTTACCATGGACATGTAGATTCATTGATGGTTAATGCAGGTAGTGGTTTAGCAACATTTGGTATTGCTAGTAGCCCAGGAATACCTAAGGATACTGTAGCAACAACTTTAGTAGCCCCATTAGATGATATTGAAGCAGTTGAATACTTATTTGAGCAACATGGCAATGAGATAGCAGCAGTCGTAATAGAACCTCTACCTGCTAATAATGGTTTACTGGTTCAAAGTCAAGAGTTTTTATCAAGATTAAGGTCACTATGCGATGAGTATGGGTCTCTTCTAATTTTTGATGAAGTAATTAGTGGCTTTCGATTCAAAGGAGGAAGTTATGGCGATATTTCAGGTATAATCCCAGATATAACTGCTCTTGGAAAAGTGATAGGTGGTGGGTTACCTGTAGGTGCTTATGGTGCAAGAAGCGAAATAATGGAACGACTATCTCCCTTGGGACCAGTATACCAAGCAGGTACTCTTTCAGGTAATCCCTTAGCAATGGCTGCTGGTATTAAGACACTGGATTTACTAGATGAAGACGCTTATGATAGACTTGAGGAATTAGGAACACTATTACAAGAATCTGTTGAACCTATTCTAGAGAAGCATGGATTTCCAATGAGGTTAGTTAGGATGGGTAGTCTGTTTTGGTTTTCTCCAGGAAGTATTCACCCTCCGTCAAGAGCAGATTTAATTCCTTCAAATGCAGGAAAGTTATACTCAGATTTGCATAAAGCACTACTTGAGAAAGGATACATGTTAGCCCCTTCTGCATATGAGATTGGATTTATTGCAACAGTACATGAGGAAAAACATATTTTAGGTATGGTCGAAGCATTAGACGAAGCACTTGAGCAATTGGAGTGGTAATTATGAATGGTAAAGAGAGAATTATATCAGCTTTAAATCTAAAACCCGTCGATAGGACTCCTGTTTGGTTTATGAGACAAGCAGGAAGGCATCTGCCGGAATATCGTAAGATTGCCGCTGAACATTCCTTTTGGGAGCGTTGTATGGATCTCGACATGTGTACAAAGATTACTTTACAACCTATTGAAAGATACAAGGAAATCGATGCTGCGATTATTTTTAGTGATATCTTAACACCTTTACCTAGTTTAGGTTATGATGTTGAATATGGTGGCGGGATTAGAATTAGTGATTTCGAACTTTCTGATGTTGATGACTGGACTGACTTCAGTGCTAGAAAACACGCTCCATGGGCTGCAGATGGATTGAAATCCGTAGGCGAAGAAGTAGGTGATT
>TARA_B110000459_G_scaffold127277_1_pt1 | contig 11140 bp, 9 predicted proteins | sample TARA_B110000459 | Tara Oceans TARA_B110000459 (sample SAMEA4398296) | marine metagenome | biome: Polar Biome; feature: [SRF] surface water layer (ENVO:00010504); material: water (ENVO:00002006), including particulate matter (ENVO:01000060) such as... | depth 5 m | reverse complement strand
CGTTTGTATAATATATCTTATACTCCCCCACTGTTGTTGCAGTTACAAAGTTTGGAAAACCTGGAACAAATGATGTCGAATCAGATGGTGTGGTGTGATAAATAGTCACAGGAATAGAAGCTGTAACTCCTGGGTCTGCTAGGGGTGTCCCCTGTGTGTGGTAAATCACACTTGCACCCTCCAACTTTATGGTGGCGAGTTTGGGAAGAACCTCAACAGTTCTAAAAATGGGAACAGCCGTTTTCCTCAATACATCTTCAGCTTCATACTTTATTGAATATACACCAATTTCATCTTTGAATACAGCACCGGAAATTTCAACTCTGGGTATGTTTGGAGCATTGGTTGTAACAGTCGCACCAAGTTCTATATATGGTGCACCAAAGTTTAGTCTATTGTTCACATCACCGTTTAGTGACAAAGTTGGTGCACTAAACGAATTATCTTGAAATACATCACGAATTTCAAATGTTTTGACAGACCCGTTACTAATATTATTTCCCAAAACAATGTCATTGGTGTCTGTGATGAAAATAGATGATCCATATTGACCAGAAGTGCTATTAGCTAACGACCATGAACCACTGTCAAATTTATATAGTCTCAAACTATCACTTGAACCCACTAGAACGATAGAAGTGCCGTCATTCTTTATATCAACAGTAACACCCCCACCCGTCATGTTTGTAGTAATTTGTGTTGCAGTTGACCACGAAGTGTTAGTCCTGTTGAACACTTCTGTTAAACCTGTGTCACTCGTTAAGACCATCGAACTTCCATCTTTGGTTATAGAAAAACTGCGAACATCCCCTTTTATAGTTTCTTGAGTGTGAGTGCTATCGTATACACGAACCTTTTCGTCACCAGACATCACGAAAAGCCTGTCACCACTATCAGACAAACGAAGGTCTCCCATGTCGTTCGTAGCCCCGGAAACTGTGATGTCATTCAAATATTGTAGATAATTGGCTTGGGATACCGTTTGTGTAGAAAAGGTGGAAAATTCAACTCCAGAATCGTTGAAAGTTGCTAATGTAGACCCGTCGTTCGTCAAACTTAAACCACCCCCGAAGTAATTCGAGGGAGACTTGGCTACAGTCATCGTGGGTGAAATTAGTTCCCAATCTTGTGACTTTCTGTAAACCCGAATGATATTGAAAGGGAATGGAGAATCGGGTGTGTTGTTACCAAACGCGAGAGTCGTCCCGTCTCCACTTATTTTAACTTTGTTCACACCTGTAGATCTAAACTCGATTGTTGAACCATTTTGTGACCATGTGGTAGATGAATACGTGTATGCTTTTCCAATTGAATTTCCAGTTACTGGATCTACGAGGACAATCAAAGTTGCCCCGTCGGAAGAAAGATCTAGGGAAATTTCGTTGGCGTTTGGAACTGAGGGTAGAATATCTGATCCGAGTTGTGACCACGAATTATCAGAGAAACCATACACTCTAACCTTGGCAACACTAGAATCTACATACCCGAACGCCAGTATGTTACCATCACTGGAACTACTCATAGTATCCCCAAACCCTGAAGAAGATGTATTAAAAGTAATAATGTCACCACGTTTCGTCCAACCGGTTGGTACTTGAGGAGAATATTCTAATGGTTGTAACTGTTTGACGATTGCGTCATATGAACCAGTTGTAGCTCGTATACCGTGACGAGTTCCATCGTAGCTCATTGAAATTGCCTCAAGTTCCCTATCTTCCGATACATTTACAAGCTCTGTGGGGGTCGTATCATCGACTAAATAAGCTGGGTTCACGAGAGAACCACTGACACTATCACGAATCGACGCTTGACTTTTAGTCGTAACATAATTGGTTGCTGTAGTGACTACTTGAGTTTCTTCGTCAACTATATATCCTATCCTGTTCCCACTTGACGACATCGTTACAGATTTCCCGAGGTTTATTTGCCTAACTGTGGTTGCCACATCTACGGAGGTTGTAACTACATCGACTGAAGGAGTGATAGTTGATCGAGGTGTCCAACTGTTTATTGTACTAGTAGGTGTATAACCATACACGGAAACATACCCCCCAGCGTTTTTCGGTGCCCCAATAGTGACCCTAGATCCATCAGAGGACATGGCAACGTCCCACCCAAAAAAACCATTGCTACTTTCACCGTCCATGTCCGAACCGGTTTGGAGCCATGTGGATGTGGAACCATCATAGTCATATACTCGAACTTGTCCATAGTACCCATTCCCAAGTCCAGAGACGGAATCATGATATCGAGCACCAATAGCGACCCTAGATCCATCGGAGGTTATGGCAACAGAACACCCAGAATTGTCGCTACTGTTTTCACCATCTATATCCTGTCCAATTTGGGTCCATGTGGTTCCATCATACTCCCATACTCGAACGTGTCCAGCACTTGACTGGTTCCCGATGCCTCCAATAGCAACCCTAGATCCATCTGAGGACATGGCAACGGAAAACCCAGATTGAGTATATTGACTTTCACCATTTATATCCTGTCCAATTTGGGTCCATGTGGTTCCATCATACTCCCATACTCGAACGTGTCCAGAATTTGACAAACCAGCACCAATGTTATCATCGGCCCCAATAGCGACCCTATATCCATCAGAGGATATGGCAACAGACGTCCCAGAGTTGTCAGAACCATTTTCACCGTCTATATCCTGTCCAATTCGGCTCCATGTGGATGCACTATACTCCCATACTCGAACGTGTCCAGAATTTCCCCCAGCAGCACCATTGTTCGTGTGTGCCCCAATAGCGACAATAGATCCATCAGAGGACATGGCAACTGAATACCCAGATTCGTCGCCAGCGTTTTCAGCATCTATATCCGAACCAATTTGGGTCCACGTGGATGCACTATACTCCCATACTCGAACGTGTCCAGCTTCATACCCAGTACCTTGGTTCTTGTATGCCCCAATAGCGACCCTAGATCCATCTGAGGACATGGCAACGTCCCACCCAGAGTGGTCACCAGTGCTTTCACCATCTATATCCTGTCCAATTTGGGTCCATGTGGTCCCAACATAGTCATATACTCGAACGTATCCTCTATCATTATCGTGTTCAGGGGCTCCAATAGCGACCCTAGATCCATCAGAGGACATGGCAACAGACCACCCATGTTTGTCACCCATGTATTGGCCGCTTATATTGGAACCAACTTTCGACCAATCACTAACAGGAGTAGCAACCGAATCATAAACCTTTACATAACCCTTGTAAGCACTTGTGCCGTCACCGGGTGCGCCGACTATAACGGTGTTACCGTCGTTCGATAAGTCTATGACACTACCAAAGTTTTCGAGGGTATTCCCCCCTCCCGCTATGAAAGAATGTGTGGTCCAACCACTGCCATACTCATAAAAACTGACACGACCAGCAGTTGCATCACCTATAGCTAATATGGTTCCATCACCAGACCATTTAGCACAGGCTGAACTAACGAGGAACGAACTATACCCGGGTGATATTTTTGTACTATCAAGAATCCACTGACTACCGTTATAATTGTAAAACTCAACATCTTGGTTGTAACGACAAACAGTTAGAATCGTGTTGCTCTTGAATGTGGATGATCTCAAATCACTCGTACTAGTTACACCACCTACATATGTTGCGGTAACCGTATCTTGTACGAGTATTTCACACGCAGCCCCTGAGTCCCTTGAGTATGCGATTCGCGACCCATCATCGGATATACTCATAGAAGAAATATATGAAGATGTAAGTGTTTCAGATCTAACAAAAGTCCATACATTCCCTGAAACTGTATACACACTATACTTAGAAGTGTCATACACAACTAGGACCTGACCATTTCTACTCAACATGATTCCGTTTCCGTATGGGTTTAGAAACCCTGATGGGGAAGCAAATCCGGTTATTTCAGAACTTTGTGGTGCAGGCACATCATTTTGTGTTGTTATTGGAGACAATGATACTATAGTAGGATCCCAAGTTAGACTGCATATCTCAACATTTGTTCCATAAGATGATGCCAAATTGAGTATTTCTGTATTAGTCGCATTCACGTTTATTGTAGCAGCTGAATTAGCTGTATTCACCCTAAAGGCACCAGCTTGGCTACTCGCATCTGAAGGTAATATATCATCACCAATCTTAGACATCAAACCGTCTGAATCGATTTCATACGACCTAGCGATGTTATTGTACTCTACCCCCAAATAACTACCATTATTAGATAAATCTGCAGCACTACCCTCAGATATTCCATCTCTGTTAGTCCACACACTATTATTTTTGTCCCAAACACTTACACTTGACCCCTGAGTTGTTCTTATCATCCCCCCCATATTGGGGTGTCTTTTACAGAAGTAATAAAGTATATTAGGTGATGTAGGTGGTATGAATAATGTTGTGTCAAATCCAACGCCTATTGCTTCGGCAATAATCGTGTTGTCACCACCGTGTGTTCCATCTGGGGTTGCGGAAATTTGCAGTGGGTGATCTCTATACTCTTGAGCAAAAATGGGAATACCAGTGAATGTCACACCCTTTTGTAAATATAAAGTTGGTTGTGTAACACCATTCAATGAATACTTGTTACCATCGGCTGTAGCCACAAGTGTTAAAGATTGTAACATTGTTGTAGTAGACACAACTGCAGTAGAATTATTGCGAAGTAATCGATTACCATCTCCACTCATTTCCAATAAAGAACTTTGTGGTATTAATGATAATGTGTCAACGACACTACTTGTTGCGTTTGTTATAGTTGTTGGTGTCGTGGCGTTATAGACCCGAACAACACTATTCTTGTCACTTCCGATAGCTACTTTGGAGCCGTTCGACGTTATGGATACATACTTTCCAAAGTCTGTGAGGACATCTCCTAAAAGATCTTGACTGTGTTGGGACCACAAATTTCCTGAAAATTTGTAAATTTTTGAAGAACCTAGAGATTGTATTCCATCTATTGTGGTTTGTGTGGATCCCGGTATACCAATAACTAAATTGTTCCCATCATTGGATAATGATAGAGAAGTTCCAGTACTAGATATCGTATTTCCTCTCTGTGACCAACCAGCTGGAGTGTTTACTAAACCTCGTGTTTTAAATGAAAGTTGATTGTCCGCCCCTAACATAATTTTATCTCCATTGTTTGACATCTTGACAAACTTTCCAGACCCATCTATTTGGCCTGTTAAAACCCAAGTTGTACCATGAACCAAACTATATACGTAAGCCGCATCTATTGTGGAATTTCCGAGAACTACTGTATCACCTGTTTTACTGATACTTATCTTATGTTCAGAAGTCCCAAAATTACCACTTATGGTATTGCCATACTGTTCGAATACGTTGTTTAGTTTATAAACCTTCGTCTCTACGTCACCTGCAACAACGAAGTATTCAGCGTACGCACTGACTGTTACTGATACGCTACCAGACAAACCTGTCACGATAGTCTGAAATACATTCCATTCTACTCCATTCCATATATATATCACAGTGTTACTGTGACCTTTCACCATGATCTTTCCATCATATGAAAGATCAAAGTTGTTTAGGGTAAAATTTTGAGAACCTACAGCTTGCACCGTGACAGAACCACCAGTCGGTGATCTAGCTGGTATTTCATATGTTTCAATTCGAGCAGGTGAATCGTATAATGCGACTACAATTTGTCCATTCCCTGACATCACCCACTTCAAACTAGTGTTCGAAATAGTAGGGGCATAATAACTACTCGTAACTAAACCATCATATATTCTACTTATCTGGCCATGGTGAGTGAAGACCCGGTTACCGTCTTCAGAAACATTCAAATACCCCCCCACAGAAACGGAGTAAGTAAATAGAACTGTTGAAGATACAAGTGACAGGGTTTGATTAAATTTATCAATCACAATATTCCCACCATAGCTTTTTAAAACAAACGTTTCGGAGCCGTCACGATTTATATCGACATCCAGAGCTGAAATATCTATCGTCCCTGAGGAAGAAAGCCGTTGGACTGACGATTCATCAAACTCATAAACCTTCACCTCGTTACCTAATTTAGAAATCACTGCCATAAATTTACGATCATCTGTACATGATATTGCGTAACTCATCCGATCGGTGTTGGTTTGACCCAAAACTGGAATCGTCTTTTCGGAAATTTCGTCGTTTAGTAATATCTTCAAAAATGGATCATAATTCGATTCTACAATGTTTTGAGCATTTAAAGAAAATTGTGCCCCTAGAATAGAAGCACTAGAATATTCACGTCTATTGCTCACTAGACCAGGTGTCGTAGTTGCAGCTTCTAGATGTTGGTAATCTACAGTCTGGGGTGTGTATCTGTTAAATGCTCGTTTTGTGACAGCATTTAACATTTCGTTCAACGAGTAATTTGTACGACCCATCCCTTATTGATATAGCACATATTAATCTGCATAAAGTACACCAGCCATTCCATCTTTAATCCGGAGGATATTATAATTCACTGCATATAAGTTTCTATCGATGGGTTGAGTGCAATGTAATGTACAAGAATCTATCCTACTGAAATTCAACGTCCCGGTGGGTTGATATTTATTAGCGGACAGGCCGAAGGAATGTAAAAATAAATTTTCAGAGTTACTCCCTGAGTAATCTGTGTGGTAGTAGCTTGGAATCGCTGTGAAGTAAGGCACCCCAGTTTTGAATTCCTCAACATCTGTGCCGTTCACCTGTAGTTTCACTTCGTTTGTCCTAGATACAAGGTTATTCGTCGAAGAAGCGTTACTACTGGCGATGAATTTGACCGGGTGATTGAAAACGAGTTCATGAATAGTTTTATTAGAGGGTATGTTTTTCTGCACTTGATAAATCAGTATGTTATGTTCATTAAATGCTGCATATTTTCGCTCCTCTTCATCTAACAAGATGAACGACGCATTTACGTGATACGTTCTATTTGTGTTCAAGTTTTCACTCCAGTTTATTTTGATTTCGACGTCATGATATTGTAAGGCAACCAACGGTAAAGCAGTTTGCCATAGTTCACAGAAGAAGAATCTAAAAGGATAAAAGAAAGATTGAGAACCCAGACCACCATGGAGACTCGCCTGAAATGATTTCGAATAAGAACTAGCGAATAGATCAATCGCTATCGATTCACAAAACTCTGAATCCTGTTTATCGATTAATTTACCACCGATGTATAACTCGGCACTCTCGATAACCTGTGTCCAATCGTCCAACAATTGGACTTCCCCATTAAGTTTAGCGACTAGGTTTGTATATGCCAGTAAATCACCAAGCTTATTAATTTTAATCGTAGACGTTCCACCCGGTCTAGGTTGGGTTTGAAGTGTCATCTGCTTTGTAAATAAAGAAAAATTTGTATGTCTCTTGAACTTAGTGTTAAAGTATGTGGTATTAGGAGATCCAGAAATGTGTTTATCCTGTTCACCACGGGATACAAGTTGAGCAAGGGCTCCACCTGACATGGTTTTCTATTATAGAATCATATTATTTATTTAAACACTTTCCTCTACATCGTCGTCATCTTCAATTTCAATCATGATTTCACCGTACTGTTCCTTCCAGTCATTTGGGTCGGTATACTTTTTTTCTTCAGTGTCGTAATAAGCTTCACTGTCGTTAATCATCATGTGTCTGATAGTTTCATATAGCACAGTTGTAAGTGCGAATTTGTAAGCGAGGAACCCCACAAACGTGGCACCATAATCAAAATCAAATGCGAATGGTGCGTTATTCCACACAACTTCAAAAGTTGCAACACCCAAAGGTGCTACAAATTCCTTTTGAATGGTTGAAGTTTCGAAATTGTCAACCCTATCTGACAGGAGAGTCATATACGCATACGAAGCTACTGCCCCGAGAGCTGCAGAGACACCTTGATCGGCACCCTGGGTTATGAAATAGGAGGCACTCAAAGCTGACCCATACCCAGCAGTCGATTTCTTAAGTGTTCGTTTAAGACGTGTATATTCCTTAGAGTTATTTAGTGTGATAGATCTTGTGATGCCAAGGACAAGACTCATTGTATACTTTTCATTGTCCACAATGCTTTATCTCACTTAAAAAATATCAAATACAATAGTATATGAGGTGTGAACTATGTAGGAAAAAATGTGGTATCCCTTTCGATTGCAATCATTGTAAGGGACAATTTTGTATCAGCTGTTCACATTTAGAGAAACACGAGTGCCCAGGTCTACAAGACAAGATTAATAAAGATCTGAACATTTTGGGTAAAAAAATAGCATTCGAACCACCTCCAAAATGCGTCAAACTTTAAATGTGGTATTGATATAAAAAAAGAATATTGTCTAATCACAATATGAATAAGGACCGGTCCATTCTTATCCATGATGTGGCGTCATTAACGTTTCTCGCCCCCTTCTCTTTCTTCTGTGTAGCCGAGTCTGTGTTTGGGTATAGTGTATACCCGATGTTCCTGACCCACACCCTTACCACATACATGTCTATTGACTTGATGTGGATACTCCTCCAACCGAGGATTGTGCACGCATTTAGAAAGTTGATCATACTCCATCATGTAGTATGTCTCACAGCTCTTCTCAGACCCCTCATGTATCCAGCAGAAGCTTTTATAGTGGGAATAGTGGGTATAGTTGAAATTGACACGTCTCTCCTAACTATTAGAAGACTCACCCCCAGAAATAGTTCCATGTATCCCATCATAACCGATTTGTATCATACGTCTAATCTATTGATTAGGGTGGGATATGAGTCATGTGTGACCTTGTTCTTATCATATTTGTATATGTATGAAAGTATGTATGCAAAAATACATATACTTGGATGTCAGTATTTTATTAATATTTTCAGTTGCGGTATTTGTGCACTAACTTATTCTAAGCGTAAAGTAAAATGACTACAGACAAACCCAAACGTGCACCCAATGCTTACATGATGTTTTGCAAGAAGATGAGACCTGAGATCATAAAGGAGAATCCAGACATCACATTTACCGACACCGGTAAAAAACTAGGTGAGATGTGGAGAGCTCTCACCGATGACGAAAAGAAAAAATATGCAAAGTAAGTAGTAGATGTTGGTGTATATATTTGGATTTCTATTACAACTTGTCATGAAGCAGCGAATAAAAAATGGTGTGTCTCCTAGATTTGGTCAACCATCAACTTAAGGATTTGAGACGTGATATGAATAGATGTCCCTCAGGGTCAAGAAACTCTGTTATGATGCTATTGTGCCTACCCGTGGTTCTGATGGTGCTGTGGGATATGATTTATATAGCTCCGAGGACGTGGTTGTACCGTGTCAGGCGGGGAGAGCTCTAGTAGGAACTGGGATTACAGTGGTTCTTCCACCCGGTGTATACGGTCGTGTAGCTCCCCGGTCGGGTCTCGCCGTGAAGCACTGTATCGATGTTGGTGCGGGTGTGATTGATCCAGATTATACCGGTGAAATCAAAGTCATTTTGTTCAACCACGGAGAGAATGACTTTGAAATCAAGAAGGGTGATCGTATCGCTCAATTAGTTCTAGAGCGTTGTGAGACACCTCCAGTCGAGGAGATTAATATTGTAGAGGATACCGAACGTGGGTCGGGTGGGTTCGGATCGACTGGTCAATAAACGGTTTTGGGTCTACTTGTCACTAGGAATCCGACGGTGAGTAGGGCAATAATTACAAAAAAGAATACTATCAAATACAACGTATAGGATGTTTCCTCTTTGGAGTCCTCTTCGGAAACTTCTTCGGAAACTTCTTCAGAACCTTCAGCGTTTCCAAAACAGTTTTGGGTTGTGACATATTGTTCTTTCTCTTCTGTTGTGCACATGTCTGGATCGATACATAGATCACACGATTCCCCCTCTTTACATTTACAACATTGTTCCAGTGAATTTTCTGGGAATGATACACTATCAGCTGGGGCCATGTACCCTGACGCACATACATCTTCACTCACTGCCTGACAACCTTCGGGGATAACTTCTATACCACGAGAAGTTCCATCTTCTTGTAGGGATTTTGTTGTGTCAACACCACAGTGGTCTAAACTCATTACTAGTATATCATATTTTTAATTTATAAAGCGTTAAATTAAAAATATAATAACCGAACTATATTTTAATATGCGAGTCCTCGAACTTTTCAAAGGCACTGGAAGTGTTTCCAAAGTACTTGAAAAAGCGGGTCATGAGATAGTGAGTCTAGATATACTCACCAAGTTCAAGCCCACTCACAATTGTGATATACTAGACTTCGATTACAAACAATACCCCCCCAAGCACTTCGATGTCATTTGGGCGTCCCCTGAGTGTAAGGTGTATTCCCAACTTCAAACAACAAACGTCGGTCCGACCCGTAAATTCAAAACGAGAGAGGAACTTGACTTAGTTCGCCAGGAGAATAGTAAATACGTCGAGAAGGTTTTGGAAATCATAAAATACTTTGACCCAGCCGAATGGTATATCGAAAATCCATATTTATCTGCCATGAGAGACTTACCATGTATGAGAGACCTCCCGTCCAATCGATTTGACTATTGTCGCTTCGGATTTGAATATAAGAAGCCGACACGTGTGTGGACAAATCGAACAGATTTGGAAGACCATCCATGCACATGTCCCAACAAACAGCATAAGTACAGGATTGGAATTACAACCCCTGAAAAGATTTATAAAGGGGGTTCTGCTGACGTCACGAATACACTCGACCGGTACCGTATACCGGAAGGACTTTTACAATACCTCTTCGCTAAACATTTAAATTAACCTAGAAGCCCACCCAGAAGTGCACCCGCAACCCTTCGTTTGCCACCACCAAAAGCCGCACCTAGAAGTGCACCAGGTGCACTAAGCCCCCCGAGTAAACTACCAAGTAGACCATCCCCCCCACTAAGTGGACCATCCTTTTTGCCTGTCAGAGGGTTACTAAGTAATCCCATATTCATCATAGAACTGGCACATGAAAGTGAACAAAATGACATACCAACTGCCACCCCGAGACCTAGCATCAATTCAATTTCCTTCATGTTTTATAGTACTCTTAGATTTTAATATTACCAAAAACTGTATCGACACGTACATGACCATCACTGCCCACATTAATACCACCAACGGGTGTATCGAAGCCAGTACCCGAATCTCCACCCACGGTAACACTACCCATATTAACAGGGGC
>TARA_B110000459_G_scaffold43104_1_pt1 | contig 11159 bp, 8 predicted proteins | sample TARA_B110000459 | Tara Oceans TARA_B110000459 (sample SAMEA4398296) | marine metagenome | biome: Polar Biome; feature: [SRF] surface water layer (ENVO:00010504); material: water (ENVO:00002006), including particulate matter (ENVO:01000060) such as... | depth 5 m | reverse complement strand
ATCCTTGGTGTTCACAACGCTAAGGATCGAGCCGTTGTTCGAAACGGGGCTGTCGTGATTCGCAGAATGATGAACCTCTCTTCATCCTGGGACCACAGAGTGGTTGACGGGCACGACGGGGCAACCTTGGTGCAATTGGTGAAAACTTACCTCGAAAACCCAGCGACCATCTTCATGTGAGGCTTGATTCAAATGGAGACAAAGAAATGCCAAGTGCTCGTTATCGGCGCCGGACCCGGCGGCTATGTTGCTGCAATCCGCGCAGGCCAACTCGGCCTTTCAACCATCATTGTCGAAGGTGAAAAAGCCGGAGGCACATGCCTCATCCGTGGCTGCATCCCATCAAAGGCGATGATTCACGCAGCCCACAGGTTTCACGACCTCGCCAAGCACGCCAAAAAAGACGGCCACATGGGGATCTCAATCCCTGGGCCTGCCGAGCTCAACATGGCAGACCTTGTTGGCTGGAAGGAAAACATCGTCACACGGCTCAACAAGGGCGTTGAACACCTTTTGAAGAACGCAGGTGCAGAACTCATCATTGGATGGGCCGAATTCCAAGACGCAAAGACCGTCAAGATCGGTGAAGGAAAAGACGCCATCATCGTCCAGGCGGATCATGTGATCCTTGCCAACGGTTCAGTGCCAATTGAACTCCCGTTCATGCCTTACGACGAGCACGTCATCTCCTCGCGTGAAGCACTCTCGCTCGAAACCCTTCCAAAGCACGTCGCCATCGTCGGTGGCGGCTACATTGGACTCGAACTTGGCATCACCTTCCGCATGCTTGGCTCTGAAGTCACCGTGGTCGAGGCCATGGACAGCGTGTTGCCCATCTTTGACAAAGAGATTCGACGACCGCTCGAAATCTCCATCAAGAAGCAAAAAATCAAGACGCACTTGGGTGTGTTTGCCAAAGGAACTGAAGCGACCAAAGACGGTCGCGTCCAACTCAACTTTATCGACAAGAATGAAAAAGACGAGAAAAAAATGCAGAATATCGTGGTTGATAAGGTGCTCGTTACCGTTGGCCGCAAGCCAAACTCCGCATCCCTTGCACCAACAGGTGTCGCCCTCGATGAGCGTGGTTTCGTCAAGGTCAACGACCGATGTGAAACCAACATGAAAGGCGTCTATGCAATTGGCGATGTCTGTGATTCCGGCGAAATGCTGGCTCACGTGGCTTCGTTCCAAGGCGAGATGGTTGCAGAAATTATTGCCGGTAAGAAGCGAGCCTACGATCCAGTGGCCGTACCAGCCATTGTGTTCACCGAACCTGAAATCGTCTCCGTCGGTTTAACACCTGAAGAGGCTGAAGCAGCAGGCCATCCAGTCATCATTGGAAAGTTCCCACTTGGAGCCAACGGTCGAGCGTTGACCCAAGAAGCGGAAAAAAGCGCAGGATTCATCCGAGTGTGTGCCCGTGAAGACGATCACCGTATCTTGGGGATTCAAGGGGTTGGAACTCACATCAGCGAACTTGTTGGAGAATGGACGCTTGCCCTCGAGATGGGCGCACTGCTCGAAGACATCGCAGGCACCATCCACGCACACCCGACCATGACTGAGATGACGCACGAAGCAGTCTTGGCAACATTGGGCCATGCGATTCACAGCGCTTGAGCACTACCGAGTGGTGTGAAATGAATCGAGGCATCGTTGCCTCGTTCTCTCGCTCGAGGCGAACGCTGAGCACCAATGCAGGAAATTTACTCCGCTGTTGCTTGTTGATTGCGCACCAAGAACATGTGAAGTGCGATCCCAACAGGCATCAGCATCACGCCAAAGAACACTGTTGTGGCTGAAACCCAACGTGGACTGTTATGCTCAAGGCATCGCTTCCACATCCAATGGGTTACGAAAATGTCGCCGGCCACCATGTGAGCCCAAGCAGCTGAAGCCCCTGGCTTGGATCCCATAATGGCGGCGAGGCCCTCTAGAATCCCACTCGGATTGGTGAAGTCTTTGGCTAAATCGATCAAGCCTTGAGGTTCTGCAACGGTCACAGCCCACCATATGAGGATTGGGCCGAGGAAGAACCACGGTCCCTGCATGGCTTTCTGAGTGAGTTCATGATCGGGGAATACGAGCATTCCAAACCAAAAGGGTCCCACCCACATTGTTGACAAGAAGAAAGAGTAATCATAGACGTCCATGATGCTAAATATGGCTTTTGACCTATAGAACCTCGTTTTCTAAAAAAACAACCGCTCTGGGTTCGCACAGGGATTTGAAGGAGATGGATCATCCACATCCAATCGAAAAGGGATGCCTATGAATGGGGTAGAAATTGCGAATGAAAGCGCAGCCGAAGGCCCCACCCACAGGACTTGTGGTCCTTAGGCAGAAGCCAAACCCGATGAGGAGATATAAACATCCAGTGGAGAGGTTCGCTTCACGAGCCGCAACTCAAGCAGTCGTCAGGGGTATCGAGGGAACAAGCAATGGCTTCGAGGCTGGAGATTTCTTCAGCACGATCGGCCAAACCACCAACGGTTTGATCGTCGCCTTTCTTAGCTTCAACAGTGAATTGGATTGCATCAGCTGCTGCCTTGGTTCGCAAGTAGTACATGCCGGTCTTGAGCCCCTGCTTCCATCCGTAGAAGTGCATCGAAGTGACCTTTGCAGGATTTGCGTCCACCATGTGGATGTTCATCGATTGGCTTTGGTCAACGTAGGCGCCTCGGTCGGCAGCCATGTCCAAGACGTGGCGTTGCTTGATTTCCCAGGTGGTTTTGTACAGTTCCTTGATGTGGTCTGGGATTCCTTCAATGGCTTGGATGGATCCCTTGTGTCGAAGGATTTCGTCCTTCATGCCAATGCTCCACAGGTCGAGGGCAATCAGGTCACGGACAAGGTGCTTGTTGAGCACGATGAATTCGCCAGAGAGGGTTCGGCGCACATAGAGGTTGGAAGTGAACGCTTCGAAGCATTCGTTGTTTCCAAGGATCTGCGAGGTTGAAGCTGTTGGCATAGGAGCCAAGAGCAACGAGTTGCGCATGCCGTGTTCAACGATCTCTGACTTGAGGGTGGTCCAATCCCAGCGACCGCTGTGATCGTTCATGCCCCACAGATCGAACTGGAGTTCGCCTTGACTGGCAGGGGAGCCTTGGAAGGTCGAGTAGGGACCTTCGGCTATTGCAGCGTCCTTGGAAGCAGTGCAAGCAGCGAAGTAAAGTGTCTCGAAAATTTCCTTGTTGAGTTTGCGAGCCTCTGGGCTTTCGAACGGCAACTTGAGCAAAGCAAAGGTATCAGCCAAGCCTTGAACACCAAGGCCAATTGGGCGATGGCGCATGTTGGAGTTGCGAGCCTCTGGAACCGGGTAGTAATTGACATCAATCACACGGTTGAGGTTGCCCGTAGCGTGGTAGGTCACGTCATAGAGCAACGAGTGGTTGAAGGTGTTGTTCTCGAGGTCGACGTACTTGTTGAGGGCGATTGATGCAAGGTTGCAGACTGCAACTTCATCCTTGGCGGTGTATTCCATAATCTCCGTGCACAAGTTCGATGAGCGAATCGTACCGAGGTTCTTCTGGTTGGATTTCTCATTTGCTGCGTCTTTGTACAGCATGTACGGTGTGCCGGTTTCGATTTGAGATTCGACGACCTTGTCCCAAACGGTTCGGGCTGGCAAGGTTTCACGAGCGAGTCCTGCTGCTTCGTACTTCTCGAAAAGAGCCTTGAATTCCTCTCCGTAAGCGTCTTGGAGGCCTGGGCATTCATTCGGACAGAAGAACGACCAATCTGCGTTTTGTTCGACGCGTTCCATGAACAAGTCGGGGGTCCACAAAGCGTAGAACAAGTCACGGGCACGAAGTTCTTCCTTGCCGTGGTTCTTCTTCAAATCCAAGAACGCCAAGATATCTGGGTGCCATGGTTCGAGGTAGATTGCAATCGATCCCTTTCGCTTGCCGCCGCCTTGGTCGACGTAGCGTGCGGTGTCGTTGAAGACGCGTAGCATTGGAACAATACCGTTGCTCTCACCGTTGGTGCCCTTGATGTAAGAGCCCTTGGAACGGACGTGGTGAATGGAGAGGCCAATGCCACCTGCAGACTTGGAAATCAAAGCGCACTGCTTGAGGGTGTCATAAATTCCGTCGAGGGAATCGTCTTGCATTGTCAACAAGAAGCACGATGACATCTGAGGCGTAGGCGTGCCTGAATTGAACAGCGTTGGGGTAGCGTGGGTGAAGTATCCTTGGCTCATCAAATCGTAGGTCTCGAGGGCCTTAGGGATGTTTTCATGATGAATGCCAACGGCAACACGCAGCAACATGTGCTGTGGGCGTTCTGCGATTTCTCCGTTCAGGCGCAACAAGTAAGAGCGCTCAAGGGTCTTGAAACCGAAGTAATCGTAGTTGTGGTCCCTCGTGTAATCGATGTGATTGTTGAGGATCTCTGCGTTGTCCATGATGATGGCGTACACTTCTTCTGAGATGAGCGGTGCATGCTTGTTGGATTCAGGATCAATGTATTCACGAAGGTCGGTGATGACATCGGTGAAGGTGTCTTTGGTGGAGCGGTGAAGGTCGTCCACACAAATGCGAGCAGCCAAGCGGCTGTAATCGGGGTGCTGGGATGCGAGAGAAGCGGCAGTCTCTGCAGCGAGTTGATCGAGTTCACGGGTGGTAACCCCGTCGTACAATCCTTCGATGGTCAGCTTGGTGACATGGCCTGGGTCAATCCAAACCGGATCCAATCCGTGGGTCAATGTGCGCAACTTCTCGTGAATTGCGTCGAATCGAACGTCTTCGCGTTCTCCTTTCCTGTTTACTACTTGCATGGTCATATTTTTTCCTCCAGTTCTCAAATTGTGTGATTGCGCAGTATCTTCCCTTCATCGCGTACGGTTCAAAAGTCTTCGTCCACAGAGAAGCGTTGTTGGACGCTTCCAAGCGATGCGGTGTCCATGACACCAGCCTTCTGATATTCTGCAACTCGCTTTTCGAAGAAGTTGGTCTTGCCTTGCATCGAAATCATTTCCATCCAAGGGAAAGGATTGACGACGTTGTAAATCTTGCTTGCCCCTAGAGCGACCAAGAGTCGGTCTGCAACAAATTGAATGTATTGTTCCATGAGGATTGAGTTCATTCCGATTAAAGACACAGGGAGTGCGCTGGTGACGAATTCGATCTCGATTTCAACGGCTTCTGCGATGATGCGGGTGATCTTTGCAGCACCGGCGCCACGAATGAGTTTGTTGTGCAACAAGCAGGCGAAATCGCAATGAAGCCCTTCATCCCGAGAAATCAATTCATTCGAAAAAGTGAGGCCTGGCATGAGGCCGCGCTTCTTCAGCCAGAAGATAGCGCAGAACGAACCTGAAAAGAAAATCCCTTCAACCGCTGCAAAGGCAACCAGTCGCTCGGCGAATGAACCCTTTTTGCGGGACAACCAGCGCATAGCCCAGTCGCCCTTTCGCTTGACTGATGGAACGGTTTCGAGTGCCTTGAACAAGTGATCTTTTTCCTTTTCGTCCTTGATGTAGGTATCGATTAACAATGAATAGGTTTCAGCGTGAATGTTTTCCATCATGATTTGGAAACCATAGAAGGCACGAGCTTCTGGCCAACAGACTTCATTCGAGAAGTTGATGCCGAGGTTCTCGTTGACAATACCATCGCTTGCGGCAAAGAACGCCAGAATGTGCTTGAGGAAATGCTGCTCGTCAGAGTTGAGTGCTTTCCAGTCTTTGAGGTCTTCAGCCAAATCAATCTCTTCAGCCGTCCAGAAGCAGGCCATCTGTTGCTTGTACATCTCCCAAATATCAGAGTGTTGGATTGGGAACAGAACGAACCGATCGAGGTTCTCTTGGAGCATCGGCTCCAGGTGCTCTTGACTCAAGTCGACGTCAAATCCGTCGGTGTTCGCGTTTGTATTGCTGTGTTCGATGACCATTTGCATATCCCCCTCGTTTATTTCACGCGCTGGATTTTATTGGCCTTCCGATAGAGCGTATAGTATATCCCCTTGTCAAGCGTGGTGAGAGGCAGGTTTTGCGAGGGAAGAGGGTGAGCAGAAAAGCGGCGCAGTGTATCATTAAATCCACATTTCACCCACATACTATAAAGGCCGGTTTTGGAATGTAAAAATTACACCTTTCTAAGGACCGTTTCCACTCCACCGAACAAAAAAGTTTCACGCCTTTCCCAACGAGGCCGAACCAGACGTATTGGCCCATTTGGAATATTTAGAACTCGACCCAACCTTCCAATGCAAAATTTGCGGCGTTTCGTATGGATGGAGTTCTTCGATGGCAGCCAACACCTGTGGAAGGAACGGTTCACTGACTGAAGCTAAGATTTTCCATTCCGGCTCAGATTGAACCTCTCCCTTCCAAACATACATCGAAGAAATTGTTTGATGTTCGACACAAGCAGCGCCTGAGCGAAGCAAATTGCATTTAAATTCCCCGACAATGGCTTCGAACAAGGAACCGGGCAAGGTGGTCTGAATCAGATAAACAGAATGGGTCATGAATCGTAAAAAGCCTGCCAGTCTATGTAATCAACGGCTCAAAGCCAACAATACCGAAGAAATTATGATCGAACTTCGAAACCAATACCAAGGAAGGAGACTTCAAACCACCCTGACGCAGGGATTCAAGACCGGTGTACAGGCCAGAGTGAAACACATCTAAACTCCGAAGTGTGGGCAAGAATCAACAGCGCTGAACATTTATCCAAATGGCGTGCACAAGTCCATCATCAAAATCCGTTCTCTTCCAACCAACCCGTTACAGGCAAATTGTTCGAACGTAGAACTGAGGCTGCTTCCTTCAACAAGGTCTGCCTTCGAGGCATGTCTTGGCGTTGTTCGGCAATTGCTGCAAGCTGAATCAATGCATCCGATGCGCCTTCGTAGTCGCGTACTGTTCTGGCAATTCGGAGGCTTTGCTCGAATTGCTCACCGGCAAGTTCGAGTTGGTTGCGATACAAATTGGTATTGCCAATGTTGAACAAAGCAATCCCTTCGCCTTGACGATCGCCGAGTTGCTTCATAATGGCTAAAGATTCGTTAAAGTGCTGTTCTGCCTCAGCAAATTTATCTTGCTCTTCGTAAAACACACCAAGCAGATTCAGTGTGTCGGACTCCCCCCGTGAATCAGAGAGTTTCCTCTTCATTTTCAGGGCCATTTTATACAAGCGTTCGGCCTCAACAAAATCGCCTCGCTGTTTGGATTGTGTGGCGAGTTGTACATGAGAAAAAGCCTCACCGCGGCGATCTCCAATTTCCCTTTTAATCGCAATGCTTTGATTCGTAAGCCTTTGAGCATCGCTGAGATTGCCAAGATGTTCGGCAACGGTTGCTAAATTGGATAAAATAATTGCTTCGCCTTCCAAATCATTCTGCCTTTTTTTAATCATAAGGCCTTGGCGATAAAGCAGTTGGGCTGCAGCGTAATCTTTCTTTGATTCCATTATGTTACCCAATCCAATAAGCGCGATGGCGATCCCGTGCTCGTCGTTATGTTGCTCCTTAATGCTAAGCGCTTGAGTGAACAATTGTTCCGCTTGATCGATTTCATTCCCTGCTAGAGCCAGGTTTGCCATTGCTAAGGTTGCGTCTGCTTTTCCATTGGCTTCCCCAAGTTCATGCTTCATGGCTTGAGCGTTGTTGAAATCAGCGTACGCTTGGGCGATTTCGCCTTGGCCAAGGGAGACATATCCGATATTGATTAACGCATCCGCTTCTCCACTCTTGTTGGCTTCTGAGCGAAAGGTTTTGAGCGCTCGTTCGTAGTATTCCATTGCGGCTTTATGCCGCCCAGTCAATCGAGCAGCATTGCCTAACTTGAGGTCGGTAGGGCCTGGAATGTGGATGCCTCGAGACGCCATTTCATCGCTCGCTTTCAAGAGGTTTTTGACGTTTGACATTTGCTGATTTGAGGGGTTCGAAGACTGGATATTTCCAACAAAACCAATTTGCTCAAGCGCCATGACCATTGCCTTTGCCATATCTTCTGGACTGTTTTGGACTATGGTCTGAGATGTCAAATTGCCCATAATCACGCTGTCAACAATTTTTTGTTGCGTGAAGACGTTCGCACCTGATGCATGCTGGGTCTGTGTCCCAACAGGGATCCATTCCGAACCCGTCCATTCCAATTTCCCATCAGGGCTCAATCGGGGGTCCACCATGCTTCAATGACAAAGTCGTCAACTATCTAACTATTGATTCCTCAACATGAACAGGGCTGCGGCTATCCATTGATACAATTAAATGATACATACCAAGACATCTCTGGATAGAGGGGGAGCAGAACTTGGTAAAAATAGCAATCTATGTCGATACTTCTGGTTCTATGAATGAGAGAATTAAAGGGGAAATGGATCCCAATTATTCCGGCGTTCGCCCATCGATGTTTCGGAGTATAATGAGCTCCATTGGGCTGAAAGGAAAAGTCAAAAAAAGTGCAATCGCACAAGCAATGTGGGGGAACCTGGTACCTACATTTACAGACCGACAAACCAAAATCTCTACCATCAACAGCAGGAACCGTTCCAAAGTCCTCGCTCCGCTTGATTTACGAACGCATGAACAATTAATGAATATCAAATTCCCAAGACCCTATGGGGGCACATATCTTTGGGAGTTCCTTGTTGAAGAGGCTGTTGAACTGAGCAAAGACAGCGTTGATTGGTTGTTCTTTCTCATCAGCGACGGAATGGACATGAGTTCATCGCCTCCGTTCAACGGAATCGACGGTTTTCAGCCTTGCATTGAGGCGATTAAGGAAATTGGCATCGATGTAGAATTTCATATCATCGGCCTTGGGCTACCTGAAGAATCTGTCAATGTGTTCCGCCAAGTGAGTGGAGCAAGCGGTGGTTCATTTGTCAACATTGTCGAAGCAGGTGAAGACGTGGAACAGGCTGTAGAAGACGTCGGTGGCGCATTAGAAGAGTCGTTGAACCCCATTGCAAGAATGGCAAGCCGTCAAAGAAGGCAACAAGAATATCTTGAGTCACGCCAAGAAGGCGATCTTGACATCACGACCGAAACGGCCCCGTCCACACAAGAGTATTCTGGCTACCTCTATGGGGATCTTACAATCGAAGACACCAACCCTGAACAACTCACTCAATGGCAAACAGACTTGTTACGAATTCGGGGTGATGAACAAATTGAAAACATCCAAGCATACGAAAATTGGATTTCTATGCGTTCGATGCCAATGTTCTCAAACACGCCCGGGATTCCTGTCGATTCTTGGGCACTTTCATCAGAAGATGTATCGCTTATTGCGAGCATGAAAATAGACAACCTCTTTACTTTCCTTGACCAAATTCGAAAATCTGATGTACCAATCGAAAACAGAAGAATCATTATTCGTGGAGAAAATGTTCCGGATTCTTTGCTTGAAACACTCTCGAACTCCGGAGCAAGGGTTGTCCTGTATCCCGAAGAATTGCCCCCCCCACCCCCGCCCGAATTGGACAGCGAAAAATGGGAACGAAACGAATACGACTTCAACGATAACCCGACTCACAGCTGGGACATTTACCCCCATTTAGGGAGAAGTAAAGGTCTCACAGCCGTTGTCATTGACCCACCTCTGTATCCCGAATACGTCGAAAAAATCTCAAGGGCTTTCGAGCGCACCAGCATGGTAGAGGAATTGCGAAGCAAACTTGGGTCAATTCAACGCTCTTATGCAGAGGCCGTATTCAAACCATCATGGAACGCCTTCAATTCGAATTGGGTTCCTGATGAATGGCCTTCAATGCTTCCTTTCGATCCTGCGACGATTGGCGGAACATTCTGTGAATCATTGCGCGTGATTTATGTTCAAATTGTCCATGAGTGGTTGTTCTCTCGAGGAACTCGCCCGAAGTTTTTGTTGGTTCGATTATCAACTGAATCTAAAATCCTTGGATTGCATAAACATCCATGTTATCTTGAATTCCAATCCCTTCTAAACGATTTATTCCACTACCAAAGCACGGCCTTGAGCATCAAAAAGCCGCAAGTGGAATTCTGGTGATTTCAACGACCTGGTTCTCCCACAGAGGATGTGCTTGAAAATTGAAACAGCCTGTGCGTGAAAGCACGAGCGTCACTTTCCTGTGTTCTGAACAGCAAGGAACAAGTCTAAATCAACATCAGCGCTGGATAAATCATGGTCGACGGAATTATTTTGGAAAATGGGATTGAGTGGTGGTTGAGTGAAGACAAGACCACATGGTACTCTCGCAAGGCAGGAACGGAGGACTGGGCGGCCGACCCATCGGGCAAAGGACCACGATCTTCGCGTGTTGTTACCAAACTTGAAGACCTCGAAGACCGGTTTGAAGTGATCGAATCAGTGACCACGGCAGACGGCACGAAGGTCGAGGTCATTGGCTACCCTGCTTTGCTTGGTTCAAGCGATGCAAGAACGGCTGAAGCTTTGTTTTACACTCACCAATCTGGTGCCAAGTTGAAGATGGTTCGAATCACCCTTAGCGACTCAAAAGTCCGAGTTGAGCCAGGTGCTCTGTACTTCATGAAGGGCGATTTAGCCATGCAGGTCTCAAGCGGTGGAGGCTTCTTCAAAGGACTCAAACGGAAATTTTTCTCAGGTGAAACCTTCTTTGTTAACGAAATCCACGGCACCGGGGAGATTTACCTTGAACCTACCTTTGGTCATTTCATTCTTCACACCATCAAAGGTCAGGGGCATGGAGTCATTTGCGACAAAGGTATGTTTTACGCTGGCGCTGGCAACCTCAAGGTCAGCGCTAAAATGCAGGGCACCCTCTCTGCCAGTTTAATGGGTGGAGAAGGTCTGTTCCAGTCCCATATCACCGGCAGCGGTGTAGCCGTCCTATACAGCCCGGTTCCAAAGGAAGAAATCATGAAGCATCAACTCGTGGACAGCAAACTGTTTGTCGATGGAAACTTCGCCTTGTTGAGAACCGAAGAAATCGTCTTCAAGGTTGAGCGTTCAAGTAAGAAACTGATTGGATCGGCTGTTTCTGGTGAAGGATTGCTTCAGACGTTTTCTGGCACCGGGGAAGTTTGGATTGCTCCAACCCAAGGCGTGTACGAAAAACTCGCAACTCCGAAGGGCGCCGCAAACTTTGCAGAAAACCCAAGTTCGATGGGAACCATGATTAAATCAGGGTTCAAGAAAAGAAGTTGAGTCATTCGATTTAATTGAAGATGACGCCTTC
>TARA_B110000459_G_scaffold204038_1_pt1 | contig 11163 bp, 7 predicted proteins | sample TARA_B110000459 | Tara Oceans TARA_B110000459 (sample SAMEA4398296) | marine metagenome | biome: Polar Biome; feature: [SRF] surface water layer (ENVO:00010504); material: water (ENVO:00002006), including particulate matter (ENVO:01000060) such as... | depth 5 m | reverse complement strand
CAGGAGATGTTCTAATAATGTTTAATCCTGCAGTAAAATTCGTACCCTCTCCAAAAGAAAGCGCTTTAAAAGGAATTAAACCTTGATCATGATACATTGCTAAAATGGCATCAAATTTTTGGTAGTTTCCAGAACCGAAAAACCCATCAGCAGGATAAGGGCCAAAAGTATTTATTCCAATACTTTTGGCATTGTCAATTGCTGGGATAATAATATCTTCTTCCTCTTTTCCAATTAATCCATTGTCGCCAGCATGAGGGTTAAGGCCTAAAACAGCAATTCTTGGACTTGTAATACAAAAATCCTGTATTAAAGCTTTGTTTAAAATTTTAAGTTTCCCAAAAATAGCATCAGCAGTTAATATGTTAGCGACTTTACTTAATGGAATATGGTTTGTGGAAACACCAATTTTGAGGTTGTCATTTACCATTAACATCAAAGAATTACCCTCAAACTTATCGGTTAAATATTCTGTATGACCAGGAAATTTGAATGTCTCTGATTGAATGTTTTCTTTGTTTATTGGAGCAGTTACTAAAGCATCAATGTCTCCATTTTTTAAATCTTCAGTTGCTGCTTCTAAAGATGCTAAAGCATACTTTCCGCCAACTTCATTTGATTGTCCAAGAGTTATTTCAACATCTTCATTCCAACAATCAATAATGTTAGGTTTCTTAAGATTGGCCTCTTTAGCGCTTTTAATTATGTTAAAACTAAAGTCGTTAATCTGAAGTACTTTTCTGTGGAATGAAGAAACCTTTGAAGAACCATAAACTATTGGAATACATATATCAAGCATACGACTGTCTTGGAAAGTTTTAATAATAACTTCCATTCCAATTCCATTAATGTCTCCTACGCTTATTCCTAATTTTATTTTTTTTGACATTTTAATAGTTTTTTATGAAATCATAAAATAATCGAACTCCAACTCCTGTTCCACCTTTAGATAAATAGTTGATAGGTGCATGCAAAAATGCAGGGCCAGCAATATCTAGGTGTATGTATGGGTAATCAGTAAAGTTCTCTAAAAATTTTCCTGCGGTAATCGATCCACCAGATCCATTTCCAAGGTTGGTTAAATCAGCTATTGGTGATTTTAATTGCTCGCTATATTCATCCCAAAATGGAAATTCAGCAATTCTTTCAAACACATTGTTTCCACTTTCTTTTAGCTTGCTCATGGTCTTTTCTTCCATGTTTCCCATTCCAACAACACCATAGTGTCCAATTGCAGCAGCAGCAGCTCCAGTTAAGGTAGCTATATCCATTACTAATTCTGGTTTGTACTGTTGTGCATAACTCAAAGCGTCAGCCATAATTAAGCGACCTTCTGCATCTGTATTTAAAACTTCAACAGTTTTTTTGTTGTGCATTGTAATTACATCTCCAGGGGCGTAAGCATTTAGACTTGGTCTGTTGTCTGTTGCAGGAACTAAACCAATAACATGATAAGGCAATTCGTTTTTTGAAATTGCGCAAAGACCACCAATTACAGCTGCAGCTCCACCCATATCACACTTCATAAAATCCATAGATTTTGCAGTAGGTTTTAAACTTAAACCACCGGTATCATAAACAACACCTTTACCAACTAAAACGATAGGTTTTTTGTTTTTAGCATTTTTCGGTTTCCATTCTAAAATAGAAAACGTTGGAGGCTCAATACTCCCTTTGTTTACAGCTAATAAACCACCCATCTCAAGAGCTTCTATCTTTTCTTTATTAAAAACCTCAACAGTAAACCCTGCTTCTTTTCCTAATGTTTTAATTTCTTCAGAAATCTGTGTAGCAGTTAAGAATGATTGCGGCTCATTCACTAAATCTTTTGCATAGTTAGTAGCATCTAAAGTGTTTTGAAGCTCAACTAATTCTGTAGTTTCAATTTCCCCCAATACATTAAGTTCAGTTAGAGTATTGATTTTTTTGTCTGAGAAGTATTTTAAAAACTGGTAATTTGTTAATGAAATGCCTTCAATAAAAGAAAGTGTAACCGCTAAATCAGAAACAATAGAAAGTGATTTTATTTTAGCTTGATTAACAGCAGTTGTTAAATTGTGGCCAGCAATTCTAGCTTTTTCTTCTGCTTTATAGTCAGTATCAGTAGTCAAAACAACAACGTAAACCATGTTTGTTAAACGGTTCAATGTAATTTGTTTTTGCTCTGCTTTAATTTCTTTTTTGATGTAATCTATTTCTGCTGCAGAAAAATCTTTTGACGATAAATCCTTGTTAGAGGTGATTAAATAAGCAACATTATCGTTAGCTCCTAATTTGCTCGCTTTTTTTATATCCATGGTAGTTTTTGTAGTATTTTTGAAAAAGCGAATTTAAGAATAATAAAGGATAATTTAAACTTAGGAAGATGAAGGTAGGATCATTATTGAAAAGAGCTTTAAACAAAGAGTTTTTAAGCGCAGAAGAGGGTGAATTTTTGTTTCATAATGCAGCTACTGCAGAACTGATGTTTGTTGGGAATGAATTAAAAAAGCTAGAAAAAAAGCACGAAAAGGTAACTTGGATAATTGATAGAAACCTTAACACGACTAATGTTTGTATTGCAAACTGTAAGTTTTGTAACTTTTTTAGAGTTCCAGGACATGCTGAGGCCTATGTTACCACAATGGACGAATATAAAGTTAAAATTGAGGAAACCATAAAGTACGGAGGAAACCAACTATTACTTCAAGGAGGTCATCATCCAGATTTAGGGTTGAAGTTTTATTGCGATACGTTTAAAGGAATTAAGGAAATGTTTCCGGACATTAAGTTGCATGTTTTAGGACCACCAGAAATTGCTCATATTTCGAAGTTGGAAGAGGTTTCTCATACAGAAGTATTGATTGCATTGAGAGAAGCTGGTATGAATTCATTGCCAGGAGCTGGAGCAGAAATATTAGACGATAGAGTTAGACGATTAATTTCTAAAGGAAAATGTTCTGGTAGAGAGTGGTTGGACGTAATGAGAGCGGCTCATAAATTAAACATTACAACATCGGCTACAATGATGTTTGGGCACATCGAAACAATAACAGAACGATTTGAACACTTGGTAGACATCAGGCAAGTACAAAGCGAAAAACCTGCTGACTCAAAAGGATTTTTAGCGTTTATTCCATGGCCATTTATGGATGATGGAACTTTGTTAAAGAGAGTAAAAGGCATCTCTAATAACGTAACTGATGACGAGTACATTAGAATGATTGCTTTGAGTAGAATTATGTTGCCAAACATTATTAATATACAAGCATCTTGGTTAACCGTTGGAGAAAAAACGGCACAAACTTGTTTACATGCAGGAGCAAATGATTTTGGTTCTATAATGATTGAAGAAAATGTGGTTTCTGCTGCTGGCGCTCCTCATCGTTTCACGGCTGATGGTATTCAAGAGTCAATCAGAAATGCTGGATTTGAACCCCAATTAAGAACACAAGAGTATGAGGAAAGAGCCTTGCCAGAAAATATGGAGCAACAGGTAATTAATTATTAGGCACATTTTCACTTTGTTAACGGTGGCTATTGGTATTTAAAAAAAAAGTAACTTTATTGGTTCTATATGTTGAAGAATCTTATAATCATATTACTGATATTTTTTGCTGCAAATGCTTTTGCTACACATAACCGTGCAGGAGAAATTACTTTTACACATGTTGCTGGATTAACGTATGAAGTTACTGTAACTATGTATGTTAAGGAATCAAGTGTTGCAGAACGGCCAAACTTAGGAATATTTTGGGGAGACGGAACTTTATTAGATTCCATTGAGAGGGTTAGTCAAATATCATTAGGAAATGACATTGAAAAAAACACTTATGTGGCAGAACACACTTACCCTGGAGCATCTCCTACACCTTATTTAATTCGGGTAGAAGACCCCAATAGGAATGCAGGGAGTATGAATATTCCTAACTCAATTAACATTATTTTTTACCTTCAAACACAGCTGTACATTAACCCCTTTTTAGGAGTTAATAATTCTCCAACCCTTTTAAATCCACCTATAGACAATGCTTGTGTTGGCTATATGTATGTCCATAACCCTGGGGCGATAGATGTTGATGGGGATAGCTTGTATTATACCTTGAGCCCGAGTTTTAGAGAGAATGGGGCGGCTATCCCTAATTATCAATTTCCGCAGGCTTCTAACTTTATCATGATAGATAATTTTACCGGAGATTTGATTTGGGATACTCCTATTGCTATTGGGGAATATAATATGGCTATTTTAATTGAAGAGTTTAGAAACGGAAATAAAATAGGGAGTATTTTAAGAGATATGCAAATTACTGTAGTTGCTGGTTGTTCCCCTCCGCCAATTATTACTGGAGCTGCAGATACGTGTATTATTGCAGAGGATATATTGAATATCAATTATACAGCAACAGGAAGTTATGGAGTAACATTAGCTTCTACCGGTATACCCTATTTGGTTTCTAATCCTGCAATATTTCAACAAACATCTGCATCTTCTATTTTTACTACAGCCAATTTTTATTGGGAAACAACATGTAATAACATTAAGAAAAGTCCATACACTATTTCTGTAAAAGCTGTTCAAGCAGGACCTTATAGACTAGCAGATTTCCATACCACTCGAATTTTGGTGATAGCACCAAAGCCTGAGAATTTAGTAACAACTGTTTTAGCAAATACGATAAATTTAAGCTGGGACCAGAGTATTTGTTCTCCTATCACGAATTACAAAGTATATAGAAAGTTAGGTCCATCCGGTTGGACGCCTGGCGTTTGTGAAACAGGAATTCCAGCTTTTGTAGGGTTTCAGCTAATAGGAATAACAAACGCATTAACGAGCACCACTTTTAGCGATGATAACAACGGGCAAGGTTTAGTTATTGGGGAACAATATTGCTACAGAATAATAGCCTGTTTTCCTGATGGAGCAGAGAGTATCGCTTCCGATGAGGCGTGTGACCAATTGGTAAAAGATGTTGCTGCTATTACACGAGTTAATGTAAATACTACAGATCAAGTAACAGGATCTATTTATGTTGAATGGTCTAAACCAACAGAGCACAATACGGTTCAATTCCCAGGGCCTTACCGTTATTTAGTGTATAGAGGTGACCAAAGCGCCAGTAATTTAACTTTGATTGATTCTACGGCAAGTATAAATGATACGAGCTATGCGGACACCTTGATAAACACGACAGATTTTGAATATTATTATCGAATAGATATTTACAACTTGACGGGTGGTGTGCGTGAATTTATGGGAAAGTCCACGGTAGCAAGTTCAGTTTATTTAGAGTTAACACCATCAGACAATCAAATAACATTGAGTTGGAACGAATCTGTTCCGTGGACAAATTCTGAGTATGTAATTTATAGGCAAAATCCGGTTACATTCAATTTTGACTCATTAAATATTACTTCAAACCAAACTTATATTGACACTGGTTTGGCCAACTTAAAAACGTACTGTTATCAAATAAAAAGTATTGGAACGTATTCTCTCTCAGGAACAATATCACCTATAGAAAATGCATCGCAAGAAAATTGTGCGAAGCCAATAGATAACATTATTCCTTGTCCGCCCAGCTTGTGTGTTACCGTAAATTGTGAAGCACAAGAAAACAGGTTGTACTGGACAAATGATTTAAATTGTGCCGATGATGTTTTACAGTTTAATATTTATCGTAAAGATTCAATAGATGGAGAATACACTTTAGTAGCAAATGTTCCCAGTGGTATAGATACCACTTATTTACATAATGATATTCAATCGATTGTTGGGTGTTATGTAATTACAGGAATAGATTCTGTTGGAAACGAAAGTGTGTTTAGTGATTCAGTATGTATAGACAATCCAAATGGAGCTTGTACAGGTAATTTAGGGTGTGTTTCAACATCAAATGACGTAGCAGATACAGCCTGTTTTGTGTATCGTTTTCCAAACATCTTTACACCAGGATCTGATGGATTAAATGACCTTTTTATGCCATTTCCATATCGTTTTGTAGAAGAAGTTGCGCTGCAAGTTTACAACCGTTGGGGGAAGTTAATTTTTGAAACGTCTAACCCAGACATTTTGTGGGATGGGATAAACCAAGATACGAAAAAAGAAAGTGTAGATGGAACGTATTATTACGTTTGCACGATTAATGAAAAATGTTTAGATGGCTCTAAGGCTAGAGTTATTAAAGGGTTTGTTACGTTGATAAGAAACAAGTAAAGAATGCATTAAGAAAAATCACTCGAACTGACAGTAAATTTTAAGAAGATATAAAATATGTTTACAGGAATTATAGAAGACTTAGGAAAGGTTATAGCAATTGAAAAAGAAGGAGAAAATGTTCATTTTTCGGTGCACTGCTCTTTTACTAATGAAATGAAAATTGACCAAAGTTTAGCGCACAATGGAGTGTGTTTAACAATAGTAAACATTGAAGAAGATGTTTATACGGTAACAGCAATTAAAGAAACATTAGACAAATCTAGTATTGGCGGATTAGTAGTTGGAAGTACAGTTAATTTAGAACGTGCTATGGCTGCTAATGGTCGTTTTGATGGACATGTAGTACAGGGGCATGTTGACCAAACAGCAATTTGTAAATCGGTTAAAGAAGAAGGCGGAAGCTGGACATTTACGTTTGAATATGACCCCACCAATGGTAATGTAACAGTAGAAAAAGGATCTATTACAGTTAACGGAGTAAGTCTAACAGTGGTTAACTCTCAAGATAATCAATTCTCTGTTTGCATTATACCTTATACCAAAGAGCATACTACTTTTAATACTTTAACACCTGGCGATAAAATCAATTTAGAGTTTGATATTATTGGAAAATATGTGGCTAAGTTGATGGGTAAAGTTTAGAAACTAGCCTTCACTAGTTCTCTTGCAGCCAAGGATTTTATCAATAGCTAAATAATAGATACAATGGTTTTTCCGCTTTGCTTAAATGTTCTGTTACTTTTATAATAATCTATCGAGGTAGAGAGCTTCTTTGTCTCTTTGTAATTGTTTCCAAACACAGCTTAACAAATTTAATTTGAAAATCTAACAACAGTAGGCATGAAAACAAAATTATATTTTATTAAATCTGTTTTTTTTACTCTTGTTAGACAATGTTTAAAGAAGTAAGTTTGTGAACTTATTTAGAAGGATTAAAAAGACAGATGAGAAATATTAGAAACTTTTGTATAATCGCACACATTGACCACGGAAAGAGTACGTTGGCAGATAGATTATTACAAACAACAGGAACAGTGTCAGATAGAGATATGCAAGAGCAGACTCTAGATGATATGGATATTGAGAGAGAGAGAGGGATTACCATTAAGAGTCACGCGATTCAAATGAATCATACGCATGAGGGCAAAGATTATGTCTTGAATTTAATTGACACACCTGGTCACGTTGATTTTTCTTATGAAGTTTCTAGGTCTATTGCTTCTTGTGAGGCTGCCTTACTTATTGTAGATGCAACACAAGGAATTCAGGCACAAACAATTTCAAACCTTTATTTAGCTATTGAGAATGATTTAGAAATTATTCCGGTAATGAATAAAATGGATTTGCAAAGTGCAATGCCAGAAGAAGTTAAAGATCAGATTGTTGATTTAATTGGTTGCGATAGAGATGATATTATTCCTGCAAGTGGAAAAACTGGGCAAGGGGTTGAAGATATTTTAAAAGCGGTAGTTGAAAGAGTTCCGGCTCCAGTTGGAGATCCTGACGCGCCATTTCAAGCATTAATTTTTGATTCGGTTTATGATTCATACAGAGGGATTTGTGCGTATTATAAAGTGTTAAACGGGCAGATTAAAAAAGGGGAGAAAGTTAAATTTATCAATACTGATAAAGAATATTTTGCAGATGAGATTGGTGTTTTAAAATTAGACAAAGAGCCAAGAAAAGTGGTGAAAACAGGAGATGTTGGATACATTTTTTCTGGAATTAAAGTAGCGAAAGAAGTAAAGGTTGGAGATACAATTACTACAGTTGAAAATCCTGCAGAATCAATACAAGGATTTGAGGATGTAAAACCAATGGTTTTTGCAGGAATTTATCCTGTTGATACAGATGAGTTTGAAGAGTTGAGAGATGCAATGGAAAAGTTGCAATTAAACGATGCTTCTTTATCTTTTGAACCAGAATCTTCGGCAGCATTAGGGTTTGGATTTAGATGTGGATTCTTAGGAATGTTACACATGGAAATTATTCAAGAACGGTTAGAGCGAGAGTTTGATATGACTGTAATTACTACAGTTCCCAATGTATCTTACCAAGCGTTTTTAACAAGAGATAAAGAAACTCCGCTGGTTGTAAATAACCCCTTAGATTTTCCTGATCCAAGTATGATCCACAGAATGGAAGAGCCATACATTAAGGCGTCTATCATTACTAAGTCTGATTATGTTGGGCCAATTATGAGTCTGTGTATTCAAAAAAGAGGGGAATTAACCAACCAAGTATATTTAACAACTGATAGAGTAGAGTTAAACTTTAACGTGCCTTTGGCAGAAATTGTTTTCGATTTTTACGATCGTTTAAAGTCTATTTCTAAAGGGTATGCTTCGTTTGATTACCATCCAATTGGTTTTAGAGAGTCGCAATTGGTGAAAATGGATATCATGTTAAATGGAGATATGGTGGATGCTTTATCTGCATTGGTGCATAAAGATAATGCGTACGATTTAGGGAAGAAGATTTGTAAAAAACTAAGAGAATTAATTCCAAGACAACAGTTTGCTATTGCAATACAAGCTGCTATTGGAGCAAAAATTATTTCTAGAGAATCTCTTTCTGCATTGCGTAAAGATGTTACGGCTAAATGTTATGGTGGAGATATCTCGCGGAAGCGTAAGCTTTTAGAAAAGCAAAAAGCTGGTAAGAAAAAGATGAAGCAGATTGGTAATGTAGAAGTGCCGCCAAAAGCATTTATGGCAGTTTTAAAGCTGAATGAGTAAGCTTTAGATATAAAAAAAGCACCCATCGGGTGCTTTTTTTATATCTAATTGTTTTATTCTTCTATTTGTGCCCACTCCGTCCAAGACCCATCATAAACTGCGGTTGTATTAGGAAGCACAAGTTCTCCTGCCAACAATATGATGCAAGCAGTTAATCCTGAACCACAAGAGTAAACGAGTTCTTTCTCTTCTGGGTTAATTTTTGAGAAAATTGCTTTTAACTCCTTTTTTGGTTTAAATTTTCCGTTTTCCAAAACATCTCCAAAAGGAATATTTAAAGAGGATGGGATACTCCCGCTTCTTAACCCCTCTCTTGGTTCTGGAGCAGTTCCGTTAAACCTTCCTTCAGAGCGAGCATCAATAATAACTGAGGTTTGTGTTTGGGCGTTGCCTTTTATGAAATTGAAGTCTTTAACAGCATTGGAGTGTAGTTTTGCTTTAAAATTCCCTAATTTATATTGTTGTCGTTTTACGTCTTCTATTGGGTACTTGTTTTTGATCCAGTCGGGCAAACCACCATTTAAAACCGTTACATTTTTGTGTCCCATAATTTTCAACATCCACCAAACACGAGGACTCGAATAAATTCCGAGATTATCATAAACAACAATTAAATTAGTCTCATTTATCCCTAGTTTTTGGCATTCATCTTCAAATTGCGTTGTGTTTGGAAACGTATTGGGTAAGGCAGCACTCTTATCACTAAAATTGTTTTTCAAGTCGAAATAACGCGCTCCTTTTATTCTAAGGTTTTCGTTAGGTTTGACTTTTTTTGCTGTAATCGATTTTTGACTGGCATCCAAAATAATAATGTCAGGATGGGTGAGGTTCTCAAATAGCCATTGCGAAGAGGTGAGTGGTTTATTCATGGTTTTTTAATTTCATAATAAAATCATTTTTCGGGACATTAGTCCTTATGTGCTTTTCTTGAAGTCTTAACCAATATAGGCCATACACAAATCAATCGTTGCTTCAATTCCTTTAATGTGTGTTCGTTCTGTTCCGTGAGATGCAGCAACACCCATCCCAATTAAAGCCACTCTAAAGTCGTTGCCAGCTCTTAAAGCTGCAGATCCATCAGATCCATAATGTGGGTAAACATCTACTTTATAAGGAATGTTGTTTTGTTTAGCTAAATCAACCAGTTTTTTTCTAAAGTTATAGTCGTAAGGTCCTGAGCTATCTTTTGCACAAATAGAACAACTTACTTCATTCCCTTGGCAGTCATCACCTAAAACACCCATGTCAATTACCAAGAGTTCTTCAATGGCTTCTGAATAACCACAAGTACCACCATGTCCGACTTCTTCATAATTAGAAAAGAAAATTTCTACAGGAACTTCTCTTCCTTGCTCTTTTAATCTTTTTGCTAATTCAAACAATACATAACATCCTGCTTTATTATCTAAAAAACGAGATTTGATGTAACCACTTTCTAATGCCTCATATTTAACATCAACACAAACAATGTCACCAACCTCAATTCCTAATTTCTCAACATCTTCTTTATTATACACTTCAGCATCAACTCTAATGTGCATCGTTTTTATGCTTCGTTGTGTTTTTTCTTTTTCGTTATTGGCGTGTACCGAAGGGTTGTTAATCAATATTGTTCCAGTATATGTTTTTCCAGAATGTGTTACAATTTTTACGTATTCACCTTCAGCTCCAGTTAATGATAAGCCTCCCAATAAAGAAAAGGCTAAGGCTCCATCCGTTTTAATTCCAGAAACAATTGCACCCAATGTATCTACATGTCCTGCTATTGCTAATGTTGGGTTTGGGCCTAAAGCACATCTTACTGCGCCTTTATTTGTGTATTCAGGAGAATAACCATAGCTAGTTAATAGTTCGAAAATATATTTACTCGCGTTATCTGTGTATCCAGAAGGAGAGTCAATTGCGATTAATTCTTTAAGGGTATTGTATTTTCTCATGTTATACTAATTTATGTTCAACTAAATATTCTGCAATTTGCACAGCGTTTGTTGCTGCGCCTTTTCTTAAATTATCTGTAACTACCCACATGTTTATGGTGTTGGGTTGCGATTCGTCTCTTCTTATTCTTCCAACAAAAACAGCATCTTTATCTTTTGCATAAATTGGCATCGGATAAGTGTTGGTGTCAGGGTTGTCTTGTAATGTTATTCCATCTGTTTCATGTAAAAGCTTACGAACCTCACCTAAATCAAAATCGTTTTCAAATTCAATATTTATTGCTTCAGAATG
>TARA_B110000459_G_scaffold17619_1_pt1 | contig 11167 bp, 9 predicted proteins | sample TARA_B110000459 | Tara Oceans TARA_B110000459 (sample SAMEA4398296) | marine metagenome | biome: Polar Biome; feature: [SRF] surface water layer (ENVO:00010504); material: water (ENVO:00002006), including particulate matter (ENVO:01000060) such as... | depth 5 m | reverse complement strand
AACGTAGTCATTGTCAATGCTTAAAACACCCTCTGGTGTATCGATCAGTACTTCTGTTTCTGTAATCTTTTTTATTGTGCTATTAAAATATGCTTTGATAGATCCTTCTTTAATTCTGTTTTGAATATTGGGAAGTATCCAATATTTTATTTTTTGATATAGTTCATCGCCTCGTATTACCATAGTCACATCTGCACCTTTTGACCAAGTCTCAAGAGCTACATCACAAGCTGAATTGGCAGCTCCGACTACCATTACTTTTTGCTGTATATAGGGGTGGACATCATCATAATAGTGTTTCACTTTAGGTAAGTCTTCACCAAGTACATTAAGCTTTCGATAGTTATCATAGAAGCCTGTAGCCACGATTACATGTTTACAATCATAAGTTCCATTGATAGTTGAAACAGTAAACCCATTACCTTGATTGTCGATGCTTGTTGCTTCTTCTCTAAATTTGATCTCTAATTCCCAATGTTCGATAACGCGTCTATAGTACTCTAGTGCTTCCATTCTTGTGGGCTTCTCGTTGTGTGAGATAAATGGGACATCACCGATCTCAAGCTTGAGACTAGTAGAAAAGAATGTCATATTAGTAGGGAAGTGATATATGCTATTAGTAAGCATTCCTTTCTCTAAGATCAGAGTAGAAAAGCGATTTTTCTTTGCTTCTATAGCGCAGCTTATTCCCGTGGGTCCGGATCCTATGATTACAATGTCGTAAATGTTATTCATAATATGATCAAGGATATAATTTACTTAAAAGGGGAAGGTTAAATTAGGTTAAGACTTATAAGTTTGTAACAGATTATAAAATTGTTCGACTAGATTTTTAACCTTTTTGTTTAGATGATTAAAGTCGGGTTCTTTTCTATCGACATATATCACCATCATGGCTAGATAGATGTTTTGCTCTTCGGCTAGATCGCTAAGTTCAGTATGATACATTCTATATGCCTCTTTCACTTGTCGCTTGATACGATTGCGATCTACGGCACTTTTAAATAAACGCTTGGGTACTGATATTCCCATCTGTACATGAGCGGTATGATAATTAGGATCAAACTCTGATATGCTGTATACAGCTCTTATAGGATAGGCCTTAACTTGCTTTCCACTCTCAAACAGCTTACTTATGACCTTTCGGCTTTTTAGCTTTTGTGATGCAGGAAAGGAATGTAGATTAGCCATTGTAGTAAAGGTAATCGATGTGACTCTTTTAAAAGGTATGTAAACGAAAAAATCTGAAGACTCACATGGAGTTCTTCAGATTTTCTCAATATTAGTTATAGAAGTAGTGTTCTACTTACTCGCCATATCGTCTGATACAGTAAGTACCACTCTACCTTTTGCTCTTCTTCTAGCAAGTACCTTTCTTCCATTCTTTGAGCTCATTCTAGCTCTAAATCCGTGCTTGTTAGCTCTTTTCCTTCTTGATGGTTGATACGTTCTTTTCATTGCTTTTATATTTTATTATTTCCCTTTCGCAACATTACAATGTTTTTCAAAACGGATCGCAAAAGTAATTTTTATTTGTTTATATACCAAGCATCTAAGAAACTTAATTGTTCTATTTAGCTCTATATCTACGCATTATATTTTTTTAAATACAAAACTAATTGATAATCAATAAAGTCACTTTTTTGTAACACGGTAAATAGTAACATTTTGTACACGTCATTTTTTCTCTCAAAGGCCAATATGTTTCAAAAGTGACCAAGGCTACGTTATCGATTCATGAAGTGCAGCGAGTCTAGGCGAAGTAACTCTAATTCATTGATTCCATCAGTTCTTCGTTACTTTTAGTACCTACCATGTGTTTACGCAGGAACTGCATAGCTTCGTCAGGCTTCATATCAGCTAGATGCTTACGTAGTACGAACATTCTGCTAAGCGTAGCTTTGTCCATAAGTAGTTCTTCTCTACGCGTACTTGATTTAGTAAGGTCGATCGCAGGATACATTCGCTTATGTGCTAGAGATCTATCTAGTTGTAGCTCCATGTTACCTGTACCTTTGAACTCTTCGAAAATTACTTCATCCATCTTCGATCCAGTATCTATAAGAGCTGTAGCCAATATAGTAAGTGATCCTCCACCTTCTATATTACGTGCAGCACCGAAGAATTTCTTTGGCTTATGTAGTGCATTTGCTTCTACACCACCAGAAAGTACTCTACCACTAGTGGGCGCCACAGTATTGTATGCTCTTGCTAATCTCGTTATCGAATCCAAGAGAATCACTACATTGTGGCCGCTCTCTGTCAGTCTTTTTGCTTTCTCAAGTACTATATTCGCTACTCTTACGTGATTTTCTGCTGGCTCATCGAAAGTAGACGCTACTACTTCACCTTTTACAGATCTCTTCATATCTGTTACTTCCTCAGGTCTCTCATCTATGAGTAGTACGAGTAGGTAACATTCAGGGTGATTTTTTGCTATTGCATTAGCTACATCCTTGAGTAAGAATGTCTTACCAGTCTTAGGTTGTGCTACGATTAGCCCTCTTTGCCCTTTACCTATAGGAGAGAATAGGTCTATCATACGATTACCATAATCTCTACCTGATGGATCACTCGCAAGTGTAAATTTCTCATCTGGAAATAATGGCGTCAGATATTCAAATGGTACACGTTCTTTCACTTTGTCAGGATCAAATCCATTGACAAGATCAACTTTGAGTAATGCAAAATACTTTTCCCCTTCTTTTGGAGGTCTAATACCACCTAGTACAGTATCTCCGGTCTTGAGGCCAAATAATTTGATCTGCGATGGAGAAACATAGATGTCATCAGGAGAGGAGAGGTAATTGTAGTCAGATGATCTTAGGAATCCATATCCATCTGGCATCATCTCTAGTATACCTTCACCTACGATCACACCATCAAGCTCTACGTCAAACTTAGGCTTAGATGGGTGCTGAGGTTTTCTCTGCTCATTACGCTTCTCATTGCGCTTATCATTAGACTGATTATCGTTACGCTTGTCATTACGATTATCGTTACGTTTATCATTTCGATCATTTTTTTGACGATCGTTTCTCTGATTCTTATTGTCAGATTGCTCCTTTTTGTCTTCATTAGCAATCACTTTTTTTGGTGCTTCAGTCCTCTTATCTTCTCTCTTTACAGGAGCTTCCTTTTTGACTGGAGTTTCTTTTTTAGGAGATACTTCTTTCTTTGAAAGGGCATCTTTACGATGAGCTTTTGGGGATCTTGGCTCAGGGGATGGTTCCTTTGTTTCCTGTTCTACCGGAGCCTTACCTGTGATAGCCTGGTGGTCCAGTATTTTATAGATAAGATCTTGCTTAGAAAGCCTTTTAAAGGCTTTGAGATCTAGCTTTTCTGCTAAAGCCTTCAAATCAGGCACTAGCATGTCATTTAGTTGTAGTATATCGAGCATTATATCGATTTATGGTATGTTCTTAGTTATATTATAGTTGACCCTATCTAAAGAATAAGTACTATCAATGTTAGTTATATATGACTTTATTTCAATTGCGATGGGCATTTTCGATCTATTAGATCGTTTTGGTGGCTTGGTTCTAATCCATTGTATATCAAACATCTACTATATATATTCACAAAAAATAACTGTCTCAGTATGTTGATGTTGAAATAGATAGTGTAGGAAAATGACGGATTTGGAAATATCCTAATACCAACCAAGTTGGCTGATTTGCGCTGCAAAAATACATTTATAATTTGAATATCAAAATACTATCTTTGCCAACCTTAATTCACAGGACTAAATTAGGTCCTGTAATATTCATTTTTCAAGGATTTTGATATGCTTTTACTAAGTACGATAAGAGAAGAAAGAGACCGTCTACTAGAGGGTCTCGCCAAGAGAAAATTTATTGATGCAGCTGCTACACTCGATAAGATAGTAGCGCTAGATGATGAGAGAAAATCCTCTCAGACACAATTAGACCAGTTGCTATCAGAACAAAAGTCACTTTCCAAAGAAATAGGCGATCTATTCAAATCTGGCAAAGCAGAAGAGGCTAATGCTATGAAGGCTAAGATTGCGGAGCTCAAAGAGGAATCTAGTATACTCGAAGAGAGATTTAAAGCTGTGAAGTCTGAATTAGAAACGGAACTCTTAGGCTTACCTAATCTAGCGCATACCTCTGTACCTGCAGGAAGTACGGAAGAAGACAATGAAGTAGTTAAGGACCTTACTGGTACTATACCTGATCTAGGGGACGATGCGATGCCGCACTGGGACTTATCTGATAAATACGGAATATTTGATCTTAAATTAGGTGTTAAGCTTACGGGTGCTGGATTTCCGGTATTCAAAGGTCAAGGAGCAAGACTACAACGAGCATTGATTAATTTCTTCTTAGATGAGGCTAGTAATGCCGGATATAGGGAGTACGTACCTCCTCTTATGGTCAATGAAGATTCTGCTCGTGGTACTGGACAACTACCTGACAAAGAAGGACAGATGTATTATGTCAATGAAGATGATCTTTATCTGATTCCTACAGCGGAGGTACCTCTCACTAATATATATAGAGATGTAATCCTCAAGGAAGATGATTTTCCTATCAAGATGTGTGGATATACACCTTGCTTCCGCCGAGAAGCTGGATCTTATGGTGCTGATGTCAAAGGACTTAATCGTGTACATCAGTTTGACAAGATAGAGATAGTGCAGGTACAACACCCTAAAAAATCATATGAAACACTAACTCAGATGTGTAACCATATTGAAGGGCTATTACAAAAATTGGAACTGCCATACCGTATACTGCGTTTATGTGCTGGAGACCTTAGTTTCGCAAGTGCACTTACATTTGATTTCGAAGTGTACTCCGCAGCCCAGAAAAGATGGCTAGAAGTTAGCTCTGTTTCCAATTTTGAGACTTTCCAGACTAACAGACTTAAGCTTAGATATCGTAATGAAGAAGGGAAAACTACCTTAGCACACACGCTTAATGGAAGTGCATTAGCACTTCCTCGTATCATAGCCGCTTTACTGGAAAATAATCAAACAAGTGACGGAATCACTATACCTGACGTCTTAAGAAAGTATACAGGTTTTGATAAAATAAAGTAAATAAAAGTAAAGCATGTTTGGATACATAGTAATTGTAGGCATATCATCTCTAATAGGGATGGGTATTAGTGGTAAACTCAAAAGTAAGTTTGCTCACTACTCAAAGGTGCCATTAAGGTCAGGTATGACTGGAGCTGAGGTAGCCAAGAAGATGATGGACCACTTTGGTATCTACGATGTGAATATAGTGCAGGGCAAAGGTATGCTTACAGATCATTACAATCCACAGACCAAAACGGTTTCGTTATCGCCAGCTGTATTTAATGGTAGATCTATAGCATCGGCAGCAGTAGCAGCACACGAGTGTGGACACGTAGTCCAGCATGCTGAGGCGTATAGTTTGCTTACTATGAGATCTAATTTAGTGCCTCTAGTGCAGATGAGTAGTAAGTTACAGCAGCTTTTATTTTTTGCGATGGTAGCAGGGTTGGCTTCAGGCATCTTTGGTAATATATTTATGATCGTATTATTAGCTACTTTTGGTATCACAGCACTGTTTAGCTTAGTAACTTTACCTGTAGAGTTCGATGCGAGTAATCGAGCAATGGCATGGATAGAAGACGCTGGTATAGCGCATGGAGCCGAATTGGATGGTGCAAAAGACTCACTTTGGTGGGCAGCGATGACATATGTAGCGAAAGCAATGTCTTCATTAGTATTATTTTTATTTATTTTGCTTCAGATGATGGGAGGAAGAAACTAAGCGAGCAATGGCTTTTCGCAGAAAAACATGCGTAGAAGCAGTATAGTGTGGCTTGCGCAGCAAACACATGGTCTACTTTTCAAGTTCAAACGAATAAATCGGCAACCAACTACAAAGAGATAATTTTTTAAGTATTATATATTATGAGCGAATTTTTAGAAGAAACATTAATGGAAGGTGACGATGACATGCAAAAGTCACTAGAACACCTAGCAGCAGAATTAACAAAGATCAGAGCAGGTAAGGCATCACCAGCAATGCTAAGTAGTGTCAACTGTGACTACTATGGTACACCGACACCTATCTCACAGGTAGCCAACATGGGTACAGCAGATAGTAAGACCATCACTATTCAACCCTGGGAGAAAGGTATGCTCGCTGTAATAGAGCGTGCTATATTTGAAGCCAATCTAGGACTTACCCCTATGAATGACGGAGAATTTATCCGTATCAGCGTACCACCTATGACACATGAGAGACGTAAAGATTTAGTGAAGCAGTGTAAAGGAATAGGAGAAGACGCGAAAGTTAGTCTTAGAAGTATCCGTCACAAGTTGATGGACGCTATCAAAAAAGAGGTGAAGGAAGGATACCCTGAAGATGCAGGAAAGCGAAAGGAAGAAGAAGTAGAAGACAAAGTAAAATCCTACACAAAGAAGATAGAAAACATGATTGACGCAAAGGAAAAGGATATCATGACTGTGTAAGTTTATTCGCGTATCGAATAAACGATTTCGGAGTCATGCAGTTTTTTTTAATGTTGACACTACTACGATCCAGAGAATTTCCACAAGAAATTCGCGAGACTGAAAGTCAGACAGCGTTTTATAAAAACGCATTGACTTTACCAAGATAAGGTTAAACTTAATGGGGTATAGCAAATTCGTTGTGGATGCAGCAACGCATTGACCTAGAGACAAAAACAAAAATTATAGGCCATCAAAGAAGTACATTCAAAAAATAAAAGCAATCATAAGGACTCTTCTGAATCATGTTAGAAGGGTTTTTCTTTTATGATAAAAAATTTATGAATATACCTGAAGTAACAAACAAAGTGGTAGAAATAGATGCCGAATATGGACCAAAAGTTATAATGGCGATTATTACTCTTTAATTGGATTGTGGATAATCAAAAAATGATAAATCTATTAGAGAAATCACCTACTAAAAACGGAATGGATTTTTTATTTAAATTTTTATCGTCTACTAGTTAGTGCTATTCTTAAATTCATATTGTCGTCTGTAATTTCCAAAGTAAAAATATGGACTCAGATTAGTACGCTGAAACGGTTAAGAGCAGATTTATTCTCTGATTAGCTTATTAATACGCTCATTGCCCATGATTTTATATTTTTGCACTCTTATTAGAGAACAGATACAATATGGCACAGTACAAAGATCACAAGTCACTTAACCTTCCTGAGATAGATAAAGAGATCAGAGCATTTTGGGATATAGAAAATATCTTTCAGCGGAGTATAGATGAGAAGCCTGAGGATAACACTTACGTTTTCTATGAAGGACCACCATCTGCTAATGGTATGCCTGGTATCCACCACGTGATGGCACGTACGGTTAAAGACATCTTCTGTAGATTCAACACTATGAAAGGTAAACGTGTGCTGCGTAAAGGTGGCTGGGATACGCACGGACTACCTGTAGAGTTATCAGTAGAGAAAGAACTTGGTATCACTAAAGAAGATATCGGTACTAAGATCACGGTAGATGAATACAATCAGAAGTGTAAGGAAACTGTGATGCGTTACAAAGACGTATGGGATGACCTTACAGTCAAGATGGGCTATTGGGTAGACCTCGATGATCCATATATCACTTTCGAAAATAACTATATCGAGTCTGTTTGGTGGCTACTAGATCAGCTACACAAGAAAGGCTACATGTATAAAGGATATACAGTACAGCCTTATTCGCCAGCTGCAGGTACAGGACTAAGTACGCATGAGCTCAATCAACCAGGCTGTTACAAAGACATAAAGGATACTTCTGCGGTAGCACAGTTTAAGCTGAAGAAAAACGCAGCATCAGAATTTCTGTTCGAAGGAAATGAAGCTGGAGATGTTTATTTCATAGCTTGGACAACGACACCATGGACGCTTCCATCGAATACGGCCTTGGCTGTAGGAAAGAAGATCGACTATGTACGTATCGCTACCTACAATCCATATACTAAACTTCCTGTCAATCTGATATTAGCGAAAGCGCTAGTAGGCAAATGGTTCAACGAAGCTGCTGCGGAAGAATACTATGAGGCCTTCAAACCAGAAGATAAAGTAATACCATATAAGATCACAGGTGAGTACAAAGGTGCAAGCTTTGAGATGCTCGAATACGAGCAACTGTTGCCATACGTGCAGCCAGAAGATGGCGATGCATTCAAAGTAATCTGTGGTGACTTTGTATCTACATCTGACGGTACAGGTATCGTTCACTTAGCGCCATCATTCGGTGCGGATGATATGTTTGCCGCTAAAAAATATGGTATCGGATCATTGACGCTTGTTGACTTACAAGGTAAGTTCGTGGATGAGGTGACTGACTTCGCCGGAAGATATGTCAAGGATTACAAGGATGAAGGAGATGCGTATAAAAACGTAGATGTCGATATCTCAATCATGCTCAAGGAGCAAAACAAAGCATTCAACGTACAGAAATACAGTCACAATTATCCACATTGTTGGAGGACTGATAAACCAGTATTATACTATCCATTGGATAGTTGGTTCATTCGTACTACGGCAGTAAAAGATCGTATGATAGAACTCAATAAGACGATCCAGTGGAAACCTGCTCACACAGGAGAGAAGCGATTCGGTAATTGGCTAGAGAATCTCCAAGATTGGAATCTATCAAGATCAAGATATTGGGGCATACCGCTACCGATCTGGCGTACCGCTGATAATAGTGACGAGATATCTATAGGATCTATTGCAGAGCTACAATCTGAAATAGACAAAGCGAACAAAGTATTAGGTCTTAGTCAAGAGATGCCAAAAGATCTTCACCGTCCGTATATCGATGATGTGATATTAGTATCTGATGATGGTAAGGAAATGAAGCGTGAGCTAGATCTTATCGATGTATGGTTTGATAGTGGATCGATGCCATATGCACAGATGCATTATCCATTTGAAAACAAAGAATTGCTCGACTCTAGATTCCCTGCAGACTTTATCGCCGAAGGTGTAGATCAGACGAGAGGATGGTTCTTTACATTGCATGCGATTGCCTCTATGGTATTTGACAGTGTGGCATACAAGACGGTAGTATCTAACGGTCTTGTACTCGATAAGAACGGTGTGAAAATGAGTAAGCGACTTGGTAACGCAGTTGATCCATTTGAAACGCTAGACAAGTATGGAGTAGATGCCACAAGATGGTATATGATCAGTAACGCATCACCTTGGGATAATCTCAAGTTTGATGAAGCCGGAATAGAAGAAGTGAGACGTAAGTTCTTTGCTACGATGTTCCAGACATTTAAGTTCTTTAGCCTATATGCCAACATCGATCAATTTAATCATAGCGAAGCATATATACCGTTAGAAAACCGTCAAGAGATCGACAAATGGATTATTTCTCTACTCAATACTCTCAAAAAAGAAGTAGATGCAGACTTTGCAGCATATGAGCCAACGCAAGCAGCTCGTAGGATTCAGTCATTCGCGGATAGTCATCTGAGTAACTGGTATGTGAGATTATGTAGACGTAGATTCTGGAAAGGAGAATACAGTGAGGATAAGATCGCAGCCTACCAGACATTATACGAATGTCTTTCCACTATATCTAAACTGATCGCACCGATATCGCCATACTTTAGTGATTGGTTATTTAAGAACCTAAATGATGTATCTCAGCTAGAGTCGCACCCATCAGTACACTTGGTAGATTTCCCTCAGCCAGTAGATGGAGCTATCGATAAAGCCTTAGAAGAGCGAATGGATTATGCGCAGCGCATCTCATCATTAGTGTTATCACTTCGTAAGAAAGATAACCTAAGAGTACGTCAACCATTGAAGCGTATCTTACTTCCTGTGCTCAATCCAGAGTTCCAAGGGCAAGTAGAAGCTCTTAAGGATCTGATCATGGCAGAGGTAAATGTAAAGGACATCGAATACATCACAGATACTTCTGGTATTATCAAAAAGAAAGCTAAGGCAAACTTCAAGACGCTAGGTCGTAAGCTCGGTAAGGATATGAAAGCTGCAGCAGCGATCATTCAAAAGTTTGATAATGACACCATCACTCAGATTGAAAAAAGCAATAGCTACATAGTCGATCTCGGTGAAGTGAAATATGAAATCGATCTAGAAGATCTTGAAATCATAGCGGAGGATGTCCCTGGATGGCAAGTTGCTTCTGACAAGGAACTGACTGTAGCATTAGATATCCAATTAGATGATGCACTCATAGCAGAAGGAGCGGCAAGAGAATTGGTCAATCGCATCCAAAACCTACGAAAGTCAAATGAATTTGAAGTAACTGACCGTATCAATGTAAAGATTAGTGATCACGTTTTAGTGAAAGCTGCTTTAGCTGGACACACAGATTACATTGCTGCTGAAGTATTAGCAGATAGTGTTTCTATGGAATCAAATTGTGGTGAAGAAATAGAATTGCTAGATGGCGATATTATCGTTATAGAAGTGAAGAGAGGCTAGTTAGAAGATTATAATTACAGATATTAATAGCCATTCATACTAATAATGTTGGCTGTTTTTTAATTCTATATTGACAACTAATTTACTTTTCTACCCTTAAATTGAATCAATTTCGCTCCAAAAGACGTTTTAAATTTAGTTTTTGTCGCAATTAGCCTATACACTTATATTGCATTCTTATAATATGTTAATTTCAATGAAGTTGTCCAGATTCCTATTTGTAACCTTTATTATACTCTCTGCTATCGTGGTTCAAGCCCAAGATAGCAAATTAGCTAATGCTTACTTCCGTAATGGTGAGTACGAAAAAGCAGCAGAAGTATATAAACGTATGTTCGATAAGACAGGTAAGAATGATTACTATTTTGAGCGTTATATCGCTTCGCTCTTGGAAGTTGAAAACTTTGAGCAGGCAGAAGACGCCATTAAAGGACAAATAAAAAAGAGACCGAAAGAGATGCAGCTGTATGTACAATACGGAGTCCTCTACGATAAGCAATTTATGCCTGGGAAGTCAAAACAAATGTATCAGAAAGCCATTAGCAATATCAATGGCAATGTACATATGATCAACAAATTAGGTAGTTCGTTCGCGAGATCTGGCAATTATGATCTAGCAATACAAGTATATGAGTCGAGCAAAGAAGTGCCAGAATTACAATACAATTATAGTTACCAATTGGCTGATATGTATCGCCGAACAGGTAAAGTAAGCAAGAT
>TARA_B110000459_G_scaffold96816_1_pt1 | contig 11175 bp, 8 predicted proteins | sample TARA_B110000459 | Tara Oceans TARA_B110000459 (sample SAMEA4398296) | marine metagenome | biome: Polar Biome; feature: [SRF] surface water layer (ENVO:00010504); material: water (ENVO:00002006), including particulate matter (ENVO:01000060) such as... | depth 5 m | reverse complement strand
ATTGCAGTGCCATTTGGTAAAAGTCCGTCATCACCTGAAACACCTTGTATTCCTTGTATGCCCGCATCACCCTGTGGACCTTGAATTCCAGTTTCTCCTTGAATTCCTTGCGTTCCTGCATCACCTTGGAGACCTTGGAGACCAGTTTCTCCTTGAACACCTTGTGGGCCAGCATCTCCTTGAATTCCTTGCGTTCCTGCATCTCCTTGTGGACCTTCAATTCCAGTTTCTCCTTGAATCCCTTGTGTGCCCGCATCTCCTTGTGGACCTTCAATTCCAGTTTCTCCTTGAACACCTTGTGGGCCAGCATCTCCTTGTGGACCCTGATCTCCTTGATCGCCCTGCAAACCTTGGGGTCCATTTCCTGCGGTCTTCGCGTACAAGGCGTAGGGTACACTCATTAATTCTTGTGTCCCCATAATTTCATAGTCGGTTCCTCCGTTTTCATCGGCAGCAACCTCAATAAAAAAGGGTCCATTACTCCAATCAATTGTTGCAAAATCTCCAGTAAGCGTATTCCCTTGACCAATAACGAGATTTACAAGTCCGAAATTATCAGTTGGTGCCTCAAAAGATTCTTCATAAGCAATCGTTCCATTAGCTGCGTTTTGAAAAATAGTTATTTTCAATCCTACTTCACTACTTGAAATAGCTGTACCTAGGTTGTCTCTAAGGACCGCCTGGTAATTAATGCCCTCGGGAGCTTGTGAAAAGCAAAAGAGATGGAAACATAAAAAAGTAAAGACAAAAATAGTTTTCATTAAATATGGATTAATTTGATTCACGGTGCATTCTATAAAACAATGCCTACTGCTTTTAAAAGTACGGATATTTTATAAAATATTTTAGAACTTAGAATAAGGACCGCAAGAAAATGAATTTAACTAAGACAATTGATCTGAAACCAACTTGTAGGTAGGGTCTTCGAGTACATTAACATCGATGATTTTTTCAGCATTTTTGAGTAGGCGCGTGCAGTCTTTACTTAGGTGTTTTATTTGGATTTTTTTACCCGCCTCTTTATAACGTTCCGTGAGCTTGTTAAGTGTCTCAATAGCTGACATGTCAACAACACGACTTTCAGCGAAATCTATAATCACTTCTTTAGGGTCGTTTTTAACATCAAATTTTTCATTGAAGACCGAAACAGATCCAAAAAACAATGGGCCATAAATCTCATAGTGTTTCACGCCGTTTTCATCAATGTGTTTGCGTGCACGAATTCTTTTTGCATTATCCCATGAAAAGACCAATGCGGCAATCACAACCCCAAGCAGAACCGCTAAAGCTAAATTATGAAGTAAGACTGTGATCAGTGTTACAGCGAGCATGACCATAACATCCGACTTAGGCATTCTATTAAAAGTCCTAAAGCTCGCCCATTCAAAGGTGCCTATAGCAACCATAATCATTAACCCTGTTAATGCAGCCATAGGAAGTTTTTCAATTAAGCTGGATCCAAACATGATGAAAACTAGTAGCATAATGGCCGCAACAATTCCAGATAATCTTGCCCGTGCACCAGAAGAAATATTGATTAAACTCTGCCCAATCATAGCACAACCTCCCATTCCAGAAAGTAAACCTGAAAGAATGTTTGCAGCACCTTGTGCTACGGCTTCTTTGTTTCCTCTACCTCTGGTTTGTGTGATTTCGTCAATAATATTAAGTGTCAATAAGCTTTCTATAAGCCCAACACCAGCAACGATGATAGAATATGGAAAGATCAATTTAAGCGTTTCCCAATCAAATGGAATGTTAGGGATGTTGAACGGAGGAAATCCTCCTTCAATCGATGCAATATCCCCCACCGTAGTTGTAGATAGGTCTAGAAAATAGACCAAAGCAAATACGGCAACGATAGCAGTTAATGCGGCGGGAACAGCTTTTGTTAACTTGGGTAGGCCCCAGATAATAGCCATTGCAAAAACGACCAATCCAAGGAAAGTGAACAACTCCTGTCCCTGCATCCAAGGTGCGTTTGGGTCGGTACTATCCGTTGTGAATTGACTAAGTTGCGAAAGAAATATAATAATCGCTAAACCGTTGACAAATCCAAAAATCACCGGTTGGGGCACAAGTCTCATGAATTTACCAAGCTTTAGTAAGCCTGCTAAAATTTGAATAATACCTGCTACTACAACAGTTGCAAATACATATTGTGTGATTTCATCTACGGTTATGTTTGGATTGATCTGTTTCAGAGTCGTCACTAGACCGAAGAATACTACAGCGATAGCACCAGTTGCACCAGAAATCATGCCTGGCCTTCCTCCAAAAATAGAAGTGACAATCCCCATTATAAAGGCGGCATATAGTCCTGTTAATGGAGACAGTCCAGCAATTAATGCAAAAGCAACGGCTTCTGGTATTAATGCCATTGCGACAGTCAAGCCAGAAAGAACTTCTGATTTATAATTTACTTTTTGTTTTAAGTCGAAAAGGTTGAAGTATTTATGCATAGCGAATCAATTCTTGTGAATTGTGGTTTTAAAGCCTGCAAAAATACCAATTAATATAGGTCTTGGGCTATTATACGGAACTATTCTCCTAAATTCGCAACCAAGATTTTATTTATGAACTTCCTTTCCGTAGAAAATTTAACCAAATCATTTGGGGACAGAATTTTGTTCTCTGATGTTACATTTGGTATTGACCAAGGACAAAAAGTAGCGATTGTTGCTAAAAATGGCGCAGGTAAAACAACTTTGCTTAATTGTTTAATGGACAAGGAGTCTATTGATCGGGGTAATATTGTTTTTCGAAACGATATTCAGGTCGCATTTATGGAGCAGGCAGAAAACTTGCCTTCTGACATGACTATTAATGATGTGATCTATGACCATAGTTCTCCAAAGCTTCGCTTGATAAAGTCATATAATGAAGCTCTTGATAAGAACGATGAAAAAGCGTTGTCTAATTTGTTTCAAGAATTAACAGATTTAGATGCCTGGGATCTTGAGAGTCAGGTACAACAATTCCTTTCTGTTTTTAAACTCGATAATCCAAATCAGAAAATAGGTTCGCTGTCTGGGGGGCAAAAGAAAAGAGTTACGCTTATTAAAGTTTTACTTTCAGATGCTGATTTCTTACTCTTAGATGAGCCAACAAATCACTTGGACCTTGATATGATTGAATGGTTGGAAAGCTATTTGTCTAATTCGAAATCAACGCTGCTTATGGTGACCCATGATCGGTATTTCCTCGAAGTTGTATGTGATTCTATTCTTGAACTATCAAATGAAACACTTTTCAAGTATAAAGGAAACTTCTCTTACTATTTAGAAAAAAAGGCAGAGCGTGAAGACCAACTTCATTCTACTGTGGAAAAAGCCAGAAATACCTTTCGAAAAGAGCTAGACTGGATTCGGAGACAGCCTAAGGCTAGAGGAACGAAACAAAAGGCGCGAATTGATTCTTTTCATGATGTTAAAAAGATCGCGTCGACGAATTTATCAGAGACGGAGTTAGAACTGCCAGTAAAAATGGAACGCTTGGGTTCTAAAATTGCGGAGTTTCATAAAGTTTCGAAGTCTTTTGGACAAAAGAAGATCTTGGAGAACTTCTCCTACAATGTTCAAAGAAAGGAAAGGCTGGGAATCGTTGGTAAAAATGGCACGGGTAAAACGACATTCTTAAAGATGTTATTAGGAGATGAGCCAATAGATAGTGGTAAAGTTATTTTGGGTGAAACAGTCGTTTTTGGTCATTTTAGCCAGGAACTAAAGCCTGTTGAGCCTGACTTCAAAGTGATTGACGTAGTGAAAGAGATTGCCGAATTCATCCCCTTAGAGAAAGGGAAACAGCTCTCAGCAGCGCAGCTATTGGAGCGTTTTTTATTTCCACGAAGCATGCATTACAATTTTGTAAGAAAGCTAAGTGGAGGCGAAAGAAGGAGGCTGAAGCTCCTTAGAGTACTTATGTTGAATCCTAACTTCTTGATCTTAGATGAGCCAACAAATGATTTAGATATTTTTGCCATGGCTGTACTTGAGGAATACCTAAGAGGTTTTCAGGGATGCTTGATTGTTGTTTCGCACGACCGTTACTTCATGGACAAGATGGTCGATCATTTATTTGTTTTTGAAGAAGATGCTAAAATTGCTGATGTAATAGGGAATTATACAGTTTATAGAAAAAGTCAAAAAGAAGCACTCAAAAAAAAGTCTTCTAAGTCAGTCGATCGAAATAGCGCTCCCAAACAAAAGGAGTCAGAAGAAAACAAATCGAATAAGACTAAATTGAGCTTTAAGGAAAAGGCCGAATTTCAAAATTTAGAAAAGGATATAGAAAGCTTGGAGGCTAAAAAATTAAAGTTCAGTCAAGAATTGTCAGATGGTCAGCTAGATGGTCCTCAGTTGTTCGAGATCGGAAATAAACTGGCTGCGATTGTTGAAAAGATTGAATCCAAAACAAATCGCTGGCTTGAGCTTTCTGAATTCCAATAACTCAAAGTTGTGTATTTTATGTAAACACTCGTCAATCAGTATTTCACCCTACAAGTGACATTTTTTTATCGATATTTGTAATAAGCCAAACAAAAAACATTAAAAAGTATATTTAATAGATTAAGGTTTTCAATTTATTTGAAGATTTTATATTAAGAATGCAACTTTTTCTATGTATTTAGAGTCTTAGTGATATAAGAATATTGTTTAAGTGAAAATGAAAAATTTAAATTCGTAGATGTTATCTACCTCAAGGCTTTTCGCTTTGAGTGTTTTTGTGTTCCTTATTTCAAGTTTCCAAATGTCATTACTCTTAATAATGATTTGGTTAATGATGAAATCGTTATAGAAAATCATGTAGGCTACTGTGCTGATTTTATTCTTACTATTCGAGACCGTTGGGGTAGCGAGGTGTATAGACAAGAAAGAGGCGATTCATCGTTCGATGGTGATTCAGTTGACGGCAGAGAGTTGCCTGATGGAGTGTACTTCTACAGACTCTCATTTGATGAAGGAGACGTCTCTGGTTTTATGCATATCGTAAGATAATCTTACCTACCTTTCTCTTTATTTGTTTAATTTAGTGCAACTTTTAAGGGTTATTTTTTGTCTATATTTTATAGTGTCTAAAGGAAAGCAATTGGTTTATGTGTTCGTATTAAGGAGATTTTTGTCCCTTTTTTGCTTCCTTATGCTTTTGTTTTCAGTCATATCCCCTATGTTTTTTGCTCAGAATTCTATGAATACAGAAGGGTTTGGTCAAAAATGGGTGAATATTAGTGATGCTGATGTTGGTTTAGATCAGATAACTGTAGAAGCTTTCATTACCCGTCAGAATAACATGAATATTGTTTCAAAGCATGACGGTACAACAGATTGTAATTATTTATTGCGACCCAATAGTTTTCAAATTTCAACTACAGATGGCTTTTTTATCTGTTTAAATGCTTTTCCCTTAGTCACAAATACCTGGTACCATGTAGCCGGGACCTATGATGGTTCTTTTGTGCGTTATTATGTGGATGGTTGTTTGGTGAATGAAATTCCCGCTTCTGGTGATTTGGTTACTAATGATTGGGACGCTGCAATTGGTACCAAATCGAATTGGCCAAATGGACCTGAACAATTTCGAGGTAAAATCGATGAGGTCAGAATTTGGAATGAGGCGCGAAGTGATATACAGCTTCGATTAAATATGAACGCCTTAATCAATCCAACAGGTGAACCTCAGCTTTTGGCTTATTATAAAATGGATAATAATTATTATAACATTCAGGGAGCTTTCATTTATAACGGCACGCCGGTTGGAAGTCCAATTTTTGATGAAGAACACCCGTTTTTTATACCATTTTCTTTGGTTTCTATTCAGACTGCAAACCTTTCATGTTTTGAATCAAATGATGGATCTATCAATGTGATCGCTATCGGGAATGATTTAGAATATTCTTTAGATGGTGTTAATTATACAAATGATCCTGAATTCTTGGACTTGCCTGCAGGTTCCTATACTGTTTTCTGGCGTTCTGGGGCCTGTGAAGAAAGTCAAACTGTTGTTTTGATTGAACCGGATGCCGTTCCTTCACCTGAAATTTTTGTAAATGATCCTATCTGCTCTATTGAAACCCTTTTTTTAGCAACAACAGAAATCATAGGAGTAAATTATTTCTGGGAGGGTCCCGATGGTTTTAGCGCTACAGATTTTGAAGTAGAAATCCCGGACCTTGAGCTTGTGAATTCTGGTGTGTATTCTATTTATTTGGAGCTTGATGGATGTTATAGTGATACAGTGACCTCAGACATTGTTGTTAATCCGTCCTATGATATTAACCTGATTGATACAATCTGCTCTAATGAGTCTTATCTATTTGGTCCTAATGAGTTGAGTGCGTCAGGGAGCTATATCCAAAACCTTCAGACTATAGCCGGATGTGATTCTATAGTTCAGCTTGATTTAACCGTAAATCCATCTTATAGTTTTGTGATCGACACCAGTCTGTGTGAGGGGGAATCAATAACATTTGAAGGCTTAACCATGACAGAGACAGGTACCTATCCCTTTAATCTTTTTACTAGTTTGGGTTGCGATTCTATTATTACCTACGAGTTGATTGTGCACCCTATTCCAGCAGCACCATTATTAAGTTCTAATAGTCCATTATCATGCCCTGGAGACCCTTATGAAGTGATCCTTAGCATGGTTTCTGATGCAACATATGCTTGGACGGGACCAAATAACTTTATTTCTGATGTTGCTGGTATCAATTTTGATGCAGGTATTTCAGATATGGGAACCTATAGTGTTATGGTTACCTTAAATGGCTGTGTTTCTCCTAGTTCGGAGACTGAACTTTCCATCACCAATATTTATTCGTTTAATGATTTTGACTTGCCCAATGTGTTGACCCTTAACGGCGACGGATTAAATGAAGTGTTTGATTTAGAATCCCATTTTAAAACCTGCCAGCCCTACGAGGTGTTGTTTTTTGATCGATGGGGAATTGTTGTGTACCGCCACAAACAAAATGAAGTACCATTTTCGGGTTTGTCTATGGATGGTTCAGAATTGATGGATGGCGTCTATATGTTTAAAATCATTCTGGAAGATGAGCATAAGAATGGTTTTGTTCACCTTTTGAGGTGATTATAACCAATCCTCTATTTCTTTAAATCGGGTGTCTTTTTGAAAATGAATTGTATTGATCCCAGCCTTTTTTGCACCTTCAATATGCTGAGGTGAATCATCAATAAATAAAACCTCTTCAGCCTTACAACTCATGTCTTTAATCACCCATTGAAATGTTTCGATATGTGGTTTTCTTTTTCCTATTATATGGGAATAGTAGCATTTCTCGAATAGTAGTTCAAGGCGCGCGTACTTTGTTTTTGTAAGTGCTTCACGAGCCCGTTTGAGATGAATTTCATTTGTATTACTCAATAAATAACAAGGAATTCGTTGACTTAAATCCATTATAAAGTCCAATTTATTTATCGGATAAGTGCCAATCATCGCGTTCCATGCTTTGGTGATCTGAATGGCGCTTATTGGTGACTCAATTTTCTTATGAACCGCTTCAATGAACGCATCACTTGAAATACTCCCAACCTCATAGTCATCAAACACCCGACCTTGGTCAAATTGGTTATATAGTGTTTTAGCATTCTTTAGTCCGAGGTCCGTAAATGCTTGAATCGTTTTAAGATAATCTATGTCTATGATTACACCTCCTAAATCAAATAAAACGGCTTTGATCTTTTTGTTCTTCATTATGCTTGTTTAGACTCAATACAAATTTATATAGTTTTATTAAATTTTGTCATTGATGACACTTTTATGACAATCAATTCTTGATGTCTCCCGATATTTGTGGCATACGAATGAGAAACAACCTCAATAACCTAAAGATATTTGCATTTACACATCGAAATCTTGATGTGGCAAAAATAGGGTTACTTCATATTGAGGCAGATACACAGAAGCAAAGATTATCGCTTGTTAAAACCAAATTTGATATTGATGAGATCATGTTTCTTTCGACTTGTAATCGTGTTGAAATTTCCATAGTCAGCAGTAATTATATTGAAATAGATAAGTTCTTAAAAGTCCTTTATCCAGATTTAGATTCCAAAGCGCTTATTGGTTTGGCAGATCATGTTGAAGAGTATACGGCTAAAGAAGCCGTCAATCATTCCCTTTCTGTTGCTTCATCGATTGATTCGATGATTGTTGGTGAACGCGAAATTATTACTCAGGTTAGAAATGCATTCGAGTTATGTAGCAAGAATCAGTTGACAGGAGACTTTATGCGTTTGTTGACGACCCATGTGATTCAAACGGCTAAAAAGGTATATACTGAAACAAGTATTGCGACGAAACCAGTTTCAGTTGTTTCTTTGGCCTATCACAAACTCAAAGCATTAAATATACCGTTAGATTCCAAAATTTTAATTATTGGATCTGGTTCGACGAATTCAAACATGTGTAAGTTTCTTAAAAAACATGGTTTCAGTAACTTTGTGGTCTTTAATAGAACACTTTCTAACGCTATTCCTCTCGCAAATGAATTGAATGCCTCCTTTTACCCATTGTCGGACTTAGCTAATTATAGCCAAGGTTTTGATGTTTTGTTAACCTGCACCGGTGCGGATCACAATGTGGTTTCTCTTGATTTATATGAGCATCTTTTACAAGGTGATAAAGACAAGAAAACGGTAATCGACATCGCTATTCCTCAAGATATTTCCCCAGAAGTTATTTCTAATCACAATCTTAATTACTTGTCAATAGATTTCCTTCAAAAGATTTCTAATGACAACCTAAAGATTCGAGTGAATGAGGTCTCACACGTTAAAGAGATTGTGAAGACATCCTTGATGAGTTTTGTTTCTCTAATTCAAGAGAGAAATGTGGAGTTGGCAATGATTGATGTCCCAAAACAAGTTAAGGCAATCACGGAGAATGCAGTAGATGAAGTTTTTAAACGTGATATGGAAGATTTAGACCCTGAAGCACGAGAAGTTTTAGATAAAGTACTCGGTTATGTTGAAAAAAAGTACATTAGTGGTCCAATGAAACTTGCAAAAGAAATCATCTTAAAAAATGCCTCAAACTAAGACTATTAAAATCGGTACAAGAGGAAGTGACCTTGCTTTGTGGCAGGCGAATTTTGTTCGGGAGAAACTGACTAAAAAGGGTTGTCATGTTGAAATTGAAGTCATTAAGACTCAGGGTGATCAAATCCAAGATCTCAGTTTTGATAAAATGGAAGGCAAAGGCTTCTTTACCAAAGAAATTGAATCTGCATTACTTGAGGGGAAAGTTGATTTGGCAGTTCATTCCCATAAAGATTTAGAGACCAATCAACCTGAGGGGCTTGAAATCGCAGCCGTCTCTTCTCGTGCCAATCCTTGTGAATTGCTTTTAATTAGAAAGTCATCTCATGATGGCCAAGCGTTATGGGGACTTGGAAAGGACGCGATCGTTGGTACGTCATCAGCGCGCAGGAAATCTCAGCTTTTAGCGTTGAGACCGGATGTGCAAATCAAAGACCTTAGAGGCAATGTACCTACGCGTATTGATAAATTGAAGTCAGGATCTTACGACGCTATACTTTTAGCCAAAGCCGGTGTGTTGCGTTTAAATCTTGATTTGTCTGAGTTGGTTTGTATTGATCTTACGCCCGATGAATTTGTACCAGCACCAGCACAAGGCGTTTTAGCCTTGCAAATTCGTTCTATGGATGTTGAATTAAGAGAATTATTGCAGCAGATTAATGATCCCGATGTTCAAAGAGTGGTCCATCTCGAACGATCTGTTTTAAGTTTAATGAACGGTGGTTGTCAGTTGCCTCTTGGTGTCTATTGTGACAATAAGTATGTTCATGTTTCGTATTCTGATCATGCCATGCACCCATCTAGATATTTTCGCTTCCCTTATAAGGATCATGCTGATTTTCCAAAAAAGATTGTAGAGCATTTGCAACATCAACAGGTGTGAAAACTGTTTTTATTTCGAAAGACGCTGCTGAATTAGATGGCTTGGTGTCTTTTTTAAATCTTCGAGCTAAGATTCACTGTCAGTCTCTTATTGAATTTCAAGCTGTACCTTTTGATTGTCCCAAGGATTTTGATGTTATTTTCTTTTCTAGTATCCGTTGTGCTCAATTTTTAGAAGCTTCAAAGGATATCGATTTCAATGCTTATAGCTTAGGTTGTGGCGGGTCTCAAACAGCACTAAGGCTTGCGGAAAAGGGTTATGAGCTATCGTTTTATGGAGAAAACGGGAGTATGCCTGATTTGGTATCTAAAGAATTCTCCCATTGGCTTGGAGATAGAAAAGTATTCATACCTCGATCCAATCGTTCGCTCAGGTCTATTGAAGCTTATATTCCCGAACATCAGGTTCAAAGTGTTATTGTTTATAAGACAATGTTGGTTCCGTCAAAAATAAAAATAGCTGATATCATGGTATTTAGTAGTCCGAGTAATGTACATGCTTATTTTAGTGAGAACACCTTGCTAGACAGTATTCTATTGATCTCATGGGGTAGCTCAACAAGTGCGGTGCTAAAGGATTATGGCTTTGTTCCAGATTGTGTTTTAAAAGAAGGCAGTATCTCAGAGCTTCAAGAGCTTTTAGATGGTCGGCTATCAATATAGTGCTATACAATCCATTGTCGAAAATAGCGTTTTAAATATCTAGGTCTTATCTTCGTTAGGATGTCATTTATGAAAATCGTTTTTCTGCTTTTTTTTGGGCTAAGCTTATCCTTTTCGGGGCTTGGCCAAGATGGGGGTATTCGAAAACGTACGTTTAAGGTAATTGATTCAATCCGTTTGGATACCTTGAGTATTTATCCATATTCATTTCAAGTACATCGTGGTGATTCAATATTAGATTCTGAGCTTTATACTTTGAATTTTTCAACTGCAGTTTTTAAGTTGAATAAACCAATAGAAGATACCCTTGTTTTTAGCTACCAGGTGCTGCCTTTGGATTTTTCAAAGCGCTATCGATTACGCGATAGTAGTATTCTTTTTAATAAGCAAAAAGACAATTACGCGCTTTTTAAAATTCAAAACTATTATTCGGTAGACGATGTTTTTGGTGGTAATGAGCTCAATAAAAATGGTTCCATCTCCCGTGGGGTTTCTTTTGGAAATAACCAAGATCTAGGTATTAATTCTTCCTTGAATCTAGAGCTTTCGGGAAAAATATCGTCTGATTTGA
>TARA_B110000459_G_scaffold196919_1_pt1 | contig 11175 bp, 10 predicted proteins | sample TARA_B110000459 | Tara Oceans TARA_B110000459 (sample SAMEA4398296) | marine metagenome | biome: Polar Biome; feature: [SRF] surface water layer (ENVO:00010504); material: water (ENVO:00002006), including particulate matter (ENVO:01000060) such as... | depth 5 m | reverse complement strand
CTCGAAATATGCGTTAAGTATGGAAGCGATCCCAGAGCTGGCATTTAATGTTGCGAAAATAATTAAGAGCGCTTTTGGACTGAGTAAAAAGTGTATTGTCCTTGATTTGGATAATACTTGTTGGGGAGGTGTAATTGGTGATGAGGGCGTTGGTGGCATAAAGATTGGCTCAGGAGATGCAGTTTCAGAAGCCCACTCAGATTTTCAAAAATATATCATTCAACTTAAGCAGCGGGGAATTGTGCTTGCCGTATGTTCTAAAAATGACTTAGACAATGCTAAGGAGGGATTTACTCATCCAGAATCACCATTGAAGATGGAAGATTTTTCTGAATTCAAAGCCAACTGGCTCAACAAACCGGAAAATATCAAAAGTATTGTTGATGAGTTAAATATTGGTATGGAAAGTGTTGTTTTTATAGATGATTCACCTCTTGAGAGGGATATAGTTAGCCAGCTAATGCCTATGATTACTGTTCCTGATGTAGGCGATAACATTCTAGATTTCATTTCTCATATCGATCGGAATGGATATTTTGAGCCTACGACATTGTCAGTTGAGGATATTAACCGTAGTAAATATTACAAAATGAATGCAGAAAATAAACAAAATGAAGCAGCCTTCAATAACTATGAAGATTTTTTAGATACCCTCCAGATGGTGGCTAATGTTGATGTATTTGAGTCGAAGTATCTTGATCGCATAACACAATTAGTGAACAAAACTAATCAGTTTAATCTCACTACGAAACGCTACTCGATCAGTGAGATTTCTTCGATAGCGAACAGTGAGAACTATATTACCCAATCCTGCCGCCTTTCTGACAAATATGGAGAGCACGGGCTTGTCTCAGTTATGCTGGGGGAAATCAAAGATGTTACTTGTAATATAGGTTTGTGGCTTATGAGTTGCCGCGTTTTTAAGCGTGATCTTGAATTTGCCATGATGGATTCATTTATTAAGCAATGTTTAAAAAGGAATATTAAGTATGTTGTTGGATCCTATGTTTCTAAAGATAAAAATGCTATGGTTTCCAAAATATATGAAGATGTAGGCTTTGATTTAATAGAAGAAAACGATGGTGGCGCCGTCTTTAAACTAGATGTAGCGTCCTATGTAACTAAAAACAAACGAATAGAGGTGTTAGGCATATGATAGATAACGATATTTTAGATACTGTAAGAGAAATATTTCGAGATATTTTTGACGATCCTGACTTGGTGATTGATGCATCAACTAATTCAGAGTCTATATCTGATTGGGACTCACTCAATCATATTAATCTTGTTACATCCATCGAGAAAGAGTTCGGCATTAGATTTTCCCTAGGAGAGCTAGAGGACCTAAAAAATGTAGGGGATATTCTTGATTTAATAGAGGAAAAAAGATGATGGCGCTGGTATTTACTATTTAGTAATTGAGACGCTCCTGAGGATAGGCCTGTTCCGGTTTATTCATCTATCTATACAAAAATAACTTATTATGCTATTCAATAGTTACACATTCTTTCTTGGGTTTTTACCAATTGTTTTTGGTCTATATTTCATCATTGGCCATTACTCTCGGCCTAAATTCGCTCGATGTTTTTTAGTTTTTAGCAGCTTATTTTTTTATGGATTTTGGAATATTAGTTATTTAGCTTTATTGGCAGGCTCGATAGGTTTTAATTTTCTTGTATCCAAAAAATTGATAGCGACTAGCAGTAATTCTAGCTCTCTCGCCTTTAGGCGCCGACTGCTAATTTTTGGCCTCGCTTCAAATCTGGCATTACTAGGATATTTCAAATATACAAACTTTTTTATCGAGAATATGAATGTGGTTTTCGGATCTAACATCCATTTTGCCGAAATTGCACTGCCGCTGGCGATCAGCTTTTTCACATTACAGCAGATAGCCTATCTAGTTGACAGCTATGAGGGACTTGTGAATAACGAAAGCTTTTTGAACTACTCTTTATTCGTCGTTTTCTTTCCTCAGCTAATCGCCGGCCCAATAGTCCACCACAAACAGATGATGCCGCAGTTCTTGGATGGAGGTAATAACCGTTTAAACCTAAGTAATGTATCTTTGGGGCTTAGTATATTTTCTATTGGATTGTTCAAAAAAATAATTCTAGCGGACACTTTTGCTGTCTGGGCTTCAGCAGGATTTGACGATGCCTTGGAGCTAAACTTTTTGGAATCATGGGCAACATCGTTGTCATATACATTTCAACTCTACTTTGATTTTAGTGGCTATTGCGATATGGCTATTGGTGCGGCTTTATTATTTAATATAAGATTACCCATCAATTTCAATAGCCCCCTAAGAGCAACTGGGATGATTGAATTTTGGAAAAGGTGGCATATGACTTTAACTTCATTTATCACTACTTATATCTACACGCCAATTGTCAGATCCTTTAATCATTTAACTTTTCATAAGATGATGATAGCAACAATCATCGCGTTTTTGATTTCAGGGTTATGGCACGGGGCCTCCTGGATGTTTGTAATATTCGGATTTTTACATGGATTTGGGGTTGTTATAAATCATTATTGGAAAAGTAAAGTTAAGTTAAAACTACCTAAGATTCTCTCGTGGTTTATTTTCTTTAACTATCTCAATATCACCTTCGTATATTTTAGGGCTACTTCTTTGGACCATGCTCACAAAATTATTTTGTCAATGTTCAATATTGACAACTTAGTTTTGCCACTTATGTTAGAAAAGTGGGCAGGTCCTTTATTGCCTTCAGAAGTTAATTTTGGTGGTTTTTTAACTAATGTTAAAGGGGGTCCAGATACTGTATTTTGGATATTTTTAGGCTTTTTGATTATTCTGATACCAAAAAACAGCATGAAAATTAGAGACGAGTTTGTTTTGTCAAAATACACCAGTCTGATTTCGTCCGTATTATTCTTCGTCGCCGCATTATACGCAGCAAAACAATCAGAATTTTTATACTTTAACTTTTGAGGTTGGCATGAATCCAAAAAGATGGCTTTTTCTTTGGACTGTGAGTATTGCAGTACTCACAGTTGCTATAGAGATAAATTTTAAATATTTCAAAAAGCAGCGCCACATTGTTGATTATCTAGTCGACGAATACATTCCCAGTATTACTAATACACAAGGTGGTACCGTTATTCTAGGGGATAGTGTTGCGAATAATGCTTTTGCGAAGCTGGAGAATATAAACGGCGATATAATTGATCTCACTAGCAATGGTGCTATTTCGCTTGCTGGGAACTACTTTCTGTTGCAACGTTTTATGGCTAGTAATAACCCTGAAAGCGTTTATCTGATTGCCACTCCAGAGCTTTTCTATAATACACTTACCGATAATACGGCTTATTTGTATGTTGAAACGGTATTTACGCAACCCGAAGAGATTTCTTCCATCAAGGCTTTGGCACCAAATTTTTACCATAAACAACATGAATTAAAGCTAAATACGTATTTCGAATCTAGGAGGAATAGTTTGAATTTCTCTACCCGATTCAAACAAAAATCAAAGCATAAGGCTGAAAATATCGATTCCGCCACGCTTGATGGGCACGACGATTTCAGGATGCACTTAATTGATATAGCAGTGTCTAAACAAATTGGGAGAACTAATACTATTGACTCTCTACCGAAGGCATATTTAGAAAATATAGTAGCGCTGTGCGAAGCTAGAAATATCCCTTTGACTATAGTTATTGGACCCTCACCAACCGGGGTTGCTAATGCATTTAAGCAGTCTGATTGGTATGAACATCTATCCAGTTTAGATTTAGCCTTAGTCAACATAGGCAATACTTACCAGTTTAGTAATTACTGGTTCGGTCGGGATGGTTTTCACCTTAGTCCAAGAGCAAATAAATATTATCAAAATCTATTAAACGAGCATGTTCTAAAACTTTATTAATAATGGTGGCGTTATGATTGAAAAATTTATCAAAGAAACTCGAATATTTGAAATTCTTTACCAGCGAGTGGTATTTCATGATCTTAGTACTAAGCAGCAGCTTCTTGACTATATAAATTCCTATGTTCAATACAAGGGTATTGGAGCTGTTAAACTGCAGGAGAGCTATCAAGCCTTTTTGAAACAGTATTCAAAAGATGTTAAGTACTTTGTTGAGCAAGGGAAATATCCAGGATTTGATAGTGCCCGTCCATACCCCGTGACTAGAGAGGACTATGACATAGCACTACTATTGTCAACCATCCTATCTCAGCACAGGTTCGAAATTATGCATGAGCTCAAACAACTTCCGGTTATTTCAACAGCAGCTCTGGTCATCGGGTGTGGAGCAGGAGTTGATATTGAGTTGATAAAAGACAAATACGAAATGCTCGATGCCTACGATACTTCGTTAGACCCATTTTGTATGCATGCCCACCCTGAAGTAAGTTTTTTTGAAAAGGAATTTGTGGGCGTTTCAGACACAACTTATGACGATATTTTTATAATTGAATTACTAGAGCATGTTGTTGATCCTTTCGAACTGATAAGAAATGCGGCGCAAGTGTTAAAGACTGGTGGACGTATAATTGTTACGTTAGCTGTTGATATGCCACAGTTTGACCATCTTTATAACTTTTCGGACAGAGGGCACTTTATGCAAGAAATAAAAAAATTAGGGTTATATGCTGATTATGAGCGGTCAATATTGCACGACAGCTTAAGGAGCATGTTGTCAACGAGCAGTAATGTTTTTATCGTGTTAAAGGAGTTGGGCCAATGAGTCTTTTTAGCGCTTTTGATGAGCTTGGATTGAAGAATAGGTGTGTCATGGCTCCCATGACTCGCTGCGCTTGTGATGAGGATGGTCTTCCAACACCTAACCTAGCTGACTATTATGTGCGACGAGCTAAAAATGATGTCGCTTTAATTATTATTGAAAGTGCGGCTATAAATAATACTCACGCTATGGGCTACAAAAACGGCCTGCAGTTTTATACGAAAGAACATATGGAAGCTTGGAAGCCGATAGTAAGGGATATCCAATCTCATGGAGCGAAGGTATGGCTGCAGATCTTTCATGCGGGTAGACTAACTGTCCCTGAAATTACTGGTGGAAAGAGCTTATCTTCCTCTGCGATTGCTCCACTGGGGTCCGAATCATTTTGGCGCCCCAAGAAAAATGATGAAATTGTTCATTTTCAAACCGAAACACCATTTTTAGTGCCAACTGAAGTTGATAGTAACCAGATTAAGTCTCTAATTTATGAGTTTACTCAGTCTTGCTTGCTCGCTCAAAAAGCGGGCTTTGATGGTGTTGAATTACATGGTGCTCATGGTTACCTTCTGCACCAATTTTCTCACCTCCATTGCAATCAAAGACTTGACGAATTTGGTGCCCAAAACTTTGAATTCGCGCGCCAATGTGTATTGCAGTGCCGAGAGGCTGTGGGTCCAGAATTCACCTTGAGTTACCGACTTTCCGTCCATATGGTAGACAACAGCTTCGTTCGGCACGATCCTAACGAATTGGATTTTAGCGAGCTTGTAAAAGTCCTAGAGGGAGCTGGAATCGATGTCTTCCATGCATCGGAGCTATCCTCTCGCCATCCTGTTTTTGGAGGTGATCTCACACTCCACGAAATCATAAGAGCCTCAAGCAGTAAGCCGATTATAGTTTGTGGTAGAGTCTCGGATCTTGATACGGCCAACCAATTGATTGTCTCAGGCGAGGCAGATCTTGTTGCTTTCGGAAGATTATTTATCAGTAATCCTAATCTAATGGAGTTGCTGAGAACTGAGAAGGAGTATGAACTTCGTAAGTTCAACTATACTAGCGATATGGATGAGGTCTTTTAGTGAAATTAGCAAATCTTAGCTTCTCTGATTTATTTGTGGGTTTATCTAGAAAGATATCAAAAAAGGTAGCTCTTTCTGACATAGATTTTTTTTCAAATTTAACATCGGATTTTCATCCACTTCATACCAATAGAAAATATGCAGAAGAGTCAGGGTATGCGGACGTTATAGCTCATGGCTTGCTAGTATCTTCCTATTCCTCGGCATTGATTGGAATGCAACTACCTGGTCGAAAGGCTCTGATAATATCGTCGCAGTTTGAATATAAACAGCCGTGTTACCCTGGAGATAGTCTTTCTATAGTAGGTACCGTTTCAGAATTAGATGATCGATTCTCCCGTATGATTGCTAAAGTTGAGATAAAGAATCAAAAAAACAAGTTGGTCGCGTTGGGTCATTATGGGGTGATCATCCGGAAATAAATATGCCTCGGGATTTGTAATTTTTGTTGGTAGATTGTCTTGTTTCTTTGTTACGTGGGCAAGCTTGATCTCTCTTAAACAGAACGTGTAGTTTTTCTTAGTCACTCTTAAAACCTACTAATTTACAAATACTTAATTTTCAAAAGTATTTTGATTTAGTTGGATGAAGCAATAACTCTTAGGGTATGGTTAAGAAAATTTGAAGTAGGTATTAGTCGATTAAAAGCTTTTAACTGGTGTTAATATGACTGATTATGATAAAGAGATGAGAGTTTGAAAAATAAAGAGAATAACACCATTATTATTTGTTCTAATTTTGCGTGGACGATTTACAATTTTCGATTGGGCATGATACGGCGATTCAAGTCGGAGGGTTATAAGGTAGTTGTGCTAACTCAATTCGACGGATACCAAGATTTGGTAGGCGAGGAAGTTGATGAAATAAAACCGTTGTTTATTTCGCGCAAAGGCGTTAACCCGGCGATAGATCTATTAACCATTATCCATCTTCTTTTTTATCTCTTGAAATATAATCCAACCTTCCTTCTGACCTTTACTATAAAACCAGTAATATATGGTTCGATTGCGGCAAAAATCGCGAATGTTCGATCAATTGCAATGATGACTGGTCTTGGCACCGCGTTTATAGCCGAAACTTGGGTTTCTAAAGTGGTAAGAGTCCTTTACAGGTATGCGCTCAAGTCAGTTTCATGCATATTTTTTCAAAATGTTGATGATAAAGAAATTTTTATTTCTAGTAAGCTCGTGGATCCGAAAGTGTGCCGATTATGTCCAGGCTCTGGAATCAATGTCAGTAATTATGGTTATACCAATTATCCTAAAGCATCAGGATTTGTGTTCTTACTAATTGCTCGAATGCTCTGGGATAAAGGTATTGGCGAGTTTGTGGACGCAGCTCGCATGTTAAAGGGTAAATATCCTGACGTTCGTTTTCAATTATTAGGGCCACTTGGAGTGGAAAATAGAACAGCAATTGAATCTTCAAAAATGGCGGAATGGGAAAAAGAAAGGTTTATAGAGTACCTTGGAGAGACGCGCAACGTAGCTGCTTATATCAAAAAGGCCAGTTGTATCGTACTCCCGTCTTATAGGGAGGGGACATCTCGTGTTTTATTAGAGGCTGCAGCAATGGGGAGGCCACTAATCGCGTCAGATGTGCCTGGGTGTAAAGAAATTGTTGATGATGGTGTTAATGGTTATCTTTGCGAACCTAGGGATTATCTTTCCCTAGCAAAAAAAATGGAGCTTATGTTGAGGACACCAATTGATACCCGCAAAGACATGGGCATCTTAGGTCGGGAGAAGATAAAAAAACAATTCAGTGAACATATTGTGTTTGATTTATATATTAAAGAAATGAGAAAAATTCACAAATCATGAGCTGCTATAAAATAAACCTAATAATAGAAAAGGAGAGTTAGAGATGGCGTTTTCCAAAGATCCACTTACCCAAGTTGTGCATAAAATTCCGAAGAGTCTGGATGATTCAGAGGCTATAAACGCTTTTCTTCAGAAGAATATAGAAAAAAAAATAGTCGTAGTTCAAGGGCTGGGCTTTGTAGGTGCAGTAATGTCGTTGGTTTGTGCTAATGCAGTTACTGAAGAATATGCGGTTATTGGGGTTGACCTTGCTAATGAAAATACTTACTGGAAAATAAAATCAATCAATGATGGCATTTTTCCATTAATTGCAGACGATCCTAAAATAACTGAGTTCTTCGACAGCACGAAAGAGAAAGGAAATTTGTTTGCGACCTATGACCCAGCAGCCTATCAATATGCTGATGTAATCATCGTAGATATAAACTTAGATGTTCAAAAAGAATCTTATGAAAAGGGTGGATTAAAGGACTTCGATGTTAATTTGAACGGTTTTAAAGCTGCCATTCAATCTATCGGCAGGAATTGCAGAGATGATGTTCTTATTCTTGTTGAGACCACTGTCCCGCCGGGGACATGTGATCAAGTCGTCAAACCAATAATTGAAGAAGAGTTAGTTAAACGAGAGCTTTCTCTAAAAAATTACAGACTTGGGCATTCGTATGAGAGGGTTATGCCGGGACCTCAGTATATTGACTCTATCCGAGAGTTTCCTAGAGTATATGCAGGCGTGAATGAAACTAGCTCAGACGCAGTTGAAGTGTTTTTAAAAACAATTATAGATATTTCAAAGTGTGATCTTACTAGGCTTGAGCATACCAATGCGACTGAGATGGCTAAAGTTCTCGAGAACTCTTATCGCGCTATGAATATAGCATTTGCAGTAGAGTGGTCAAGATTTGCTGAGGAGGCCAGTGTTGATTTGTATGCAATAGTTAATGCTATTAGGGCTAGGCCAACCCATGCCAATTTGATGTACCCAGGTATTGGTGTTGGAGGGTATTGCTTAACTAAGGATCCTTTGCTTGCTAGTTGGGCACGCAAATTCCACTTTGGGTCTTCGTCAGATCTCGAAGTGAGCATTAATGGCGTTTCTGTAAATGACCAAATGCCGAAGTTTGCTTTCAACCGCCTTGTTCAGGTATTCGGTGATGTTAGTGGCAAAAAAGTTACTTTTCTAGGTGTATCCTATCGGGGAGATGTTGGTGATACTCGCTTTACTCCAGTAGAGCCGTTAGTGGAAATGGTTCGAGAGACTGGCGCAAAAATAGTCTTACATGATCCGTTTGTATCATATTGGGAAGAGCAGAAGTGTAATATTGAGTCCGATTTGAACGCCGTGCTTGATTCAACTATCGATCTAATAGTTGTGTCTGCGGGCCATAGTCAATACAAGCTAGAATCAACTATTGATAAATTGATGACATTAAACCAGGTGTTAATTTACGACACTATTGGTTTGTTTGATAAAGAACAGCTATTGGTTTTACAAAGCAAACACAAAGTATCCGTTCTAGGACGTGGTGATTTAAAGTAATTATTTCGAGGTAAAATATGAAGGAAGTATTGGTATTAGGCGGCGGCGGATTTATAGGTAGAAGTATTGTGGAGTTTCTCGTAAATAGGGGAGATTGTAATGTTACTGCAGCCGATATAAAAGAAGGTTCTAATTGGCACGAAATCTCTAAGGATGAGTTTAGACGCGATCGTTTCAAGGCTGTGCTAGCAGATTTCACTGACATTAGTGCTTTTGATAACCTAAGCCAAAATTTTGATGAAATCTACATGTTGGCGGCTATTGTTGGCGTTAATCGAACGTTAAAGTTTCCCCAAGATGTTATTAGAATAAATACCCTTTTAACTATGAATACACTGGATTGGATATCACGTCATCCAATTAAACGACTATTGTTTTCTTCATCCAGTGAAAATTATGCAGGTACATCTGATTTATTCAATACTGAGATTCCTACTGCGGAAGATGTGCCTTTATGCATTGGAGATGTAAAACATCCTCGTTGGACCTATGCAATGACAAAAATGCATGGCGAATCGGCGTTTATTCATTCGGCTGAGGCATATGATTACGAATGCACCATTGTCCGGTATCAGAATATCATTGGCCCAGAAATGGGCTTTGGTCATGCAATCCCACACATTGTGGAGCGCTTCGTTAAGGCTGAACAGTCTCCCTTTAAAATCTATGGCCATGATCAAACGCGAGCATTTTGCTATATAGATGACGCTGTTATGGGCACAGTGGGAGCTATGGAGAGTGATAAGGCGGCAGGTGAGATTTATCATATTGGCAAGCAAGACGAAATTAATATGGGAACGCTAACTACCTATATAGGTGAGCTAATGGACTATACAGGGGAATATGAGGCAGCAATGACTTACCCAGGTTCGGTTGCAAGGCGTTGTCCAAATATCGACAAAGCAAAATCAGACTTTGGTTATTCACCAAGTATTGAATGGGAGAAAGCTGTTAGTTTAACTACCGATTGGTACCGTGAGTTTTTTACTTCTGGCCAATCACCACAGTCTGGTGGTTTTGAAACGCCAGAAGCTGTCTTAGCTAAGGTGAAAAAATAGTGAAAAGATTTTTAGATGTCGTGCTAAGTTTTTTGGCTCTAGTGGTTTTAGCTCCTTTACTACTTCCAGTAATAATTATTTTAAGGTTTACGGGAGAAGGAGAGGTATTCTATATCCAGGAGCGTGCTGGTCGAGGGGGCAATCCTTTCGGGTTATATAAGTTTGCGACAATGTTAAAAAACAGCCCAAATATCGGCGCGGGTGAAATAACCGTTCGAGGAGATCCTAGAGTACTTCCCATTGGAAAGTTTCTCAGGAAAACAAAGTTAAATGAACTGCCTCAGTTGTGGAATATTTTTGTTGGAGATATGAGTGTGGTTGGTCCTCGACCTATGGTACTAAATACTTATGCCCATTATCCGGAGTCAGCGCGTCAGAAATTAAATACTATTAGACCTGGGTTGACAGGTATCGGATCTATTATTTTTAGGGATGAAGAGCGTTACTTGGCTGATCGTGATGAACCAATGGAATTTTATAGGGAGCATATCATTCCATACAAAAGCGATCTAGAGCTTTGGTTTGTTAAAAACAACACACTTTGGCTATACATTAAAATTATTTTTGTTACAGCGTGGGTAGTAGTCTTCTCATCAAGCACTATAGCTGATAAGGTATTTGTTGGGATTCCTAGATTGCCAGATAGCTTAATTTAAAAAAGCGTTTTACAGACCACAACTCCGGAATAAAAAGCTGCGTTAAGCAGCTTTTTTTATTTATAGGTTTTATTATTAATATTTTTGATTAGTAATAAGGTATATCGCTTATAATTAAATTTTTAATACAATGATCCAATTTAATAATTTAAATCAAGAAATGCCTTATCAACTTTTTAAGGCTAAATATGACGAGGCCCTTAATTCAGGTCAAAAAGGTATTGAGGCTATTTCAGTTTCATCTTTTAATACTAAAATGCAAGAGGTTGATTCTAGATACGTAAATCTTAAATTTATTTCAAATGATGA
>TARA_B110000459_G_scaffold34625_1_pt1 | contig 11182 bp, 8 predicted proteins | sample TARA_B110000459 | Tara Oceans TARA_B110000459 (sample SAMEA4398296) | marine metagenome | biome: Polar Biome; feature: [SRF] surface water layer (ENVO:00010504); material: water (ENVO:00002006), including particulate matter (ENVO:01000060) such as... | depth 5 m | reverse complement strand
CGCTTCGTATTTGATCGACGACGACGCTTCCGCGTCTGCCGCTCCTCCTCGCGCTGCTGCCACCATAACGATATCTTTTTATATTACTTAGTATAACGCGTGTTTTAGTGCGCGTGCGTTCTCTTCGTAACGCTCTGAACTCTTGCAATCCTTTCTTGTTTTATGCGTTGCGGCTCCAAACGCACAAAATCTCTCTCTCTGTTCTCTCTCTGTTCTCTCTCTCTGTTCTCTCTCGCGGTCTCCTCAAACACGAACACAACGACAGTACACGCTCCTCTTCGAGCCGCGCTCCTCTTCTCCTCCTCTCTCTTTCTTTGCTTTATGTACTCGTAATGAATACGTACTAATTAATGGAGAGATTTTGTTTTCCTCCAATCACTTTCAACACACGTCCTGTATGTTGTACGAAAAGAAACGAACACGAAGGCGTGTCTCTTCGCAGCGCAACACACGAAAAAGCGTAGTACTCTTCGCAGTACAGAAACCGCCCCTTTTTTGTACTAAGAAGAGTAAGCCCGGAGTACCCTCTACAGACTTACACCCTAAATGATTGTCTTTTCACCTTCTCTCTCTCGCGGAGATATTTTCACTCCATTACGAAGCGCACAAGACACACGCACTGTTATACTACTATATCATCATGGCGGGAGAAGAAGAAACCGAAACGTTCGCGTTCCAAGCGGAAATCAACCAACTGTTGAGTTTGATCATCAACGTGCGTTTTAAAAGTGCCCTTGTTTTGTATGCGATGTACCTCTTCCAGAGAGCGCGCAGTGTATTCTTTCTTTTCCCGCGCAAATCTTTTCATCGGGAAGAGCGTTTTTTCTCGTCTCTTCTTCTGCGCGATGACACTGACCCTTTTCTCTCTTTAACGCTCGCATACACAGACGTTCTACTCGAACAAAGAGATCTTTTTGCGAGAATTGATCAGGTACGTTTATGTTTGTGTGTTCTTCTTTCGAAAACAGCAAACGAAAGAGAGAAGCGAAAGTTTCGTTGACGCGACGGTTCGTCGTTCGTTTCCCGATCGGCGGCGGATTGGATTGTCTCTCTTCTGATGATGATTGCGAAGAAAACTAACGCTTAATAATACCTCTCAACTCCTATTCTATTGTTATTAAAACAATAAAATTATTACAGCAACTCCTCGGACGCGTTGGATAAGATCCGATTCGAAGGCTTGACCGATAAGAGCAAGTTAGAGTCGCAGGTACGACTACGCAGAAATCAATTAAAACATTCTTCCAAAAGCTTCTTTTTCCTTCTTTTTGCTTCTTTTTTTTTCCTAAAAATTCGGACCATTTTTGCTGACATTTTCGTTCTCTTTCTCTCTTACGCGATACGAATGACGTTCAACGACATAACAGCCGGAATTATTCATCCATTTAATCCCGGACAAGACGAACAACACCATCTCAATCATCGACTCCGGGGTTGGGATGACGAAAGCGGATTTGGTGAACAACTTGGGGACGATCGCGCGATCCGGGACGAAGGCGTTTATGGAAGCGTTGACCGCCGGCGCGGATATTTCCATGATTGGCCAATTCGGCGTTGGTTTTTACTCCTCGTATTTAGTCGCGGAGAAGGTTGTCGTGTATACCAAGCATAACGACGACGATGGGTACAGGTGGGAATCCCAAGCTGGCGGGTCGTTTACGGTGACCAAAGACGCCGACGCGGACGCTTTGGGGAGAGGGACGAAGATCGTTTTGCACTTGAAGGACGATCAGATGGAGTATTTGGAGGAGAGACGATTGAAGGATTTGGTGAAGAAGCACTCGGAGTTTATTTCCTACCCGATTTCGTTGTGGACGGAAAAGACGACCGAGAAGGAAGTTTCCGACGACGAGGAAGAGGAGTCCAAAGAAGGCGAAGAAGAGGAAGGGAAAATCACGGAGATCAAAGACGAAGACGAAGCCAAGGAGAAGAAGAAGAAGACGGTCAAGGAAGTCTCGCACGAATGGGCGATCATGAACAAGCAAAAGCCGATTTGGATGAGAAACCCGGAGGAAATCACGAAGGACGAGTACGCCGCGTTTTACAAGTCGTTGACGAACGATTGGGAGGAACAGTTGGCGGTGAAGCACTTCGCGGTGGAAGGTCAGTTGGAGTTCAAATCAGTTTTGTTCGTCCCGAAGCGCGCGCCGTTCGATTTGTTCGACGGGAAAAAGAAAGCGAACAACATGAAGTTGTACGTGAGAAGAGTGTTCATCATGGACAACTGCGAAGACATCATCCCGGAGTATCTCTCGTTCGTCAAGGGTATCGTCGATTCCGAGGATTTACCGTTGAACATTTCTCGCGAGATGTTGCAACAAAACAAAATCTTGAAAGTCATCAAGAAGAACATCGTCAAGAAGTGCATCGAGATGTTCAACGAAATCGCGGAGAACAAGGACGACTACACGAAGTTTTACGAAGCGTTCGGGAAGAACTTGAAGTTGGGCATCCACGAAGACACGCAAAACAGAGCCAAGTTGGCGGAATTGTTGCGATACAACTCCTCGAAATCCGGCGAAGAGATGACGTCGTTGAAAGATTACGTCACGCGCATGAAGGAAGGGCAAAACGACATCTACTACATCACCGGCGAAAACTTGAACGCGGTCAAAGCCTCGCCGTTCATCGAGAAGCTCAAGAAGCGCGGCTACGAAGTCTTGTACATGGTCGACCCGATCGACGAGTACGCCGTCCAACAGTTGAAAGAGTACGACGGCAAAAAGTTGGTCTGCTGCACCAAAGAAGGCTTGCAACTCGAGCAAACCGAGGAAGAGAAAGCGTCGCTCGAAGAAACCAAGGCGAAGTTTGAAAACTTGTGCAGAACGATGAAGGACGTCCTCGGCGACCGCGTGGAAAAAGTTGTCGTTTCCGACCAACTCGTCGACTCGCCGTGCATTTTAGTCACCGGCGAATACGGATGGTCCGCGAACATGGAAAGAATCATGAAGGCGCAAGCCTTGAGAGACAACTCCATGTCCGCGTACATGCAATCGAAGAAAACGATGGAGATCAACCCGGACAACGCCATCATCAAGTCCTTGCACGCTCGCGCCGAATCCGACAAAGGCGACAAGACCGTCAAAGATTTGGTCTTGTTGATGTACGAGACCGCCATCTTGACGTCTGGTTTCTCCTTGGACGAACCAGCGACGTTCGGCTCTCGCATCCACCGCATGATCAAGTTGGGCTTATCCATCGACGACGACGACGACGAGGAAGGCGACGACTTGGCCGACTTGCCGCCGTTGGAGGAAGACGTCGACGAAGGTTCCAGAATGGAAGAAGTCGATTAATTTTAATGCACGACAAAAGCGGAGGTCGAGGAAAGAGGAAGCGAATCATAAAAGAGAAAGCTTACTACGAACGAATAAAGAGGAGGTTGAGGAGGAAAAATACACGAAAATATACACACACAACGGAAAAAGAGAGAGAGAGAAAGAGAGAGAGAAAGACGCCGCGATATCGCGAAGGGAGATATACTACGCGTATTTAGAGAAGGCGTTTTAATACATAAACACCTCCTAAAACTGATACACTTAAAAACGAAGACACGAAACCCCTTAAAAAACGCACTAAAGCGCACGCGTCGTCGTCATCACAGGTGATGACAATAATAATGACGACGACGACGACGGCGCTTTTATTGAGTAGTATTCGCCTTATTTTTTTCCTTCATAAAGAGCCGCGTCTGTCATTTTTTCTCCCCACAACACATACTCCTCCTCATTAATTCGCGGAAACAAACGCACGCGCAAAACGCAACACGCGCGCGAGAAAGAGCGAAAGAGAGAGAGAGAGAGAGAGGCGTTCTGCGCGTTGAAAGTGAGCGCGAATACTTTTGTGGTTGTCGTTGTTGTTCGAGAATAAGTACACATGAGCAGCCACCCAGGGGGCGCTTCCGGGGAAATGCAACAGACCAGGCACACATCTTTCACCAAGCGAGAGTACGCGCAAATGAAGCGAGAAGTCCAAAAAGTCGTACTCCCAGTCTCGGTGGCGATATGGGCGACCGTGTGTTTCGTCGAGATGCTGAGAACAGATTCCGACGACGACTCTTACGATGCTACGAATACCAACGGATCGATGGTTTCCTCTGCCTATAACGAAAAGGCCACCGACTCGACGAAAACGAAAATGATTGGAAGCGTAGAAAATGCATTCATTTTTGTCCTCTTTGTCACCGCGGCGACGTTTGGTCTGTATTTATTGTTCAAACACAGATGCGGGTCGGTGATTTGGGCGTACATGGCATTTTCTGGGTTTAGTATATTCGGCGTTTTAGGCGCGACGGTGGCGCTGCAGGTGTTGCGGAGGTACGAGATAAACGTGGACGTTGTTTCGTTCGCGTTTTATACGTGGAACGTCACCGTGGTTGGCGTTTTGAGCGTATTCTTATGGCCCGGGAGTTTACGCGTGAAGCAAGGGTTTTTGGTGTTGATTTCGGTGATTGTTGCGTATTATTTCGTGACGCAAATCGCAGAGTGGACGACGTGGACGATGTTGGTGTTTATGGCGATTTACGATTTGTACGCGGTGTTGACGCCAAACGGGCCTTTGAGGAAGATTGTAGAGTTGAGTCAAGAGAGAGAGGAGGCGATTCCAGCGTTGGTATACGAGGCGAGAGGCGGTAGTAGAAGTGGTAATGGTAGCAGAAGACGGAGGAGGAAGAAAAGTAACAGTGAACGGCAAGGAGACGACGCTTCGTTAGACGGAGACTTGTCGTCTTCGCCCGAGAAGGACGCAGTCGGGGAGAAAACATCCCTCTTAGGAAGAGGAAGCAACGGTAGTAGCAAAATAGAAACCGCGCCACTCCTCCAACGTTTCGACGAGAACGATGACGACGACGACGACGACGACGACGAAGGCGACCTCCCGGAAGGCATCAAACTCGGCTTGGGCGATTTCATCTTCTACTCGGTCCTCGTCGGCCGCGCGGCTATGCAATCCTTATTCTGCGCCGTCTTTTGCTACGTCGCCGTCATCAGTGGCTTAATCGTCACTCTCGCCGGTTTAGCTTTGCACAAGGCCGCATTACCAGCGTTGCCAGTCTCCATCGCGCTCGGCGTCATCACCTTCGTCGCGATTAAATTTTTGATCGAACCTTTCCTCGTCTACGAGTTTGGCCGCGACGCGATGGAATCGATTCCGGACGATTACAACCCCGGCATGAGTAGTAGTACGAGTAGTATGAGTAGTATGAGTAGTAGTAGTAGCAGCAGCAGTTACTCGCTGTTAGGTCAATCCTCCTCTTATTGGCCTTTGCATTAGGAGAGAGAGATAAAGTGTTGTAGTTTTATCAGTTTGTTCCACGAGGTTCCTCGTACTTTTGACTCCATTAAAAAATACTGCACCATCGGACAATTAAATTAAACGGAGATGCCACGCGCTCGAGGATTTCATGCGCTTTGTTTCTCCTTCCTGTGCTTCATTCGGGTGGTTCTCGCCATCGCCCCGCGCGATTTATCAAACTTTCAGGGTTTGTACAGCTGTCCCGTGGGTGCTTCGATTGCCAGAGTGAGTTCTGTTTCGCAAGTGCAAAAGGTCGTGAAAAATGCAAAGAAAGTGAAAGCCATCGGCGTCGGGCACTCGTGGTGGCGCGAGAATTTCTGCGCCTCCTCGTCGTCTTTATCGTCGAACGAGGGAGAGGAAACGACGATACCTCTGGGAGGCGCTCGTGGGATGCGATACGTCGGAGAGATTAACGAGAGAGAGAAAACGGTGAAAGTTGGATGTGGGATAACTATTCGCGACCTGTTGGACTCTCTCGAGAAGAAGGGATACGTGTTACCGACGTTTCCTTGGTACATCGATCAAACGTTATGCGGTGCCATCGCGACTGGATCCCACGGTTCTTCTTTAAAGTTCGGCAGTCTTTCGAGCGAGAAGATGTTGTTGGAGATGGAAGTCGTCCTCGCGAACGGCGAGTTGAAACGGTTGACGCGAGATAAAGATCCGGAGTTATTTTCGGCGTTTAGTGTGAGTGTGGGTAGGCTCGGGGTTATCGTGAGCGTAACCGTGCGAGTGGAGGAAAATTCAAGGACAGAAAGGCACGTGAAAGTTATGAGCGCGGAAGAGTTAATCGAGGAGTTGGACAGAGCCGGAAAGGAGTTCGCGGAGAACAACTTTACTGTGATGGAATCGCTGATGAACCGATTGGACACGACGCAAAGCTTGTGGTTTCTAACCCGAGGGTCGAGTAAAAATGCCGCTTGGCGAGCGACGCACGTGACGAGACCGAAAGTGGCCCCGGTTCCCGGTTCGCCGTTTTACGAAGCCGAGAGAAAATATTGGGAGAAGAAACGAGACGCGTTTGTCGCGGCGAACGAAACGCCTGAAAGCGCCGCGCAAAGGTCACTCGGACGATTCCAAGAGAGAAGATGGGTGCGAGAGTTAGACAGAAATACAGATGGAAGCGAAATCTCCACGCCGAACGTGCAAACGTATTCGAACATTCGTTTCGATCGTCAACCGAGAAGAATCGAACGGCGAGGTGAAATCCCTTCGTTGGGCCTTGCCGCCACATCCGAGATGGTCGCGTATTTGCTCGAACGCGACTGGCTTCCTGGACCGGATTTTTCCAAACGAGACGCGCTCGTCTCGCAACGATTCGAAATGTCCTACAACGCCCCGGACGCAAACATGTACGATCAGTACGAAGTCGCCGTACCGTTAGAAAAAGCTGCCGAGTGCGCCCGAGAGGTTTATAAAGAGAGCGGCAAAATATTCGAATCAACCGGCGATACCGTGGCGAGAAGTGGTTTTCGAGTCCCAATCTTGTTACGATTCGTATCCTCGGAGCCGGAAAATCTTCTTTCCCTCTCCTACGACGGACCAAAAGTGTACTTTAACTTCGAGGACTATCTCAAATACCGCTCGCCATCCGCCTCGGAACCGAACGCCGCCTTCCGCCTCGTCTCCAAAGTCTTCCACTCCTCCAAATGCTCTCACGGTCGCAACCACTGGGGTAAAACCAAAGACTACAAAACGTTACAATCTGTCTCTCAGCCGTTGCACGAACAGTTCAAATCCAACTGGTGCTCGTTCGGGTGCGTCGCCAAACAGCTCGACCCGGATCGAAAGTTTGAAAGTTTGTTCCAGAAAGGATGGACCTGGGACGAGAAAGCTTTGGAGTGCGGATGTAAATCATCATCATCATCGTCAAAATTTACATACGACCACGTGAAATGCGGGGAATGGTGCGGCGGAGGCTCGTTCGCCGAATAAGAAGGAATAAAATGAAGAATACGTGTCACGTGTTTACTACGCTAGCGAGTGCGTATTTTTTGCCTCTTTTTGCTTGCAAAGAAGAACCTAATGGATAAAGAAGCAGATTTTTCTTCACAACTTAAACACGCGCGCATATACACGCAAAAACACACACACGCACGAAACATCGACATGTTCGCAACGACAACTTCCGTTTCTTGTGCTTTCACCGCTCGAGACTCGAGAAGAGCTTCTTCGCAGTCCGCTGCTTCCTCTCGGTGTTCCTCTTCCTCTTGTTCCCGAAGCGGCTGCGGATTTCCACTTCTGAAAGTCTTTTCCTTTGAAGGTGCGCGAGGGATAAGGAGCGATAGAGGGAGTATTACGAGCATCAAAAGAGAAGGAGGAGCACATCACCACTCGTTCTCGCGACGACGTGAAAAGAAGAGCATCAGTATCAGTAAACGACGACGACAAAGAGAAAATGGGTTGCTGTTCTGCCCCAAAGCAGAAGCAGATAAAGAAGGCGAGAAAGAGCAACCGAAACGTTTATCGAAGAAAGAAGCGGAGGAAGCCGCACGAGCCGCGCTGATGGGCGCCATCGGGAACAAGAAAGATAAACTGAAAGCGTTCGATAACGGAGGGAGAGGCGGCGGTTTTTTCAATTTCGGCGGCGGCGGCGGCGGCGGCGGCTCCGGCGACGGCTCGAATAAAGGGACTTTGCAAGTCCTCTTCCTCCTCTTTTGCGTCGTGTTTGTCTTTTACGGGTTGAAACCTGTGAGCGCGATGTTCGTGAACTTGATTTATTACGCGTTTAAAATTCCAACCGGACGACCAGGCGACGAAGAACCGGAGGATGCGTTGAGTTACGCATCCGGGAAAGCAGGGCAGAGCGCGGATGCTGACGTGATCAGTAAATACGGAGGAGACGACGACGACGACGACGACGACGACGACGAATAACTCATAAATAAAAGCTATAGCCAAGAAAGATACTACTAACAAAAGGGAAGGTCCTGATGATACTCACGATACCAAATTTATACACTACTGCTCCCATTATCCTCCGTCCCTGGTCTCCGTATCTCTCGCTTTTGAAAAGTCATCCCAGGGTGCAAATCACCTCATTAGTATTCAAACACCCAAAACACCTCCTCTCTCGCGAAAACTCCGCGACAAAATACACACAACTACTCCTCTCGCAATAATGGTCAAACACGTGGAATCTGCGGATGAATTTCTCGCGCTCAAGAAAGCGAGCAAACCGGTACGTGTATCTCTTTGATCATCTCTTTTTCCCCAACGGTCTCTACACAACAGTCGTTTTGTGTTTGAAACGCTCTCTTATTCTCTCGTTATATCTCTGCTCTGCGACGACTTTTGCGCGCGCGCTCTCACTCACTCTCGTACTTTTACGATCGACGAGATGTGAAGAGTGCGATCCTTTCGCGCTCTCGCCGCTGACAAACGCATCTCTCTCTTTCCAACAACATTTCGAACATTTTGATCTGATTTTCCCCGACAAGTTATTGGTGGACTTCACGGCAACCTGGTGCGGCCCGTGCAAAGCGATCGGCCCGTACTTCGAAGAGCTCGCCGCAAAGTTCCCAGACGTCACGTTCGTGAAAGTAGACGTGGACGAATTGGACGACGTCGCGGCGTCGTGCGGGATTTCAGCGATGCCGACGTTTCAGTTGTACAGCAACGGGGTCATGGTGAAGGAGATGTGCGGCGCGGATAAGGCGAAGTTGGAAGCGTTGGCGAACGAGGCGAATGAGTTGTAATAAATGAATCATCATTAGCGTCATCATCGTGCGTTGATTAGAGAAGTATTCTTTTAATAATATATATATATATAATAAAATATATACCACGTGGCGGTACGATGATATCGAGTCGCTTATTTTACTTTGGCTGCGGCACTTTGCTACCACCACCACCATCACCGTTGCCGTCGTCGTCTCCAGGCGGTCCGCCCGTGGCCCACCCGGGCGGTAATTGCCCACCACCGCCTCGTCTCGGCGCCGTCGTCGGTGTCAATAAGCGCTCGTCTTTAAACTCCACCTGACTCTCCGCGTCTCTCAAAAAGCTACCAAACGCCACGGCTTCTAAAACCAAACGTCTTTGCGCGGCATATGGTAACGTCAACGTTTCTACGTCGTTGTTTGCCACCACCTCTCGAACTCTTTGCATGAGTTCCTCCGGCGTCGTCGCGTTGTCGCCGACGGCTTCCATGAGTTCTTTTTGCAATTCTTCTAAAGATCCGAAAAGAGCGCCGGTTTGGCGTTCAGCTAACGCGACGCCTTCTAAAGACACGATTCGAGCGGTTTTGGCCAAAATCTCCCCGTTAAACGTTTGCACGTATTGCTTCAGCGTCAACTTGCCGGTTTCCGGCGTGTCCACCCGTTGATTTTGATTGTTTCTAATCTTTGCTTTTTCCTCCTCGCTAAACCCGCCGAAAAACTCATCTCCGGCGTAATTCGTCGGATCGTCCTCGGCTTCGTCCATGGAATCCATCGCCGACGCCGCGTTGAACACATTCTCCAACGCGATAGCAGAATCCATTGGATTTTGCGGCAACGTCCCCAACGCTCGATCCAGCTGAAACCTTTTATCCACTCGCCTCACGAAATACCCAAACATAATCGACGCCGCGTACACTTGCGCCGCTTGCAGTTTGCTCATCCTCACCAACTGACTCGGCCACGAGTTCGCCGCTTCCGGTCCTAACGCCGCCATCAAATGGTCCCGAACCATTTCCAAAGCCTCGCTCGAGTGCACGCCCGATGTCAGTCTGCTCAAATCGATGGATTTAAGAAACGCGTCGTCGTCCAAGGGAGGGAGCATGTCCACGCCGGACGTTAAAAACTGTGCTCGTTTTTGTCGTTTAATAAAAGCGACGAAAGCGATTGAGAAAGAGAGAGATGAATAATAAGAGAGAGGTTAGTACACACACGCACACAAACATCATCAATCCATCGTCATCGTCATCAAGAGAGAGAGAAAATATCTAAACTGTTTTTGCATCAATTAATTAATAGTACCTTGTGTATGATCGAAGCGTACATCGCGTCTTCCACCGCTCTTCTGCGGTCCATTCTTTTGATGTCGTTGATTCGTTTGTACAACGTCAACGACATCTCGGAATCCTTGGAATCCTTCTTTTCATCGCTCTCGTTCATCATCGAAGACGAAGACGAAGAATCGATCTCGTCGCTTAACTTTTCCAAAACGGATTCGATCGCCGCTTCGAAGCTTTGCGGTTCCGTGGAGAGGATGTATTCGAGCATTTCTCCGTGCGGGGACGTCGGCGTGGCCGGCGCTAAAGAGAACGACTTATTCTCGTCTTCGCCCTCGTCGTTGGACGGCGAAACAGCATTCGTCTTCGCGCTTCTTCTTTGACGAGGAGGGTGCCTTCGTCTTTGCGTCATCTGATGTTTCTTCTTTAAGAGCGCTTTAGCGGGAGGAGGAGGCGCTCTCGAAGAGGACACGGCGTATGAAGCGACGAAGGACGGTGCGAATACCGACGAGGACGGCATGGTATTAATTTCGCGAGCGTTCGTTTATGAGTGCGCGCGCTGTTTTTCCGCGTAAAAATGAAGCATTTTCCTTGCAAGGAAAATGCTTCATAAAAGAGAACTTAATAAGCTCTCGCTTAACCGCATCTGGAAACGCTTCTCGCGCGAAAGAGAGCGAGAGAGAGAGAACGATAATGTCGACGATGATCTGTTCTCGTCGAGCGATGGAAAGGGCGCTGCTTTTGAAAAGGAAGAGCAGCAGGTTTACGTCCACTTTCGCGTCCAATTCGTCGTTTTCCTCCAAAGCGCAACAACGAGAAGACGAAGATGAAGCGCAGCGAGGACACCGGCTGGGAGGAACAATAACGACGACGAGTGCGCTTCCTTCGCTTCGCTCGAGGATGAAACACTTCGCGAAAATCGTCCACCCGGATATTCTCGGACAACATTTTCCAAGA
>TARA_B110000459_G_scaffold203512_1_pt1 | contig 11183 bp, 8 predicted proteins | sample TARA_B110000459 | Tara Oceans TARA_B110000459 (sample SAMEA4398296) | marine metagenome | biome: Polar Biome; feature: [SRF] surface water layer (ENVO:00010504); material: water (ENVO:00002006), including particulate matter (ENVO:01000060) such as... | depth 5 m | reverse complement strand
AAATTCATCAATTTATTGGCAAAGACATTAGTTACTTTCATGGTATATTTTGGCCTGCTATCCTTGATACTGCTGAGTACAAAATACCAAATTCTATTCATACACATGGATTTTTAACTATTAATGGTAAAAAAATGTCGAAATCCAAGGGCACTTTTATCACAGCATCAGACTATTTAGCTAAACTTGAGCCAGAATATTTAAGGTATTATCTTGCTACCAGATTATCTGATGGAATCGAAGATATCGATCTTAACTGGGAAGAGTTCATGAATAAAATAAACTCTGATCTTATCGGAAAAGTTATAAATATTGCGAGCAGATGCAACGGTTTTATTCAAAAGAAGTTTAACGGCAAACTAGCTGAAACATCAGATAATATGGAATTGATTAACATTATTCTTAGTGAAAAAGACAACATAATAAAATGTTATGACCAAAAAAAATTTAGTGCAGCTACAACTAAAATAATCCATTTAGCAGGACTAGCTAACCAATATATTGCTAAAGAAGAGCCTTGGCTAAAAATTAAAGATCCTGAGCAGATTGAGCATGTACATAAAGTTTGTACCACTGCTATAAACATCTTCAGAATTATTATGGCTTATTTATCACCAATTTTGCCGCATACCGCAGCGGAAAGCATGATATTTTTAAACTGTACTGTAGATAATTGGCACGACCTAGATAAAATATTACTAGATCACGATATAAAACCATATAAACATTTATTACAGAGAGTAAATTCAGCAGATATTCCTGCATAAAAACTATGTAACTTAGGCAATTCTCAAGTTCAACTCAAGAATGAAGTATAAAACTTGACAAGTATACTCCTGGCCCCTATTGTCAAGCAATAGGGCGTAGGCGAGAAGCAGCAGTAAAGCGTAGGCGAGAGGCAGCAGTAAAGCATAGGCGAGAGGCAGCAATAGGACGCATACGATAAATAGTATAACTTTGGGTAGTTATAAATGAGCATCAAAGACATAAGCAAGAAAATTGATAATATATTGCCACAAACTCAGTGCCAAATGTGTGAGTTTCCTAGCTGCAAAGACTACGCTGATGCCGTAGCTGCAAATAAAGCTAAAATAAATAAGTGTCACCCAGGTGGCATCAAAGTTTTAGAAGCTATAGCTAAAATAACCAAACAAAATCCTACTGAACATAATTCAATTGTAACAAAACAATATAAGCCGCCATCAACAGTTGTTATTGATGAGGATATTTGCATTGGATGCACCAAATGTATAACAGCCTGTCCGGTTGATGCTATTATCGGAGGCCCTAAAAAAATGCATACTGTACTTCCAACAGAATGTACAGGTTGTGACTTATGCATCCCTGCTTGCCCAGTTGATTGTATTTACCCGAAGTCATTACAACATATTTCATATAACCCCGAACATGCCAAAAATAGGTATACAGCTAAAAAAAACAACAATCTTATCCTAGAGCAAACATCGCGTGAAAAGCATTTAAAAAATAAATTAAATACGGACACAAATAGTTTAACTGTAGCTGCAAGAAAAGATGCAATAAAACAGGCGTTACAGCGTGCACAAAACAAATAAAGGCTAACTATATGGCTTATAAATATTATCATGATGTTTTCAGCATCTTATCAAAAGAAAACCCAGCTCCAGAGACAGAGCTGATCTATAATAGTACTTTTGAGCTTTTAATAGCAGTAATTCTCTCAGCTCAAGCTACCGACATCAGCGTTAACAAGGCTACAATTCCTTTGTTTGCAGCAGCAAACACCCCAGAAAAGATTCTATCATTAGGCGAAAAAAAACTAAAAGAATATATCAAGAGCATAGGATTATATAACACTAAAGCTAAAAATATTATCTTAACCTGTAGCATAATTATCACTGAATATAACAGCCAGGTGCCATGCGATAGAATAAAACTTCAGCGCTTACCAGGAGTCGGTAGAAAAACCGCTAATGTTATTTTAAATACTGCATTTAACAAAGAAGTTATTGCAGTAGACACACATATATTTAGAGTTGGTAATAGAACAGGTATGGCAAGGGCACAAGATGTTGTTAAAGTTGAGAGCATTCTCACTAAAAATATACCCAAGCAGTTCTTGCTAGGGGCTCATCATTGGCTTATTTTGCACGGAAGATATACATGCAAAGCAAAATCACCGCTATGCGGTGATTGTAAAATTAACCAATATTGCTCTTGGAAAGATAAACCAGTATAAAAATAAATATAGTAACTTTAGCTACTAACCTTCATTATGAACTAGCATACCTTTTAACCAGAAAGAAAAAGATGCCAAGTGATCTATGCCTGAATCTTCAGCATTTTTACACCACTCTTGTAGTAATGCATGAATTTCTGTAAAACTCTTTTTATTAGTTTTGCATATTTCTTCTAGTTTTTTCCTAGCTTCATATACCACTTTTATATTGTCATATCTTTGTAATAAAACATCTATTCTATTATTATCGTCAATTGATATAGCAGTTAGGTTACGAGTTAACAGTTTTTTAGCTTGTGGAAACTTTGAACTAGCCTCGCCTTCTTTAAATACTGGCTTTATAACCTGTTTGCAATATTTTTCGATCAATTGGATTTTGTTATATAACACATGTTGCACTAATGCTTTTTCAGAGGAATTATCTTTACTATCTAACACAGGAATAGTTCTATTCACTTTAGCTAGCCCAAGCTTTTCTAAGCCTCGAATTACCATCCAGCCAGAATCAAATTCATACCATTTAACAGAAAACTTAGCAGAGGCACCATAAGCATGGTGGTTATTATGTAATTCTTCACCACCAATGATTATACCTATAGGGAAGACATTACGTGAATTGTCACTAACCTCAAAGTTTCTATAACCGACATAATGAGCCACACCATTAACTACGCCAGCAGCCCAGAAAGGAATCCATAGAATTTGAATTAACCAGGTAGCAAGACCATATACACCAAAAAATGTAATATTCATTGCAAGCAAGAAAAGTATACCTATTCTATGAAGCGGTGTATAAATATTATTTTCTAACCAGTCGTCTGGTGTACCAAAACCATACTTTTCAACATCTTCAACAACTTTGCCAGCATTACGGTAGTAAGCTACGCCATTAAATAATATACGTCTAATGCCATGTATTAAAGGGCTGTGAGGATCATCTTGCGTCTCAGCTTTAGCATGATGTTTGCGATGCACTGCGACCCATCTTTTAGTAATCATACCAGTTGTGAACCACGCCCAAAACCTAAAGAAATGCATAACACCTTTATGTAAATCTACTGCTCTATGAGATTGAGACCGATGTAAAAATATTGTAACTGTTAATATTGTTATATGAGCCATTGCTAAGCCTGACCATATAGCGCATGAAAGAGATGCGTTAAAAATACCACCCCACATAATTTTCTCCTAATCAAAAAATATTCTAAATAGAGTCTAACACAATCTCTACTATATATCTATAACTTCAACTAAATAAATAAAAACATCTTGTATATACAATTAATTATACAAATTACCCCATATAAAATATTTGAGGGGCGAGGGAGGTTATTGCAATATAATTGCTGCATGTTAAAATAAATTAAAGCTCATAATTCATGGTTAAGATTGAATTCCTAAATAATCTAACCTACATTATAAGTGTTATACTAATTTGAGGATTAGCGCTATGCCAGAGCTACCAGAGGTCGAAACTACATGCAGGGGCATTGAGCCCTTAATATCTAATACTACCATAGTACATGTAGTTGTTAGAAATCATAGCTTGCGCTGGCCTGTGCCAGGCGACATTAGTGATATACTAGCTGATCAAAAGATTTTACGCGTTACCAGAAGAGCAAAATATATTTTATTTAATCTTACTAAAGGCACTTTAATTATTCATTTAGGCATGAGTGGCAGCTTACGAATACTGGATAAAAACATCCCACCTGCCAAACACGACCATGTAGATATAGTGCTGTCAAATAGTCAAACAATCAGATTTAACGATGCCAGACGTTTTGGCTCAATTCACTGGACTACAGAGAGCATTAACCAACATAGACTACTTGCACATTTGGGTATAGAGCCATTAACTGCAGAGTTTGATGCGAATTTCTTGTTAGAGGCTATTAAAGGCAAAAAAACCAATATCAAGCAAACCTTAATGAACCATAATATTGTAGTTGGCATTGGTAATATTTATGCGTGTGAAACTTTATTTTTAGCAAAAATCAGCCCCACCAGAGAAGCCAGCAGTATTAATGCATTAGAAGCCACAAAAATAGTTAGCTTTAGCAAAGCAACCTTACAACAAGCCATACTAAATGGTGGCACTACCCTCAAAGATTTTAAGAAAGCAGATGGCACCCCAGGTTACTTTCAAAACGAGCTCATGGTGTATGGCAGGCATGGTGAGAAATGTTATAACTGCGATTCTAGCATAGCAAAAATCACCCAAAACCAGCGCAGCACCTTTTATTGTGAGAGCTGCCAGGTTTAGGCACAATGATAAATTATGGAATTTGGCAAACATACTCCTGAATACCACTATTAAATATAGGACCTAGCCAGAGAGAGCTCTAGCACTTGATGCAGCAACTGCTTCTCTCTGACTTAAATCCAATAGTATTAAAGTGTAGCTGCAGGCACATTAACATCTGCTGCTCTCTCAGTTACAAATGCATTAAGCTCTTGTTCCAGGGTTGCATGTCCATTAATCCTAGCCCAGTCTACACCAGCTTGGTTTAATGATTTTCCAGCATTTAGCATATCTTTTATACTAACCAACAATTTATATGCATCACTAGAACTAACCCAAGCGAAGACAGCACTATAGTAGGCAGAGGAAATAGCTTGTTCAAATATGGTTTTAGCATTATCAGGATTTTTTTCGATAATATTAAAAGCTAAGCACGCAACCACCCCAACTTTATTGTTCACTACAGCAGCACTAAGAGCAGTATGATTACGATAATTAACCTCATTAGAATCTGCAGAATATTTAAGCAAAGACTGAGTGGTTGCTTTATCACCCGCTGTAGCTGCTTCAATTAATAAATCAGTCTTATACGGCTTAAATAGCCCTCCCACATCGGCCTCCAATAGCATTTCCACTGACGCACTCAATTTGTCAGCAACAAAAGATTTTAAAGTTTTGAGACATAATTTAAAGTTCTCTACCAAAAATATCTTCACTCCCTGAATACAACGATTAGTCACGCTTATTACTAATGCTTGACTCATATTATAGCCAAATCTTAAGGCATGCCTAATGGCTAATGGGCTTGATTTGGCTAGGTTAGCTAATGCCCCTGTCATTACTGCTGCTGGTATTAACACTTTATTGTTATACCAATCTTTAGGTCCTTCTAATGCTAATACCTTTACACTAGATATGGCATAAGCACCCTTTTCAAAAAATAACTCTACTACCTCTTGGCTATCCTTTTCGCTATGTGCATCATACCTAAATAAATTAAAAGCTGCCTTTTGCTCTCTTCCTAGGTGATTTACTTCTGTTTTTTGAAGTCTTAATAACATTAAAATTACATCAATGGCGTTTTTTTGTGTAGCATATAATAAAGCTGTATCTCCACAATTATCCCTAATATTAACGTCTATGGATGGTTTATCTATCAAAAGCTTAACCACGCCAGTATGCCCACCAGCTGCTGCATACATTAATGCTGTTTTACCATCCTTATCTATAGCATTAAGATCTGCCATTGAATGAGCAAGCAATAATTTGACCACACCAATATACCCATTTGCACAGGCATGCATTAATGCAGTTCTATTATTCTCATCTCTAGGAGAAGAGGCTTCACCTTCAGCTAAAAGCAATAATCTGACTACTTCAGCATTCCCTCTAATAGAAGCAGACACTAAGGCTGTGTTCATTCCTATAATAGCAACCTCTTCTTCTGCTGGCCTGAATAATCCCTTAATATAAGAGTATGTATTTTTCATAAATTTTACAAATGCATTATCAGACTCAACCACAGTAGGATTATTTCTAGCATGTATATTTATTCCTTGCACTGCTAGCAATTTCTCAACCATAAGGCGATGTCCAAATGATGCTGCCAAAATCAAGGCCGAGTTACCAAAAGAATTCTGATAATTCACATCTATGTCAGCTACATTCAATAGACTTTTAACTATAGGTACACAACGATTCCGTGCAGCCCAAGTCAATGCTTCATGTTTATTATCTAGTGTAAGCACTGCAGCGCCTATTAACCCACTAACTACAGTGCCATCACCACTTTTTGCAGCAGCTATAAAAACCCTAGCGCATAATTCTGCATCTTGCTCGCATAGCATGGCAGAAGCTCCTGTAGCTCCACTGATATCAAGCTCCAACGCAGCATCTAAACTATAGCCTAAGCTAATTGCATGTTCAATTGCCTCTACGCCACCATTGTCTGGCTTTAAGGCCAAATTAATTAATGCCTTAGCCATTATAGCTGCTGGAATGCGAGTTTGTACATTACTATAATTTCGCACTGTAGTATTCGCTTTTTTTTGTAGAAAAAGCTCTAATATAGCTACATCCAATGTCCTATGATCACTGCCTTCAGTGCTATTAAATTTAAATAGATCAAATGCAGATTTTAGTGTGTCTTGTAGTGCGGCTTGTCGTGCAGCTTGTCCATCACCTCCTGCATTATTCACGCCTACTCCTTCCACTGTTAACCAGGTATGGAGCAAAGCACGCTCATTATGTGTAGCAGCATGTATTAAAACCCTAGCACCTGCAGCTGGCTCTTGTGTTAATAATACTTCAACTGGGTCTGCACCCTCTCCTACATTAGCAACAACAGCAGATCTTAATGCATCATCTAATTTATACTCTAATTTAACTGCATGCGCTATTGCATCGGTATCTCTTTGGCAAGCTAAGCTAAAAAGCGCCGTCGTCATTATGCCTTCAGGAATACGAGCTGTTGCATTACTATACTTTCGTGCTGTCGGAGCTTTTTTTTGCAAAAACAGCTTTAATATATCTGCATCTGCGGCTTCATTAAACGGAAATAAATCAAATGCGGTATTTTTTGCTTTGTCTTGAGCTTTAACATCTATATTTGGATACAGTAGCAACTGCTGAGCTGCTGTGCCATGACCCTTTAATACAGCATGCATTAAAGCAGTTTGATTATTATCATCTACAGCATTCACACTCACAATCTCGGCTCCATATTTCTCTAGCTCGGCTCTATATTCTGCTAGCAATGATATAACCACATAATGATTCCCACCTGCTGCAGCATGCATTAAGGCAGTTTTGCCAGTAGCATCTGGCATACCTATAACTATAGCTTTCGCCTTCTTTAAACTCTCAACAATACTACTATGACCTTGTGCTGTAGCATGATTTTTTGCTTTTAGTCCATCATTGCCATGAGTTTGTACAACTGTGTCTATAAACCTAAGCGACCTAACCACATCAGAATCCGGGCCCCTAGCTGCAGCATCTATTAATTTTCTACTTAAATACTTAAATATTTCATTAACCACATCAGCATGCCCACTGATCGCAGCCAGCATTAAGGCTGTTTGCCCATTATCATCTGTATCATTCATGTTTATATCTGGAACTTGCAGCAATAACCCCACGGCTTCACTATGCCCCTGAGATGCAGCATACCTTAACGAAGAATTCAATAAGTCTATATTACCTGATTCTCCACCCCACCTTAATAATATGCATGCCATATCTAAGAGATCTACTCTACCTTTAATAATTTCTTGTAATGCATTAGTTAATGGAGTGTCTCCAGCTTCATCTCTGATATTTGGACAAAGACCATCTTTTAACCAACCTTCTACTTTTGCTTTCTCATTAGCCAGAACTTGTATCTTCATAACACTCTCCTTCTGGTTTAAATAAATTATGGTGAAGCTTGTAGGCCTTTACGGGCGTGCAAGCAATCTGCTATTTCTTGATTGTTTGAGCTTAATATTGCATCTCGCAAACTAACTAATGTACTTGTACGAAGATGTCCAAATAGAAACATAAAATCTTCATCATCTAATCCTTTAACTTTCTTACTTAGCTGTTCAAGCTTTTTATCTACAAATTCTCTATACGATAAGCATACGGAATCATTTTGCTGCCCAAGCTTTTCATATTCAATATACTCAAAAAGAAATGGCGCGATATTATCTCTATATCTTCGACAATAATTATTGTATAAATACCACTTCTTTTCAGATGTAGACATCTCACCTTGGTGATACTGTAAAATCAAACCGACCTCATTGTATCTTAAGGATTGAGGGGTTAACAAACATGCTATAAACTTTGCTCTAAAGTCTGCAAGCCCTCCCATGCTAGGCATTTTATTTTTATATATAATAACCCTTAACTGATCCATCATAAACTCAGACATATCTTTTAATGGAAGAGATATGTCACTTAATAATCTGCGGTCTGGCAGACATACTTGAGGCAATGAATCTTTGTCTATACAAAAATCAAACTTAGCTGCAGCAACTAGAGTATCTGATAATTCTGGCGCAACAACATTTTTTATTTTACTTCTCGCAAACTCTTGAATCACTTTTGCTGCTTGGTATGATTTGATTTTCCCCCTTCTGACAAAGCTACTCCTCACTAATTTCTGGATCACTTTAGCTGCGTGATTTTTTGGATATAATTCAATTGCATCAACCATACTTCTGACCAAACCTCTAAGCACATTTTCCTCAGTCATATCTGCATAGATTATATTTAACTTATCTTCATAATATTCTAATAGTGCAGCTGCACTACTTTCAACTGGCTTACCTATCTGTGGGATCGATAATAAGTCCAGCAAAATATCTTGAGAAATCTCTTGCCCAGTTATACTCAAAGTAACAGCACCATCCTTAACCTTAATATTTTTATATTTGCGGGATATTGACTTCTCTTGTATTTGATCTAAGCTGAACTCATGCATATAAACAGCATGCTTTCGCTTTGTGCAGTCTTTTCTAACTAACCTTTGTTGTAGCTTACGGCTTGCATGCTTTAGTTTTTTTATATCTGCTTCTACAATATCTATCTGCACCTCATCACTTACATATGACAAATACTGCACATCTTTTAGCGCAATTTCTTTTTGCACATCAAAACTTGCAAATTTTAATGCAACAGCATATTGAGAATCTAGCAAGGTATTCGGATCATTTTTAATAACTACGCTGGCATATTGCAATTTCTCGGGCTCTGCTGACACAAGCTCTCTCTGCAAGGCTTCACTTGAAAATGCTAGTTTTTTTGGATCTAATGCTACAAGATCTCTCTGCAAGGCTTCACTTGCAAACACTAGCTTTACAGGATCTGCTGACACAAGCTCTCTCTGCACTGATCCACTTGCATGTTGCAGTTCTATAGGGGCTTTTGCTACAAACTCTTTCTGTAATTTAGCACTTGCATATTTTAGATTGATTGAATCTTTTTGAATAATCTCTTTTTGCACGCTATCGCTTGAATAAGCCAATTTTGCGGGGTTTTTTAATACCATTTCTTTTTGTAGCTTAACACTTGCATATCGCAGTAGCCTATCGTCCATTCCAACTATAAAGCTCATGACTGATCTGCCTTTGAATATCAACGATAGCAGCATGCTCACAGCACGTGCAAATAGCACGACAGCACCAGACACAAAGGCAGCAAATATAACAATACCAAGAATGCCAAACACAAGGCCTGCAGAGGCAAAAAGAGCTACAATAGTGCTTTTAAGCCATATAATAAATTTTAATTTTGGCAGATGATGAACCAAGATGAATTCCCATAATATATAAGAAAATAGTGAATTTTATGATTTTAATATTCTATAGTCAAGTAATTTTTTTTGCGTTGACATTATTTTTTGCCTACATGTTACAAATCATTTCAGCGCCTCATCCAGGCATCTCACTAAGCAACATTTATTGTTTTGTCTTTTAATTTTGCCAACAACTGTTCTACAGTTTCAACATGCTCTGGATCTGTTATAATGCACTCAACCGGGCATAAAGCCTGACATTCTGGCTCATCGTAATGGCCCTGGCATTCTGTGCAAAGATCTGGATTTATTTCGAATATTTCTGCACCTTGGTAGATAGCATCATTTGGGCAAGCGGGCTCACATACATCACAGTTAATACACTCTTCTAAAATTTTAAGAGCCATTCTTATTAACCCTCTTTAGAGTTTAAGATATCTATTATAGATCTAGGTAAAATCGAGCTTAAATCACCTTTATTAACCAGAATGTCTTTGGCCAAAGAAGAGCTAATATAGCTATATTCAGGCAATGATGGCAGTAACAAAGTTTCTATATCTCGACCTATTGTTTTGTTCACAGCGGCCATATTGCGCTCATAATCAAAATCTTGCATAGACCTCACACCCTTTACAATAATATTAGCATCATGTAGGGTTGCACAATCTACTATAAGGCCAGTAAAGCTAGTAACTACTACATTCCGAAGCTCACTACAGCAAGACTCAAGCATCGCTAGTCTTACATCTACCGGAAACATATAATTGCTGTTGTTATTTATAGCACAGGCGACAATTACTTTATCAAAGACTGCAGCAACTCTTTCAATAAGGCTGATATGGCCTATAGTTGCTGGATCAAAACTGCCTGGAAAAATTGCTATCATAATAATATATAGTAAGTTAGCTAGTACTTGTAGCTATCTTCTTTAAAAGGCCCCTGCTTATTTACATTAATGTATGTAGCTTGTTTATCAGTTAACTTAGTTAACATTGAATCAGTAGCTAAATGTAATGCTGCAACCTTTTCATCAATATGCTTTGGTATATCGTATAACTTGTTTTCGTATTTATTCTTGTTTTTCCATAGATCTATTTGTGCTAATACCTGATTGGCAAATGATGTTGACATTACAAAACTAGAATGACCATTTGCACAACCTAAATTTACAAGCCTACCCTTAGCTAGTAAAATTATCTTATTACCGCTGGGCATCTTAATATGATCGACCCCAGGTTTAATACTAACCCAGTTACACCCTGCATGCTCCTGCAAAGATGCAACATCTATTTCATTATCAAAATGGCCGATGTTACATACTAAACTATAGTTTTTCATTTGCTGCATATGCTCTACGGTAATAATATCACAATTACCAGTTGCAGTAATAAAAATATCAGCCTTAGCCACAGCATCTTCTATTGCAACAACCTTATATC
>TARA_B110000459_G_scaffold68109_1_pt1 | contig 11192 bp, 10 predicted proteins | sample TARA_B110000459 | Tara Oceans TARA_B110000459 (sample SAMEA4398296) | marine metagenome | biome: Polar Biome; feature: [SRF] surface water layer (ENVO:00010504); material: water (ENVO:00002006), including particulate matter (ENVO:01000060) such as... | depth 5 m | reverse complement strand
ATATATGATAAAGAAGATTTTGAAACATTAGCATCACGTTTAGTTAGAGAATATGATTACATATTTTATGTTTCACCTGAAGGTGTAGAAATTGAAGATAATGGTATTCGTGAAACTAATGCTGATTATAGAAATAAAATTGACATTGAAATACAAATGTTAATCAATAAATATAGACATAGAATTAAAAATTTAGTAGAGATTAAAGGCTCAACTAATGATCGTATAGAAAATATGCGTGGAGTGCTTTCTTTGTAATATTTATAACTAAAATATTTAAATGAAAAAATCAGAATTTAAAGAATATCTTAAAAACGAAATAAGAGAAGTATTATCTGAAGAGGAAGAAAAAGCAACACCTGATGATGTTGCGACTCAAGAAGAACTAAATGCTGAGTTAGAAAAAACAGAAAAACTAAAAAAGCAATTAGATTCAATGACTGAGGATGTAGACGATGATATGGAACCCTCAAATAAAGACATCAATAAAAAAGATCCGGTTGCTAAGATAGCTACCAAATTGTCAGCTACTGATAAAGAAATGAAAACAGTAGTTAACAAATGGAAAAAATCAGAAGGTGTCGAAAAATCAGATCTTTTAAAAAGATTAAAAGATTTAACTAAAATCAAAAAAGAACTTGAAGGACTTCTTTAAAAATATCCAAAATGTACTTATTGTAGTACTAGTTATAATCATCCTTTTTATGAGGGCATGTAGCGGGGATAAAAATAATCAAACAATACCCGACCCTATTACTATTACTGAAACTGTAACTAAATGGGATACAGTAACTACTAGTAGTTTAGTATATGTTCCTAAATGGAAGACCAAAACAGAAATAATCCACGATACAATACTAGCAGATATTGATACTGTAAGTATTTTAAAAGATTATTATGCTAAATATTCGTATACTGATACCATTAATTTAGATACCTTAGGTTACATTACTATTAATGATACAATAACACGTAATTTAATTTCTTTTAGAGATGTTCAATCCAACTTATTCATCCCAACAACTACAATTACTAATACTATTTACCTCAACAAAAGGGAATTTTTCGGAGGTATTTCGGTAGGTAGTACTCCAAATGCAATTCAAAATTTAAATGGAGAAATTTTATTTGTAAATAAAAAAAGACAAGCATATGGTATAGGAGTAGGAATAAATAATACATTTATGCCTATATACACACTCCGAATGTATTGGAAAATAGGAAAATGAGTCAAGATTTAAAAGCAATAATACGACAGGAATATCTTAAATGTGCCCAAGACCCAGCACATTTTATGAAAAAATACTGTAATATTCAACACCCACAACGTGGTAGAGTATTATTTAATTTATATCCATTTCAGGAAAAAACATTGCATTTAATGCAAGAAAATCCTTACTCGATTATATTAAAATCACGTCAATTAGGTATATCAACATTATCTGCTGGTTATTCATTATGGATGATGTTGTTTCAAAAGGATAAAAATATCCTTTGTATTGCAACTAAGCAGGAAACAGCACGTAACATGGTTACAAAGGTTAAGTTTATGTATGATAACTTACCTACATGGCTTAAAATACCAGCTGACGAAAATAACAAATTATCCCTTAGATTAAATAACGGTTCACAGATTAAAGCAACATCAGCATCAAGTGATGCAGGTAGATCAGAAGCAGTTTCCTTGCTATTAATTGATGAGGCCGCTTTTATTGATAATATTGGTGAAATATGGGCTTCAGCTCAACAAACACTAGCAACTGGTGGTGGTGCTATAGTATTATCTACACCTTATGGTACAGGTAATTGGTTCCATAAAACATGGGTATCTGCTGAAAATAAGGAAAACGATTTTTTACCAATTAAATTACCTTGGTATGTCCATCCTGAACGTGATCAAACATGGAGAGATAGACAAGATGAATTATTAGGTGATCCTAGAATGGCATCACAGGAATGTGATTGTGATTTTAGCACATCGGGTGATGTTGTATTTTATTCGGAATGGTTAGAGTTTATTAAAGAAACAACAATACAAGATCCAATTGAGAGACGAGGTGTAGACCAAAATCTATGGGTTTGGGAAGCAGCTGATTATTCTAGAGAATATATGATTACAGCGGATGTTGCTCGAGGTGATGGAAAGGATTTTTCAACAGCCCATGTAATTGATATTCAAACCAACGCACAAGTAGCTGAATATAGAGGACAAATGTCACCTAAAGAATTTGGTTATTTTTTAGTTGGTCTAGGTTCAGAATATAACAATGCTATGTTAGCCGTAGAAAATGCTTCAATAGGTTGGGCTACTATAGATTCAATTATTGAACGTGGTTATTCAAATTTATATCACTCCCCTAAATCAGATCAATTTACAGCTGATGCTTATTTAAAAGTATTTGAGGGTAACAGTGATATGACTCCTGGATTTACGATGTCTATGAGATCAAGACCATTGGTTGTAAATAAATTTAGAGAATATGTTGGTGATAGATCAGTAACAATTCGTTCAAAACGTCTATTAGAAGAAATGAAAGTATTCATTTGGAGAAATGGACGCCCTGAAGCACAATCAGGATATAATGATGATTTAGTTATGGCATTCGGTATAGGGATGTATTTAAGAGACACATCATTAAAATTCCAACAACATTCTCATGATATGACTAGAGCTACCCTTGGAGGTATGACAAAAACTACGTATATTGGAGCTTATGGAACTAAAAATGGAAAAAATCCATACCAAATTGACAATCCTTATGGAGGCAAAGAAGACATTAGTTGGCTCCTTTAATATTTATAAGATATAACAAAAAATAAAATGGCAGATACTAGATTATTTACCCGATTACAACGATTATTTTCAACTGATGTAATCATCAGAAACCAAGGAGGTAGTCAACTTAAAGTTATGGATGTTGACTCCATTCAAAAATCGGGAGATATAGCAACTAACTCGATAATGGATAGATACAACCGTCTCTATTCACCGGCATCGACCTCACTATTCGGTTCCCAGTTAAACATGAATTACCAGTACATGCGTACTTTGGTTTATTCTGATTATGATATAATGGATAACGATGCTATTATAGCATCTGCTTTAGATATTATAGCTGATGAAAGTACATTGAAAAATGACATGGGTGAGGTACTTCAAATTAGAAGTAGTGATGATAATGTCCAAAAAATACTATATAATTTATTCTATGATGTTCTAAATATTGAGTTTAACCTATGGTCATGGATTAGACAAATGTGTAAATATGGTGATTTTTTCTTAAAAATGGAAATAGCAGAAAAATTCGGTGTTTATAATGTAATACCTTACACTGCATATCATATTGAAAGACAAGAAGCATATGATGAGGAACATCCAAATGCTATTAGATTTAGATATTCACCTGAAGGTGTATATAGTGGTGGATCTGGGTATTTTGGTATGCCTAACTCATATAATAAGGATCAAGAAGATGGAATTTATTTTGATAATTACGAAATGGCCCACTTTAGATTATTAACTGATGTTAATTATCTTCCTTATGGTCGTTCATATATTGAACCAGCTCGTAGAATATTCAAACAATATACTTTAATGGAAGATGCTATGTTAATTCATAGAATATCTCGTAGCCCAGATAGACGTATATTTTATATTAATGTTGGTTCAATTCCACCAAATGAAGTAGAAAATTTCATGCAGAAAACAATTTCTACAATGAAACGTACTCCATTAATGGATGAAAAAACAGGTGAATATAACTTAAAATATAACCAACAGAATCTATTAGAAGATTTTTACGTCCCTATTAGAGGAAATGATACTTCAACCAAAATAGAAACAACCCCAGGATTAACTTATGATGGTATTCAAGATGTTGAGTATTTAAGAGACAAATTATTTGCTGCTCTTAAAGTACCTAAAGCCTTTATGGGTTATGAAAAAGATTTAACAGGTAAAGCTACATTAGCTGCTGAAGATATACGTTTTGCTCGCACGATAGATAGAATACAGCGTATTATATTGTCTGAGCTATATAAAATCGGATTAGTACATTTATATACGCAAGGATACACAGATGAATCATTAACTAACTTCGAATTAAGTTTAACTACACCATCCATTATATACGATCAAGAAAAGATCGCATTAATGAAAGAAAAAATGGATTTAGCATCAGCAATGGCTGAGAGTAAATTAATTCCAACTGATTGGATTTATGAAAATATCTTCCACTTTAGTGCTGATCAATACGATGAATATAGAGATTTGATTGTAGCAGACCAAAAACGTAAATTCCGTGTTACTCAAATTGAGGCTGAAGGTAATGATCCAATGGAAACAGGTAAATCATATGGTACACCTCATGATCTAGCCTCACTATATGGGACTGGTAGAATGGATTCAGACCCAGCAAATGTACCTGATGGATATAATGAAAAGGCAACATTAGGTCGTCCTGAAGAAAAAGTATCAAAACGTAATACTCAAGACGATAATTTTGGTAAAGATCGTTTAGGAGCTAAAGGAATGAAAGATGATGACAATGAATCTGATTCTATAAAAACACAATATAAAGGTGGATCTCCATTAGCTTTACAAGAAAAATTAAAAAACCAATATTTGTTTGAGTCACTTAATAAAAAATTAAGTTTAAAAAGTAAAGGTGAATCACTTTTAGATGAAAGTAATATCAAGGAACAATAATTTTTATATATTTATAACAAAACCTATATCAGGATGAACATTAAACATTCTAAATACAAAAATACAGGCATCATATTTGAACTACTAGTTAGGCAAATTACAGCTGATACACTGTCTGGTAAGAATTCAAAATCTTCTGGTATTATGAAAAAATACTTTGTAAGAACTGAATTAGGACGAGAATATAAATTATATGAAACCCTAACAAAATATCAGAATATTTCTGAGGGTAAAGCAGATATTATTTTATCTACTATAATTGAAACTTCTAAGTCATTAAATCGAGGAGCTTTAAAACGTCAAAAATATAATTTGATTAAAGAAATAAGTGATACTTATAATTTAGAGGAATTCTTTAAAACAAAACTTCCTACATATAGAGCACATGCTGCTTTATATACATTATTAGAAATATACACTAGTGAAAGTTTATCGAATCCAAACCAAATTATAGAAAATAAAGTCGCTATTTTAGAATATATGACTTCTTCACCAGTTAAATCTAAAAAAGTAGAAGCAGATTTAATTACTGAATTCAAATCATATGATAAAGATCTTCGTATATTAACCTATCGTGTATTGTTAGAAAAATTTAACGATAAATACGGTACATTAAATGATGATCAGAGAGAAATTCTTAAAGAATTTATTAACTCAGTTGATAATACTCCAAGATTAAAAGAATATTATAACAATAAAGTTACCCAACTACAAAAATCTTTAGTTGAATTAAATTTAAAAACCAAAGATAAAACAATCCAAATAAAACTTAATGAAGTAGTAAATCTTTTATCTCCATTAAGTAAAACATCTAATGTAAAAGATGATGATTTAATTAACCTGCTTCAATATTGTGAATTATTAGAAGAAATTAAAAAATCAAATGGGTAAATTAAAGTATAAACTTAAAGAAGCCCCCCAACCACCTGCTATAAAAGGTGCAAAAGTTGGAGACGTTAAAGTTGATAATGGAATAAAATCAACAATAACAGATATAGATTCAGAAACTGGTGCTATATCGTGGGACGTTGATTATGTTCCTAATATAGGAGAATTAGTAAACGATGTTAATGAATTAACTAACACCTCCAAAGAAGTTGCTGTTAAAGCTAAAAATGACCCTAAATTTAGAGACATTTATGATGATGCTAAATCATTAAGAAATAAAATCCGAACTCACGTTCGTAATAATTACCCTGAGGAATATAGAAAAGCTATGGGTGTTGCTGAAGAAGTAACAGATGAAATTTCAACCTCCGGAGGTGCCGGTTCATATCAAACTCCTTTTGCTTTTAATAAAAATAAAAAAGCAGATGGAACTGATGATGATGTAATGGTTAAAAAATATGGATACAAATTAGCCCCAGTAGAAGAAGGTCCTGGAGCAACATTTGGTCCTGGACCTTCAGCAGGTCCTGATGGTGTTAAGGATAATATGTATATTAAGAAATTTAAATACAAATTAGTCCCCCCACCACACGATTCAAAAACAATAGCTATAGTTGATTTATCTAAAGGTAAAACAACACCTCTAAACGAAGCAGATATTAATGTTGAAGAATATATTAATGACTTGGGTATTGAAAGCTCAGCATTAAAAAAACATATTACATCTCGAGTATTAGGATTTGATAAAGTAGAAAATAAATTAAACGAATTAATTCCATTATTAGCTCAAGCTAAGATTAAAACAATGGATTACTATAAAGAAAAACCCGATTTTAAAGTAGTATATGGCACTGATTTAGCTGTAGATTATTTAAATGATTTAATTGAAATGTTTAAAGATTAAAAAAATGAACTCAATACAAAAAGAATACAACCTTATTAAAGAAGGAAAAGGAAGTAAAGACCATTTCATGAAATTGGCTAAGATGAGCTTCCCAAAACATATTGGTACTACAAATACCTTTGATCAAGCTATTACTATATTAAGAAATAAAAGCTTATTGACTGAGGTAACAGATGAACAAGTTGCTTCATCTAAAAATTGGTTTAACATATTTGAAGCTGAAGTAAAAGCTGAAATGAAAGAAACCGATAAGGGAGTAGTTGATATGGAAACAGAAAACTATGACTATAAAGATGAAAAAAATATAGATAATCTATATGGTCAAGCATTCCTATCAGGTTACTATGTTGAAATGGAAGATCCAAAAAATGAAGATAAAACAGTTAAAGAATTAAAATCTATTGTTGCTAAGAATTTAGCTAAAGATATAACTTTTTATACTACTAATTCTGCATTTGGTCTTAAAATCGATGGTTATCAAGACGATGTACCAGGTGCTGGTAAAGTTGTTGAACCTAAAGGTAAATATAAGGAATCAGGATATGGGGATTTAGATAAATATAAAGAATCAGGATATGGTAATTTAAAAGAATCTAAATATTCATTGATGGAGATGTTTGATGTTAATGAAAGCGATATTCAGGATTTGGATGAAGGTCCAATGGATCAACAAATTGCCGCTGCTGAGAAAAAAGTAGAAGATTTAGGAAAACAAGTAGCTAAGGCTGAATTAGATTTAGCTAACATTAAGAAAAAAGAAGCAGACGCTTCAGCTAAAATATAACTGACATGAAGCAAGTACTTATAGAAACACAAGCATTTAATGCTAAACCATTTACATTAACGGAATCCGTTGCTCCTTCAGGTAACCCATTAGTTGAAGGTATATTAGCTACTGCTGAAGTTAAAAATGGCAATGGCCGTTATTATTCAAAAGATCTATGGGAACGTGAAATCAACAAATATAAAGTATTAGTAGATGAAAATAGAGCAACAGGTGAATTAGACCACCCCGATGCATCTATTATTAATCTTAAAAACGTATCTCACATCATTAGAGAAATGTGGTGGGATGGTGATAATGTAATTGGTAAAATTGAAGTGTTACCTACATCGGCCGGGAACATCTTAAAAGCACTAATTGAGAATAACGTACAAGTAGGTGTGTCTTCACGAGGTATGGGTTCGTTAGAAGATAGAGATGGTGTATTAGAAGTACAAGATGATTTTGAATTATTATGTTGGGATTTTGTCTCAACACCATCTAATCCGGGATCATATATGCACTTAACCGAAGGTAAAGAAATACAAGAAAATAAATATCTAAAAATAAACACACTATTATCAGAGATATTATGTGCTAATGGCACTTGTCCGATAATTTAACTCACCTGCTACCTTAGGCAATTCTATAAAAATTTATAGACTTTAAACGCTCCCGTAAAAAGGAGCGTTTTTTGTTTTCCCCCATATATGTATCACCATAATATGTCATTTTTGATATGACATCAACAGAAAATTATTTATTACGTTTCGACAATCGTCAACAATAAACGTATTTCCAACAATTAAATTGAGGACAAAATGGCAACAAATAGAAATTTGTTAAAAGAAGCAATCGCGGATGCTAAAGCAGTTAAAGAAACAGCTATTACAAACGCAAAAATGGCACTTGAAGAAGCTTTCTCACCTTATCTAAAAGAAAAACTAGCTGCAAAGTTAGAAGAAATGGATAGAGATGAAGAAGAAGAAAAAGCAGCTGACATGAAAACTGATGAAGCTAAAAAAGAAGCTGAAGACGTTAAAAAAATGGACGAAGCAGATGATGCTGACGGGTACGAAGGCCAAATGGGCAAGAAAAAACTTGGTACTAAAGAAGTAGATGAAGCTGAAGACATGGATGAAATGGATTTAGATGAATTATTAGCTGAACTCGACAACGAATTAAATGAAGATGCTCGTACAGATGCTGAAGAAGAGGGTTACCTCGACGGTATGAATGATGAGAAAGAGGATGAAGATGACAAGGATGAAGAAATTGATCTTGAAGATATGTCAGAAGACGACCTTAAAGTATTCATTGAAGACGTAATTGCAGATATGGTTAAAGCCGGTGAATTAGAAGGTGAAGTAGAAGCAGAAGAAGAAGATGAAGAATCTGACATGGATGTTGATATTGAAGTAGAAGATGAAGACGAAATAACTGTAGATGAAAATGCTCGTACAGACGCTGAGGAAGAAGGCTACAAGGACGGTATGAAAGACGAGAAAGAAGATCTTGAAGAAGATGCTCGTACTGATGCTGAAGAAGAAGGCTACAAAGACGGTGAAAAAGACGAGAAAGAAGATCTTAAAAAGATGAAAGAAGAAATGGATGAGTTGAAAGATGAACTAAATGAAGTTAATCTATTAAACGCTAAATTACTTTACACTAATAAGATATTCCGTTCTAAGAATTTGACTGAAAACCAAAAGGTTAAGGTTTTAGGTGCATTCGATAAGGCATCCAACGTAACAGAAGTTAAACTAGTATTTGAAACATTAAACGAAGGTTTAACCGTGAAAAAGTCTGTTGTTAAGGAAAACTTAGGTAGAGCATCAAAAGCAATGGGTTCTGCCCGTGCAAAACAACCAATCCTAGAAGTTAACAATCAATTCGATAGATGGCAAAAACTTGCCGGAATTAAAAAAATGTATAATTAAAATTTAAAATTTAAAACAATGTCACAAGTAAACACATTACTCGAGTCAGCAAAAGGTTCATGGAAGAATCTTCAATCTGACGCTGCTAAATTAGCAGGTAAGTGGGCTAAAACAGGCCTACTTGAAGGTCTTGGTGAAGTTGAGAAGAACAATATGTCTTTGATGCTCGAAAACCAAGCAAAACAATTAGTAACAGAAACTAATACAATCGCTACTACTTCTACTTTCACTTCAGGTACTGAAGGTGAAAACTGGGCTGGAGTTGCTTTACCATTAGTACGAAAAGTATTTGGCTCAATTGTAGCTAAAGAATTCGTTTCTGTTCAACCAATGAACATGCCATCTGGCCTAGTGTTCTTCTTAGATTTCCAATATGGAAATGCAAAGAATCCATTTGCTGCCGGTGAGTCACTTTATGGTGATCGCAACGATGCAGGTACTTACCCGTTCTCAACTCCAGCTGCTGAAGGTGGTCTTTACGGAGCAGGTAGATTTGCTTACTCAACTAACCAATTCTCAGCATCTGTCACAGTTGATGTATCTGCTGAAGTAACTGCTACAACGTGGGCCGAGGTAAATTTTGATGGTCCTTTATCAGCATCTGTTGCTTTGGGAACTGTACTAACAACTTTAACTATCGTTTCTGCTGATCTACCAGCTAACCCAGATTTAGATGGTGTAAGAGCATTCGTACCAGTTGGTATTGATCCTGCAACAGTATTATTTACTAATGCTGCTTTGTATCAAACATACACAGCTGTTCAGTCAAACGGAGATATTAAATTTGTATATGCTGCCGATTCTACTGCAATAGTTTCAGATGGTGATGTAGATTTATACTACAACCAAACAACTGCTGATGACCGTAGAGGTGATTTCGAAGAAGCACCTAACCAGTTCCCATCAGCTCCTAACTCATTAAATCAGACACAAATTGTGATTCCTGAGATTAATGTTAAAATGCAATCTCAAGCGATCACTGCTAAAACTAAAAAGTTGAAAGCTGTATGGACGCCAGAATTTGCACAGGATTTAGCTGCTTACCAGAACATTGATGCTGAAGCTGAATTAACAAACATCATGAGTGAGTATATTTCAATGGAAATTGATTTAGAAATCTTAGATATGTTGATTTCAGATGCAGCTGCAGGTACTGAGTACTGGACAGCTAAAAACAACGGTGTTTATAATGCAGCAAATCCAAACGGATTTGATTACCCAACAGCAACATCACAAACAGGTTTCTACAACTCTCAAGGTGAGTGGTTCCAAACTTTAGGAACTAAAATGCAGAAATTATCTAACAAGATTCACCAATTAACTCTTAGAGGTGGTGCTAACTTCTTAGTAACTTCTCCAACAGTAGCAACTATTTTAGAGTCAATCCCAGGATTTGCTGCTAATTCAAATGGTGATGCTGCTCAAGGTGAATATGCATTTGGTGTACAGAAAATCGGTACAATTAACAACCGTTACAAAGTATACAAAAATCCATACTTCACAGACAACTTGATCTTAATGGGTTATAGAGGATCTCAGTTCCTAGAAACAGGTGCTGTATTTGCTCCATACATTCCATTAATCATGACACCTCTAGTGTACGATCCAGAAACATTTACACCACGTAAAGGTTTGATGACTCGTTACGCTAAGAAAATGTTACGTCCTGAGTACTATGGTAAAATCTATGTTAGTGGTTTAGACACTATCTAGGATTAAGAAGTAATATTCTTTATTAAAGGAGCCCTGCGAAAGCAGGGCTCTTTTTTTGTGATATATTATACAAACTTAATATGTATAATTGATAAAAAAATTTAGTTATTTATAAAATATGAAAGATATGGCCTCAAAACCTCATACTGATGAATTGCATAGAAAACAAAGAGTAGTGAAAAACCCAATAAAATTTAAGATTACATTAAACGAAGAACAAAAGGAAGCAAAAGCTCAAATTTTAGATAATACGATAACAATGTTAGCGGGTAAAGC
>TARA_B110000459_G_scaffold61861_1_pt1 | contig 11231 bp, 12 predicted proteins | sample TARA_B110000459 | Tara Oceans TARA_B110000459 (sample SAMEA4398296) | marine metagenome | biome: Polar Biome; feature: [SRF] surface water layer (ENVO:00010504); material: water (ENVO:00002006), including particulate matter (ENVO:01000060) such as... | depth 5 m | reverse complement strand
ATATTCTTAGCTTTAGTCGGTGCTAAACCTACTTGTCTGATATCCTCAAGAATAGTATTAACGGAAAGTTTGACCATCGATTTGGCATCAGGGGCTTTTTTGAATAGTGCAGGAGTGACTTCATTTACTTTCAAGTCAGTAGTCTGAGCACTCATCAATACAGCGACCAGTAATTGGAATGTGTTTCCATGGTCGAGAGGAACTGGAGTCTCAGGATAGAATTCTTCTAACATCGAAACAATCTTTTCAGCCTTTTCTGCACGTTTCAAAATTCTCACTCCATGCGTTTGCTAAGAATTTCTGGTGGGATGCGGTATGTATAGTTCAAATTCTGTCCACTCAATATCACTTTAGAGTTAGAGAATAATACATTATCGATTTTACCTTCCGCTCCATGAAGTGGCATAGAGGCGCCAAAATCCCCATTTCTGTCGATAGAGATACTCGTTTCTACATCTGGGCGAATGGAGCAAAAACGTATCGATTTGTCATCTTGGATAATCTCGCCAAGGCCGCCAAATAGAGTATTGAAATGTTTGACGATTAAATCCCAATTTTCGATAGGGTATTGGGTTGACATAAAGACCAGACCTAGTTGGCATATTCGCCACCAGTTTTCCAACCGAAAAACAAGCCAAGGCCGACAGAAGTAAGCGGTATAACATTACAGATAATAGACTCTAGAGGTTCAGTGACCGGCTTACCGGCAATATACCAAATCAGAAGTGCAAGGAATAGTCCAGGTAATGCCATCATTCCCCCCATGATAAGAGTCCTCAGTAGGCGCATGATGTAGGCAAAACGCCGACCATCATGAAGGTATTCTATTTTAGTAGGGTTGCTAAATCATCGCCACTGAGAGAATTTAACACATCTCCAGATTCTAACCATCCTTTCCTTGCAGCCATTACTCCATAAGCAATATCTGCAAGACCTCGAATCGAGTGAGCATCAGGGTTGATGATGATAGGGACATTATTTGTCTTAGCAAATTTGCATAATCTCCAGTCAAGATCAAGGCGATAAGGACTTGCATTGAGTTCAACAGCCTTCATTTCTCCGTTTTTATTGTACTCTGCCATATATTCGATTATAGCGAACATATCGACTTCATATCCGTCTCTACCTTGTAAAATACGTCCTGTTGGATGCCCAAGGATAGTTGTTGAAGGATGGTCAATACATCTCATTAATTCCTCTGTATTTGTTTGCTCATCACGGCCTTTCCATTTATTCATCGCATGAACGGAAGCCACGGTATAGTCTAACTGCGATAGAATATCATCAGGGTGGTCTAATTTTCCACCTTCGAGAATATCTGATTCAACTCCATGAAATAACCTGAAGTCGACTCCTTCACTAGCCCACTCTGAATTATATCTTTTGATTAATTCTCCTTGTGCTAATAAATCTTCAGCATTCGCCCCATTGGCTATTTTCAAACTCGGTGAGTGGTCTGCTAATCCAAGCCAATTCCAGCCAATCTTTCTAGCAGCATCAGCCATTTGCTCTAAACTTGCTTCTCCGTCAGAGAGTGTTGTATGGTTATGTAGCGATCCTCTTATGTCGCTTTGAACGATTAGATTAGGAAGTTCTTCACTTTGAGCAGCAAGAATCTCACCAGTATCTTCTCGTAGTTCAGGAGTTACCCAGTCGAGGTCCAAGTGTTGATAAATTTCATTTTCATCTATTGCTGAAAGCGAATATTTGGCAGCAGCCATACCTTTCAAATCACCAGCATCCTTTTCGGGGATTAGTCCAAATTCGCTGAGTCTAAGTCCCCTGTCTATTGCTCTTTGACGCATTGCAATATTATGCTCCTTACTGCCAGTGAAGTATGCTAATGTGAAAGGGAAAACTTCGAGGCTTACCAAGCGAACTTGAGCATCTATTGTACCACCTGCTTCGAGTTGTTCGTAGTCATCTCCTCCTATTGCGTCCAATACATTTGTATCGATATGACCGATTGAGAAGTTTTCGTCAAAAATACTAGTGTCTAATATTAGGCTGATTTTAGAGTCGCCAGCACCTTTGATATCGGCTATTCCCGGCAACTGTAATATTGCATTTGAAACACTTTCTTTATCTGAATCATCGACAGCCACTACAAGGTCTAAGTCGCCTATAGTATCCTTTCTTCGCCTAGCACTACCAGCCAGTTGGGCTTTCTGTACCCCAGGTATTTTTGAAATCCGTTGCTCAAAAGCCTCGCCATATTTCAACCCTATATCCAACCTTCTTCTTGACCTAAAGCGTGCCAATAATTCAATGCCATCTAACATTCTTTGTTGTGACTTAGCCCCGAATCCTTTCAATCCAGCAATAGAGTCATCTTCAGCAGCCTCTCTTAGTGTTGTTATGGAATCAACTCCAAGTTCTTGATTCATAATTTTGATTCTTTTTGGACCAAGGCCGGGAATACCCAGCATCTCAATCATTCCTTCAGGTGTATCTGTATGTAATGCAATCCAGTCATCAGGCCATCTGCCTTCTCCAATTGCTTGGGAAAGTGCGGAACCAAGACCTTTCCCTATTCCTTTGAGTTCGAATAATTCCCCACTGGCTACTAGTTCTCCAAGGTCTTGGGTTAGACCGCCAAGCATTCGGCTGGCATTTTGGTAGGAGCGAACACGAAATACATTGGCTCCGTTTAACTCCAGAAGGACTGCTACTTGATGTAGTGCTTGAGCTACTTGGTTTCGAGAAAAATAAGGCGGACCTTTCGGACGAGCCTTAGGAAGTACAAATGCGCCACCAGCCATGAACTAAACGGGGACTAGTACTTCTCAAACCTTGCCCCTCGATTGCTTAAGAACCACGACCTGTTGGCATTACTATGGCAGGTGTGGATGTAGTATTCCTCGAACATCTTGCCGAAGCATTATGTGGAATTTCTGCACTACTATTCACTTTCATCGCTTCATTCTCACGCTCAGAGAAAGCCGAGTTATTTGCGCAAAATACGATTGCTGTGAGTCTTATTACTGCGGCAGGTGTGCTTTGGTGGTTATCGCTTTCTGGTGGTTCGCTATGGGGTTCTAATTATTTGCCAAAACCGCTATCTCTAATATGCATCATATTGGCTATCTCAGCAAGATTGAATATTAGAGGAACAAATGTATCATTTGGTGCTAATCCTCACACTATAAACAAAAAGAACTCTGAAGAAGAGTGATTATACAATTTCTCCACGAGGCTCACTGTCGCCCGAGGAGTTTTCATTACTAGTGGCTTCTTTAGCCATTTTTTGATTGATGAAGTCACGCATATATTCGGGTAGTTCTCCATTTACGAAAATCACATCATTGACAGAATCAAGTTTCATCAAAGCATAGAAGATCTGCATTGCAGTCATTGGAGTGGAAGAACAACCATTACAACCGCCATCTAAAGACAGCATAATATTGCCATCTGATGTGTCCAATACAGTCACTACACCATCGTGAGCATCCAGCACTTCTTGGACAGGACCTATCTCCGCCAAGATCTCTTCCGCACTAATCGCCATGAGTAGCCCTCGAAGCCATCATTCTTGAATTATGTCATTAAAACCATCAAAAACACATCGGCTTGGAATTGTTGGTATGTCAATGAACTGTTTTGTCATAAAAACCTGCGAACCACTTATGAGGGGTTCTTTGGTCGCCGGCTCAATAGGTGTTCTTTATGATGGAAAATATACCCTTAATCGCAGCCGGAGCCGGTCTTTTTGGACTTATCATTGCTTTTTTGCTGTACTTGCGCGTAAATAGAGTGGAAATTGACAATGAAAAAGTTGCTGAGATTACGAATGAAATACAAGAAGGCGCTATGGCTTTCCTAAAGGCCGAATACCGTGTTTTGGGTATCTTCGTCGTAGTTGTCGGAGTTCTTCTATGGTTCCTCAACGGTGGAGAGGCTGATACTACTATCGCATTCTTTGCTGGTGCACTTGCATCAGTCGTTGCCGGATTCTCTGGTATGCGTGCTGCAACTTCTGCTAACGGAAGAACAGCAATGGCTGCTAAGGAAGGCGGACAACCTGCTGCTCTAGCTGTATCTTACAATGGAGGGGCAGTAATGGGTCTTTCAGTAGGAGGACTCGGTCTTCTTGGTATCTCTCTAGTCGCTTGGTGGCTTGGTGCAGGTGATGCAGCATCCTCTGGAACTGGACTTGTTGATATTCAGGCAGCAGCAGGATTTGGAATGGGTGCGTCTTCAATCGCTCTTTTCGCTCGTGTCGGTGGCGGTATTTACACCAAGGCTGCTGACGTTGGTGCGGACTTAGTCGGAAAGGTCGAAGCAGGTATTCCTGAAGATGACCCAAGAAATCCTGGTGTTATTGCTGACAACGTTGGTGACAATGTAGGTGACGTTGCTGGAATGGGCGCAGACATCTTTGAATCATTTGTTGGTTCAATCATTGCAGCAATGATTATTGCTAATGAATTTGATATTCCTAATGCATCAGATTATGTTCTTCTTCCAATCCTCCTAGGTTTGATAGGATATACCGCTTCTATCATCGGTGTATTTTCAATGGCTATTCTAAAGAATGGGAAAGACCCTGCCGCAGCTCTAAGGAATACTACTTTCATCGGTGCAGGTCTTTTCGCAATAGGTGGTTATGCTGCAATTCAACAAAATCTTATCGATGTCGAGTATTGGGTAATGCACTCTGTAGTACTTGGAAGCATTGTTGGAATACTAATCGGCTTGGTCACAGAATACTATACTGGTATTGAACCAGTATTTGGAATCAAGACCAAGGCAATCCCTCACATTGGTGAAATGTCTAAGACCGGTCCTGCTACAAATGCTATTGCTGGACTTTCAGTCGGTATGATGTCTACATTTATCCCAATTCTTTTGATTGCATTTGGTATCCTTGGTGCTAATGAATTTGGTGGCCAAACAGATATTGCGGGTCTTGGACTATATTGTATTGCTATGGCTGCTATGGGTATGCTAGCAACTGTTGGTGTCACTATGACAGTCGATGCTTATGGCCCAGTTGCAGATAATGCAGGTGGAATTGCCGAGATGTGTAGTCTTGGTGATGAAGTACGTGCAATCACCGATGAACTTGATTCAATCGGTAACACAACTGCTGCGGTTGGAAAAGGATTTGCAATAGGTTCTGCGGCTCTGACCTCACTCGCTCTATTTGCAGCATATACAACCGCTGTTGGTAGTGGTCTTGAACTTGAATTGACCAATCCAATGGTTGTAGTTGGATTACTTATCGGTGGTGGACTGCCGTTTGTTGTCGCTGCTATGACAATGACTTCAGTTGGTAAGGCTGCTGGAGAAATGGTAGTAGAAATCCGCAGACAATTCAAGGAAATTCCAGGTCTTCTAGAAGGCAAGGAAGGTGTCAAGCCAGACTCTAAGAAGTGTGTTGACATTTCAACACAAGCCGCTCTTCGTGAAATGGTTGGCCCAGGTGTAGTTGCAATAACTGCTCCAGTTATAGTCGGATTTGTTTTGGGAGAAATTGCTCTTGGTGGAATGCTAGCAGGATCTTTGGTCACAGGTGTTCTAATGGCACTATTCATGGCTAATGCTGGTGGTGCTTGGGACAATGCCAAGAAAGCAATTGAACAAGGTCATATCGAAGGTGCACAAAAAGGTGATGATGCTCACAATGCAGCCGTTATCGGAGATACTATCGGAGACCCATTCAAGGATACCTCTGGTCCTTCTCTAAACATTCTAATCAAATTGATGTCCATCGTCGCAGTAGTTCTTGCCGGCACAGGTAAGATGAGCGAAAACGGATTGCTTTGAATCGAATCAAAATACTCTTGGAAGCGTTAGGCTTTCAAAAGATGCCTTACACGCATGACTATGCGTGTCTACCTGTTATCGTTCTTGATGCTTACTCTCAGCCTTGCTGGGTGCGTTTCAGATGAAGGAACTTCTTCATCCGGTATCGGAGATACTACTGAAGATGAATTGGCTTTACCAGATTGGCAAATTGGCGACCAATGGCTCTACACTTTTATTACTCCGGAGTTTGGTGAAGATAGCGCAAGACTAGTTGTAGCAGATATTCGTGAAGATGATGGCCTATTCATGCTGGGTATCTCGTCAGAAGGTGAGGCTCAACGACATGCGGTAATAAATCATAATCCCTTCCTAGGTCGTGTTACTATGGATGGACTATCTGTGTATGAGAATGGTGACCCGCAACCAGTATTCAATTTCCCATGGGAGATTGGCTCAACATGGAGTTTTACCTTATTGGGGCAAGATTGGTCTGCTAAAACCGATAACATCTACAATGGGGAAGTTACAGTTTCTGCAACTTCCAGTGAAGGACATATGCTTGATTATGTCTTTAGTGGTAGACAAGGTTTCGTAAAAAGTTTCATCTGGGTAAGTGATGAAGGTGTTGAGAATCTTCGCATGACACTTAATTTGAAAGATACTGGATACAAAGGAGATATTTTCTTTTACCGTGCAGGCGACATCCATGATAACTTGTATGAAGAGAATGACCAAGAAATATATGATACTTTCATCGATGATGGTTATTCACCTAACGAAGTATGGGATACTCTTGTTTGGTATTTAGATGTTGAAATTAGCCAAGGTGGTTCTGGGTCTTTATCACTTAAAGACCATCAAGGAGCATCACCCTTAACTCGTGCTTGGGGTTCGGGGGCGACTGAAAAAGGCTCTTTTGGGACAATACCTTCTAATTCTGGAGAACATTCTCTTACTATTACAGTTAGAGGACCTGACTCTTTCATACACCTCAAAGTTGCTGGGGCTCTAGTACGTTCTTGGACACTATGAGGTGTTTTTTTGCCTACCTTGATTATGATGCATGGTATGACTGGCGACGCTAGTATGATGCGTCCTTTCGCTGAAAAGATTCTACCCGAAGGTTGGACCTTGATTGTCCCCGAGGCGAGGTATAGCCATCCTATGCGAGGTTTAACTTGGTGGAGATATGAAGATTATGACATAGATGCCACGCGTAGATTAAATCTGTCAAGAAGAGAGTTGATTGATGTAGATTCAAGTTTATCTCAACTTGAGAAAATAATCTCAGAGCAAGCTCAAATGGGGCCTCTTGTTGTTGGCGGATTTTCTCAAGGTGGAGCAATGGCTCAAGAATTGATGCACTTACCTATAGCGGACAGGATAGTTGGAATCATATGCATTGGAACTAGACTTGTTCGTCCGATGGAACTACGCATGAGATTAGAAGAATTAGACCCTAAGAGAATGTTCTGGATGCATGGTGAAAAAGATGTCAGAGTACCTATTGAAGATGGTTGGTCAGTTGCTCATTTATTTGAAGCGGGTGGCTGGTCAGTAGAATTAATCGAACACAAAAAGGGGCACATGATCCCCTTGGAATATCATGATTCTATTAAAGAATGGCTGAATTCTTTTGATTAATTTAGATAACTACTGGTTTCATCAAATCCACCGATGAACATCACATTTTCGCCTCTTATATCGAAAATGACCGGGACTGTTCGGTGTCCAGTCGCAGCAACGAGTTCTTTGCGTAAGCCAGAATGTTGGTCGAAATTATATTCTGTATAAGTCAAATTCTTATTAGTAAATAACCGCTTTGCAGCCTCGCAGTAGCCGCAGAAGTTTCCAGTATACATCAAAAAATCTGTACCTGCTTCTGCAGCGTGTTGTAGTACGACCCCTTCAGACATAACCCCTATCGCTTTGTCAACCTTTGTTAAGATTTGGTAATTTGATGGTATCGTGGATGGTAGCAAGACTTTGAATACATTAACGCACAGTAAAAATTGGTGAGATAATGCGACGTTCTGTTAAGACCATAATTCCAACTCATACTGTATTAGAAGGTGGAGGTTTCCAAGTTAGAAGACCAGTGGCAATGGGTGCTTTGATGAGCCCGTTCCTACTTCTTGATGAGATGGGCCCAGTAAACTATGGTCCTAAGCAAGCCATAGGTGCGCCGTCCCATCCACATAGAGGATTTGAAACAGTTACGTACATGCTTGAAGGTGCGATGCAACATGCAGACTCAGCAGGTAATTCAGGCGACCTGAATCCTGGTGATGTACAATGGATGACCGCTGGTCGCGGTATAATTCACTCAGAACTCCCCCATCCGGAATTCTACGAAAATGGTGGAGTAATGCATGGCTTTCAAATTTGGGTTAATCTACCTGCTAAAGATAAGATGATGCAGCCTCGTTACCAAGATATTCCCTCAGATGAACTACCAGTTGTCGAATCGGTCGACGGTAAAATTTGGGCAAAAGTAGTTGCTGGTGAAGCCATGGGTGCAAAGGCAATAATCGATACAGTAATTCCAATACAGTATATTCACTATCGTATGAAAGAAGATTCTAACTTAATACATAATATTTCACCTGAACTCAACGGGATGATATACATGTTTGGTGGACAAGCTGAAATATCTGGTAAAAAAATTGATGATGGGCAGTTAATCATTCTCGATGAGGGGGATAAAGTTGAAATCACTTCCAAGGAAGGTGCTGAATTCTTAGTTCTTGCAGGTCCGGAAATCGATGAACCTATCTCTCGATATGGACCCTTTGTGATGAATACTCGTGAAGAAATACATCAAGCAGTAATGGATTACCAAAATGGAACTTTAGCATAATTAACTATTTGACTGTTCAGACCAGGATTCAATAATTAAACTTTCAGCGGATTGAAGATGTTCTGCTATTGTCCCTTGCCTAACTCCTAATTCGTCTGCTAATTCGCGCTGAGTACATTTACGTGGGGTCTTGTAGTAGCCCCTTCTTACTGCTAAATCGATAACTTCTTTACGTCGTTTTGGTAGTTTAGGGGCTGCAATCCAGTCTGCTTTCAAATCTTTAGTTATTCTAACTCTAATCGAATCTGGTAGTATATGTTTCAACCCATCTCGAAATAGTTTCAGGCCCTTTGATGTGCCCTGCAATGTTAAGAATAAACCATTTTTACTAGATAATGTAGATGGAGTTTGAAGCCAGCAATTATTTATTTGGTGGATTAAAATAACCACTGGGCCTTTTAAACGGGCGACAACTAATGCCGAACCTATTGTTTGAGAGATAATTTCGACCACTTCAAAAACACCTTCAATAGAAAATCCTTCAAGTTCAAATTCCCCTCCGAATTCAAGCTTGAGCAAAAATTCTGGCACTTCTTCCTTCCATGAAAACTGAGATATCATTTCTACTTTTGAAAAGAAGTCACTCAATACGGAGCCTGCCACACTCTTGCCTTGTTCTAGAGAGGCTTGAATCTGTAGATAGCTCAATGTTGGATGACTCATCGGAACCTCTCATAAGCGGGTTAATACACCTACATATGAAGTTAATGTCTTATTTAGAACGATGATTTATGAAATATTTATTCAATATACTGGAGTAAAGGTCAAATGAAAGACTTTGTTGAGTCTGCTTAGCGAGTGTGTATTACAATGGGTAAAATTGATGATATCATGAATACGGTAAATGAACAACTTAGCGCAGCGGATAACCTAAACCCCTTTTTCAAATTCGGGATCTGTATTGTTCTTACAGTAGCTGCATTTCAAATTGTCAAATACGGGATAGTGAGACCATGGGGTCGTATTGTTATGTCCACAGATACAGCATGGGACGACAAATTACACCGGCCAGTGGCAACAAGAGCCTACTTTTTCCTCTATGTGGGAGCAATCCAATTAACTCTATTATGGGTATTTGAGGATTTTTCATTTAATGAAACTCTAGATCCTTTGTTTTCAGCAACCTATATCATTCTAGCAACATCTATCGGTAGTGTTTCAATAAAGCATATTATTCCTATGATACTTGATAAGTTCACTGAAAAGTCAAGTGTCACCGTTTCTGGTAGTAATCCTTTGATCACCTTTACTCTCCGATTTATTATTTGGTTCGGTGGTCTTTATCTGGCTCTCACAGAACTTGGAATTGAATTATTTGGAGTACTGGCTTCTTTGGCAGTATTTTCATTAATCATCGGTTTGGCAGTTCAACAGACACTTGGAAACATCATCAACTCATTTTTGTTAGCAATCGACCGTCCTTTCGAAATTGGTGACCGTATTGAAGTTGAAGGTACATGGGGTTCTGTTGTTGGTACAGGTATTCTTTCGACCAAGGTTCTTGACCGTGATGAAAGACTTGTAGTAATTCCAAATAATACTCTGGTACAATCTACCATCATCAATCACGCTCGTGGTGGCGGCGATGGAGTTGCACGTCGTATTTCTTTAGTAGTTGACATCGGTGTAGATTACCGTGAGAAGAATGAACACGTTAAATTGACAATGATGCAAATTGCAAAGAAGTGTGAATACGTCATGGAAGCACCAACGCCTAGAGTTCTGTTGACTGAATTAGGGGACTTTGCCAAAATTTTCAGATTATTTGCTTGGGTCCATGATTATTCTGATGAACTACTTGCTCGTGATTGGTTGCTAAGAACGATCGATAGCAGTTTCTCTGATGAAGGAATTAACATTCCGTATCCTACCTCGGTGGAATTGACAGAAAGCATCTATACCCAGGCTGAAAAAGTAAGACAAGAAGCTGCAGTGCGTAGAATGAAACAAGAGGAAAAGAAACACCTTGGTGAGAGAGAAGAAGCTAAACTGAGTTTTGAGAAAATCCAAGAGCAACTAAAGGATGTGAACCTCGATGCAAAAATAAAGGCTGAACTTGAGGAAGAATCACGAGCCCTCGAAATTATAATCAATATGTTTGAATCTGGTGACTGATGGACTGAATGGAAGTATCTATACTCAAGCTGCATCATCTAAGTAAAAAGCGGCAGTACGGGATATTATCAAATAAGTGAAAAAGTTGCAAAAAGAGAGCAGCATAGCAAAACAAGAGTTAGTCAAGTTACAGAAACAACTTAGAGATTTTAATCTAGATTGAAGTATTCGTACTGAACCTGAAGAAGAGATACGCCAACTTGAAACAGTTGTAAATATTTTTGATAATCAAGATATCTAATCAATAGTTCCTTAGTGACCCTATCATGAATGGCGTGGTTTATATGTGCCCTATCGGCTACAACAAAAATATGCAGGCCGGCGTAAGCAATGTCAATTCCATTAAAGCGGCGTTTTTGATTATTATTATGATAATCATGACCCAAGTCGGGTACTTAGACCTGATAAATAGTCCAAGAACCGGTAATGATTCTTTTGATGAGGAATCATCGGTGATGGAAACGGGAGGCTCGGGCGCAAGCAACTTCACCGCAAGCGTCGAAGG
>TARA_B110000459_G_scaffold38027_1_pt1 | contig 11232 bp, 6 predicted proteins | sample TARA_B110000459 | Tara Oceans TARA_B110000459 (sample SAMEA4398296) | marine metagenome | biome: Polar Biome; feature: [SRF] surface water layer (ENVO:00010504); material: water (ENVO:00002006), including particulate matter (ENVO:01000060) such as... | depth 5 m | reverse complement strand
CGTTCTCTTCATTCGTCGTCTTCGTCTTCGCTTTTGTCGCAGGTGGTGGTTGCCATTTTAACCCAATCACTCTTCCGCCCTCGTGCGCTTCGGTTTCAAACAAACATCTCGTCTCAAAATCGTCTCCGGAGTAAAATTCCGCGCCGCCGCTCGTGCTATTGCTAAAACCGTTCATCCGAGTGCTCCTGTACTTATTACTCCTCTCATCCATATGCGTTCTCAAGCTTCGACAATCGTACATCGACACGACGCCGTTGCCTCTGTATCCGACCGCTAACGCTTGACCGCTCGGATGCCACGAGACGGAAGACGCCGCGCCCGCGGTACCAAAAATGACACCGTTCTCCGACGATGATTGCATCCATCGTTTATTCGGATTCGGTATGTGTAAACACACCCCAGTTTTTGGATGCATGGCAACATCTCGCAATGAAACCGATCCGTCGTCGTTGGCTACCGCTATAATTCTAGGCGCCGTCGGCGAAAACGCAATCGAGCGAATGACGTTGTTCGCGTCCGAAGAATGAAAGCTCGTCTCTAACGATTCCGATTCGCAATCGTAAACGTTCAGATCGCCACGAGACGTCCCCGCGGCTAACATCATTCTTCTGTGCGGTGAGAAATCTAAGCATTTCACCGAGGAGGAGGAAGAGGAGGAGGTACTCATCATCGACTTTTCCTCGTTGACGTCAAACGCGCTCAAAGGCTCCGAGTAGTACTTATTAAACTCTTTCCCTCTCCCTAAACCAAAACTCTCCTCATCTTCCTCCTCCCCGAATCGTTCTCCACCTTTATGCAACACAATCTCCCCTCTCTCTGAACCGCACGCGATCACTCGATCGTCTTTACTAAATTTCACCGCGTTCACGACACCGCTATCAATAGCAGTACTCGCCGAGCGACGACCGCCGCCTGATAATCCGCCGGATGATACGAGTCTGCTCGCCACTCGTCTCGTCTTCAAATCCCAAACCTTCACGATATTCGACGTCCCACCGACTAACAAGTATCGCGAACTCGAGTGAAAATCCATGGATTTCACTTCAAAGTCGTCATCGTCGACATCCTCCTCTCTCGCTGGATTTTCTGCTGCAAAAGTCAACGGTGTATTTTTGTGCATCTTTTCCTTCTCCGCATGATCATCATTCTCACGCTTCTTAAACCTCTCTCTTTTCCTCTCTTCCTCCTTAACTTCTCCCACGCACTGTAACTGTTTATCCAGAACGACCACTCGCCCGTCGCTTAAACCAATTGCGACGCAGTTCCCGTTCGATTTCGACCACTCCACGCAGTTGATTTCATTCGATTGGATTTTTGAATTCTTTTCCCCGTTTTTGGAGGAGGAAGAAGAACAACTCGCTTCCGCGTATCCTATCGTTCCGTTGCTGTTGTTATTCTTATCGTTGTTGTTGTCCTGGTTAGAAGGAGAGTACAATTTAACCTCGGATGCGCCCCGGCGAGACCACCCGATGGTCGCTAACATGTTGTTTATTGCGTTCGTTTCTTGTGATGATTTTTTTGAAATTTCTCGAGGAGTTGACGAGTGACGTTAGAGAAAAGAGGAGACAAATAACACGTTAGCGGGATTTCATTCGTCTTCGAGGAGCACGCTGTGTAATACAAAAGAACTCTACTCCTGTTATTGAGTATGCAAAATGTGGCTTTGTGAATGACTACTATGGATGATGTACGAAAACGCTTCTTTTCTCGCGCAAAAATCGTCACATTTTTCGTACTGCGGTTTCTCTCGTTCGTGCGATGAATACGCAAAATGTGGCTTTGCGAATATTTCATCTCCGGCTCCCTTGGCTTCTTTCATTAAGGTTTTCTTCTTCTTCTATCGTTTTTGTTCGAGTTTTTGTCGACGCCTTTAATTCCTCCTACTTTTTGTCCGGAAGACGACGACGATTTTGACGATAACAACGCGACGAAACCGACGAAACCGAGTATCGTCCCCCACGCGATTCGATTGACCATCGCTTTCCGTTTCAAACCTTCTTTGTGTTCGTCCAAGCGCAATTTGCACCTTTTGCCAATCAAGTCGCACAGTTTAGCGCCATCGAAGTAGTCTTGGTCGGAGACGTCGGACATGTCTTTGTCCGGGCCGCACGCGGCGCGGAATTTGGTCAAGCCGACGCAGGAACAGTTGAATTCGCCGAGGATGTATCGCGTTTTTGTTTTCCTGTTGTTGACATCTTTTTTGTTCTGTTCTTCTTTCTCGAATTGTTCGTCGCGTTCTTCTTCTTCTTCTTCTTCGTCGTCGTCGTCATCCATGGGGATAAAATCCGCCGTCCATAACAAAGGTAACGCGTTATACGCCAAGTTTAACTTCCTCGCGATGCGTTGAATATCGTTCTTGAGAAACTTCTCGGTCAAATCTCGAAACAACGGTTCTTCCGGTTTGTAAAACGTCGTCTTGTTGTTCCAGGCAACCGCGGAACGGCCGTTCTCGCCGACTGGTTTCTTATGAATGATTTCGAATAACTCGTCTTTGACAAATACCATGCGTATTTCACCTTCGCTGATTCGAGGGAGTAAGCGTTGGTCGACGACGAAAGCGCCTTTGAGAAGTTGACTTTGTTTGTCTACTTTGTCGTCGTCTTCGTTTTCGTCGTCGTTCTGCTGCTGTAAATAGTTCCCGTCGGAAACGGACGTCCAGTTTCCGCCCGCGTCCGGGTGGTTTTTTCCGCACGCGCAAAACGCCACCAACTCTTTAAACGTGTGCTCTTCGATGTGGTTATCGTTCATCTCTTGACAGACGACTATCGTATCGTCGCCGATTTCGAATTCCTCCTCCCCGTCGTCGTTCTTCTTTCGTTCTTCTTCTTCTTCTTCTTCTCTACTACCACTACCACTACCACTACTACTATTACTGCTGCTCGTATTATTGTTATCGCTATCTTCTATCTTATTCATGTTCATGATCCGATCGTGCTTCCCTTTCAACCACACCAACCAAATCCCGCACCCGGTCGACCCTCGATTTTGTTTCAAAACTCTCGGCCACACTTTCAACCCTTTCTTCAATCCTCTCTCCATCTCTTTCTTCGTGTAATACGCCCGCGTATCTCTCAACCCGCACGCTAACTTGCGTATTTTCACCAGCGCGATTTTCGATCCCATGTTTCGTAAACTCGCCTTGTTCCCGAAGATTAAAATATCCGTTTTATTTTCCAACTCCTCCATGAGGTCGTCGAACCTCTCCTGATTTGAATGCGGCGTGATTTGACCGGGGTTAATCCTCACTAAAATCGCGTCAAACTTTTCCTCTATCACGTATTGTTTGAACGCGTCGTGTTCTCGAGGCTTATAATCCACTCGTACGGCGTAGATGCCGTTTTCGATTAAACCGTTCGTCAACGCCACGGAATCGTAGCGATAGCCGTGTTTGTCTTTGTCCATGGATATATTCACATTCTCTTTCACTTTAGTACTCTCACCATCCTCGTCCAAATCCTCATACACGTGTCCGTACCCAACCACGGCTATTTTATACGTTCCATGTATATCTTTCGAAGAAGAAGAAGAAGAAGAAGAAGGTTGTTCTCGGATGACGTTCGAGCGTAAAAACTGATTTTGTGCCACGTGGTATTTCAGTTCCAGTTGTGATTTTGATTCATCTCGGTGTTCGTCCTCGTCTTCCTCGGAGAATAAACTCGTCATGGACTCTCGTCTCGACGAAGACGCGTGGTTCATGCCGTTGTTCTTTTTACTCTCGCTCATCGTCGCGCTCGTCTGTTCTTCTCCTCCTCTCTTCCTCTCAAACCAATCACTCTCGATATATATAAACACCAATGGAAATTCGTTTTATCTTATTCCCATCGACGAGAGATGTAAAAGAAGAAGACACCAACAAAGTTGCTCTCCAAAACAGAAACAGAGACAGACAGAGAGAGAGCGTTTAGGAGGAGAAAAAAAGGTTTCGACTCTTTAGCTCTCTCTCACTCGCAATTTTCTTCGCAGTACTACTCCTTTTTACGCGCTTTGATGATGATGCTTTTTACTCAGACGCGTCTGATGCGTTTACTCGTAACACGAAACAAAAAGACTCGGATAAAAACTAAGTTTTAGGGTGTCCAACCCTAATTTTAAAAGCTTTTCTTTCGCCTCTTTTTTTTCTCACTTTTGCTTCAAAGGGCAAGAGCGTTGCGAGTTGCGCGCTCTTCGTTTAGGATAGTATATACGAGCTTTACACACATAAAAAATGTTGACAAAATTCGAAACGAAATCGAACCGCGTGAAAGGCCTCTCGTTCCACCCGAAACGGCCGTGGATTTTAGCCTCGTTACACAGCGGTGTCGTGCAATTGTGGGACTACCGAATGGGAACGCTGATCGACCGATTCGACGAACACGACGGACCGGTTCGTGGGGTGGATTTTCACACCAACCAACCGCTGTTCGTTTCCGGGGGAGACGATTATAAAATAAAGGTTCGCTCTTGCTCTTGACTTCTTTTTATCGTCGTCGGTTGTCTCGTTGGTGGTGGTGTTCTTGTTTGCGTTATGAGAAAGAGAGCGTTTAAGAGAGTGATCTCGCCGGAGGTGATGGGGTAAAATTGGAGAGATTTGAGGGTTACGAAGAAATCGAGCGAAAAGCGAAACGATGGAAACATTTCTAATCACTGACGACTTTATTATCTCTCTCTTTACTACTACTACTACTACTACTCAAAACAACAACATTATTATTAGGTGTGGAACTACAAGCTCCGTAGATGTTTATTCACCTTACTCGGACACTTGGACTACATCCGAACGGTGCAGTTTCACGTGGAACACCCGTGGATCGTCTCCGCGTCGGACGATCAAACCATTCGCATTTGGAACTGGCAATCTAGGAATTGCATCTCGGTGTTGACGGGACACAATCATTACGTCATGTGCGCTTCGTTTCATTTGAAGGATGACTTGGTCGTTTCGGCGTCGTTGGATCAAACCGTACGAGTGTGGGATATCGTCGCGCTGAGGAAGAAAGTTGCCTCGCCGGGAGGTCCGCAAAGACCGAGCGAATTGGATTTGAAAATCCCGCAAATGAACGCGGATTTGTTTGGTGGCGGTGATGCGGTGGTGAAGTACGTGTTGGAAGGCCACGATCGAGGCGTCAATTGGGCGTCGTTTCACCCGAGTTTACCGCTGATCGTCTCCGGCGCGGACGATCGCCAAGTGAAATTATGGCGCATGAACGACACGAAAGCCTGGGAAGTGGACACGTTGAGAGGTCACGTGAACAACGTGTCGTGCGTGATGTTCCACGCGCGACAAGATATCATCGTTTCCAACTCTGAGGATAAATCGATTCGAGTTTGGGACATGAGTAAAAGATCGGGCGCGCAAACCTTTCGAAGAGAAAACGATCGATTCTGGATTTTGTCCGCGCACCCGAACTTGAACTTGTTGGCTGCCGGGCACGATTCTGGGATGATTGTTTTTAAATTGGAAAGAGAACGACCGGCGTACGCCTCGCACGCGAACATGCTGTATTACGTAAAGGATCGATACTTGCGTTCGTTTGAGTTTGAAAGTCAAAGAGATAATCCTTTGGTGTCCGTGAGACGACCTCCGGGCGGTGGAAACAACTCTGGTTTCCGCAACTTAAGTTACAACCCGGCTGAAAACGCGGTGTTGATCAACTCCGACAGCGAAGGTGGATCGTACGAGTTGCACGTCTTGCCGAAAGACGACGGTCGCTCGGGCGAAGTCGGTAACGAGCCGAGACGAGGTCAAGGCGTTTCCGCGACGTTCATCGCGCGGAACAGGTTTGCGGTTTTGGACAAATCCACGCACCAAATCTTAATCAAAGACTTGAAAAATGAAGTCACGAAGAAGTGCGTCCCTCCGGATTCCACCGTGGACGCCATCTTTTACGCCGGCACCGGATCTCTCTTGTGCCGAGCCGAAGATCGCATGATTTTGTTCGACGTTCAACAAAGAGCCGCGATGGCGGAAATAACGACGCCGTTGATTAAATACGTCGTTTGGTCCAACGACATGTCTTTGGTTGCCATGTTATCGAAACACGCGATCGTAATCGCCAACAGAAAGCTTGGGCACGCGTGCACGGTGCACGAAACCATTCGCGTGAAATCAGGCGCCTGGGACGACAGAGGCGTGTTCATTTACACGACTTTGAACCACATCAAATACGCGTTACCGAACGGTGATTCCGGGATTATCCGAACGTTGGATAACGCGGTGTATGTGACCAAAGTCATCGGCAACGTCGTCCATTGCTTGGACCGAGACGGTAAAAACAGACGCATTCAAATCGACTCGACGGAGTACGTCTTCAAGCTCGCTTTGGTTCAGCGCAAATTCGATCAGGTTTTATCGATGATCAAATCGAACGTCTTGTGCGGTCAATCGATCATCGCGTATTTGCAAAAGAAAGGGTACCCAGAAATTGCTTTGCACTTTGTGAGAGACGAACAAACGCGATTCGCGCTGGCGGTTGAGTGCGGCAACATTGAAGTCGCGTTGGCTGCCGCGCAAGCGTTGGACGAGAAAGAAACGTGGCATAAACTCGGCGTGGAAGCTTTGAGACAAGGGAACCACCAAATCGTCGAGTTTGCGTACCAAAAGACGAAAAATTTTGAGCGCTTATCGTTCTTGTATTTAATCACGGGGAACATTGAAAAGCTGCAAAAAATGTTGAAGATTTCCGAAATGCGCGCGGACGTCATGGGTCAATTCCACAACGCGTTGTACTTAGGCGACGTTACGGAACGCGTTAAAATCCTCGAATCCGCCGGTCACCACCCGTTAGCATACGTGACGGCGAAGACGCACGGTTTAGAAACCGACGCGGAGAGAATAGCGGAGGAGTTGAGAGAAGCCGGGGCCAAGGTTCCGGATATCGACGCTTCAGTCGGAGAGTTGTTGACGCCACCGGAACCGATTTTGAAGGAAGATAACTGGCCTTTGTTGACCGTATCCAAAGGATTCTTTGAAGGCGTCTTGTCCGGCGAAGTTTCCGCCTCGCAATACCAAATGGACGAGAGCGAGATGGAAGGTGTCGGAGGCGATTGGGGCGACGGCGACGATTTGGATTTGGGCGTCGGCGGCGACGACGACGAGATGGAAAAAGACGATCCTTTGGCGAACATCTTACCCGGCGGAGACGACGAAGAAGACAGATCACAAGACGGCTCAGACGCTGGTTGGGATATGGAAGATATGGACTTACCGGCGGCGGATTTAGTCGGTGGAAGCCAACCGGGATCGCCGACGGGTATCCAAGCGGGCGAAATGTTTGTCGCGCCGAGCGCCGGCGTAGACCCGAGACAAAAGTGGACGGCCAAATCCGCGGTCGCTGGCGATCACGCGGCAGCTGGGGAATTCGATGGCGCCATGAAACTCTTATCCAGACAATTAGGCATCGTAAACTTCAAACCGTTGAAACAAATGTTTGTGGATTGCGCGTTTGCGAGTACCGGGGTGTTACCCGGTTCGCTCTCTGAAGGCGACGCCGCGAAGATGCGGGTGATTTTATCTAGAAACTGGGACTCGTCCGATCCTATCGGCCAAGTCAAACCGCCGAATTTGTTGGGCACGTTGCCAATTCTCGAGGAGAAGTTGAAGCAAGCGTATAGAAAAGTCACGGAAGGGAAATTCTCGGACGCGTTGAACTTGTTCGTGAACATTATTCACTCGATCACTTTGTTATCCGTGGAAACGAGACGCGAAGTGGACGAGGTGAAAGAGTTGTTGGCTATTGCGAGAGATTACGCCGTCGCTTTACGAATCGAATTGAGTCGCAAAGAAGTCGCGAAATCGGATCCGAACCGAGCCGCCGAGTTGGCGGCGTATTTCACGCACCAAAATTTACAACCGATTCACTCCTCGTTATCCTTGAGATCGGCGATGACTATCTTTTACAAGATGCAAAACTTCCAAACCGCGGCTGGGTTTTCTCGAAGATTGTTAGAGCTTAACCCACCCGCAAACGTGGCCACGCAAGCGAAACAGGTTTTGCAAGTGTGCGAGAAACAGAACAAAGATGCCGTGGAGTTGAATTACGATTCTCGCAATCCGTTTGTCGTCTGTTCCGGGACGCTGACGCCAATCTACAGAGGCACCAAAGATCTCGCGTGCTCCTGTTGCGGGGCGAAGTACGTCGTCGAGAAGAAAGACGCTCTGTGCGATGTTTGCAACTTGGGTAAAGTAGGCGCGGATGCGACTGGTTTAGTCGTTTCGGAGACGCAAAGTTCATCATCGTCCAGGCGTTGATGATGATACTTTTTTAACTTTGGCGAACGAAGAGAGAAGAGGTATTCTAATAGAACTTTTACTTTTTACTAAATAACACAAAATTACAGTGGTATAATATTAACAACTCGATCATAAATGCCGCCTCTGCCGCCGCTCTAATAACATTATGCATACAAAACTACTACGACCTCGGTTGTCCGGAGACGATCAAATCTTCGCTCGATAAGTTCGCGACGATATTAATTTCTTCTTCTTCTTCCTCTTCTCCTCCTCCTAATCCTCCTCCTCCTCGCTCCTCCAATTCTATCTTTACACTACTAATACTACTACTCTTATTCATCTTCTTCTTCTTAGTATTCTTCTTACCAAACGTCGCTAAGAACGCCAATTGCACAACCCCCAACACGCCTCCGAACATATTCGGACTGACTAAAAACCAATCTTTCAACGCAAACCCGTACGCGGCCCAGGAAAACCCATTCACGGTAATCGCCACGCTCATCGGCCAATACAAACTCGACGCGTCTCTCTCCATAATGATCTGTCGCATCTCCGACAACGGCGACGCGTAATATATCGCCAAGACGACGTTGCAAAAAATCCCAGACGCGAATCGCTTCTTCCCTTCCTTTTCGTCCCCGTGCATGACCACGCCCAAGACAAACCCCATTACACTTAAAAGCGCGCAAGATACCAGTACCATCTTTTCCAACTCTTTTCTCTTCTTCTCGTTTCGCGCGTTTAACGTCAGCGCTATCATCAACGCGTACACCGAGACGAGCAAGCCTGGAAAGTTTGACACGAACACCCAATAGTCTTTAATCACGGATCCGTACATCATCCACCCGATGCAATTGCACACCACGATCGGGTACGGGTGGCTGTTTAAGGAACCCCACTCGTTCATTTTGCGGTATTTTTGGAGCTCCGGTACCGAGGCGAAGAACATGACGTTTGCGAGGAGGAACCCGAGGATTGGGGCGATCGTGCGCGTGAATATTTCCATCGATGCTTCGCCCATTTTTGTTCTCCTTGTTGCGCGTCTGTTAGACGAGTGTTGTGTATTTGTGTGTTGATATCTGTGGTGTCTTTAGTATTGCGTCTGATGTGTAAGAGATGAGAGAGAGGTCGTTGGGTGTACTTCTCTCTGCTGTTTCCCGGGAAAGAGATTCTATCCTCTTTGTTCTGTGTGGTTGCAACTCTCACCGTTGCTCGATATATAGAGTATTATAGTAGTATTCAATACGATGAATATGTCTCTCTTCTCTCAAATCATCTCATCGCATACATATTGCAACAGTACTACTGATATACTACTCTAAGTATCTGTCGTCTCTCGGTGACGTATTCACCAAAACCCCTACTAAAAGTTCTCTGAAGAGTACGAGTCAAAGTAGAGTCTTTTTCACAACGAAACAGAGCAGTTCCCCCTCGTGTCTTTTTCCTGTATGCTTTTAGAACTGTTCTTTTTCAGAGTAAAAAAGCTCAAAAGAAGCAGTTGTTTTTCCTCATTTTTTTTCCTCCAGACTCTGGGCAGTGTGGTGACCTTTTAGGGGACTTCGTTGTCTTTTATATATCACACACTCTTTAAAAAAGGTACGCAAAGAGTGTTGTCTTCTTCCAAAAAAACAACAGCATCTCTCCTCCTCGCTTTGTTCTCTTCTAAACGCTTTGGGTGTGTGTTTACGCGCGAGTGCATTCTTAATGCGCTCTGTTTCTTTGTCTTCTTTCGTGATATGATCCGACTCCATGCTTTCTTACAGTTGTGCCCCTTGAGAAAAAAATGAGAGGACAGTCAAAAACAAAAAAAAGAAAAAAAAGAAAAAACACTGATGACAAAAACTGACAAATTTCTCTTCACAACAGATTTTTAAAATACACGAAAGAAGGAGGATTTGAGCTTCGATGAAGAAGAATAATAACACCACCATCGAGAAGAAGAAGAGAGGAAGTAAAGGACGAAGAAACAGCAACAGTGTTTTCGCCATTTCCGCCTTTTCCTTGGTTTCTTCGCTTTCATCGATACGTGTTGGAGAGGCGGCGTGCGTGAACCCGACGACGGCTTCGTTAGGTTTATCGCTGAATAATCCGAAACCGGCAGACTTGAGGAAGGACACTGGATGCACGTATAATGCTGGCACGGAAACGTACGTCGATCCTGGGGATTCGACAAAGTCGAAAACGTTGACGTATAGCCCGAGCGGGAGCGCGGTGAGCACGAGCGCGCACATCTACAACTCTTTCGAGGCTGGGTTTTCCGATAAGCAAGATAAAGTCATTGAAGGTTGGGGATGCTCCACGCCGAGCGATCTCTATGATAATACAGGAGGTTTAGATCTCGGCTTGGCGGAAAGTAAAGTCAGGAAATTGTGTTACGATTCTGTCGCGTGGTCGTTTCCGAACGTTCAAGCGGATGACTCGTATCGCGGATGCGTCGGCCCGTGCGGCGGACACACGAGCGATTACCATTTCCACGGAAGGTATCACTGTTTGTATTCGCAATCTGGTGCGCACTCGACGAAAATTGGCGACGTCGGGCCGTACATCATGTACGGGAAGTGGGAGGATTTCGAGAACAAAAAGTTGCCGCACTTGGACGCGTGCGGCGCGCACATCGGGAAGACTCCGGATTCGCCAGCGAATGACGTGTACCACTACCACGCGCAAGACAGAGGACCGTACGGCGTCGGCTGTTTCGGCGATGGCACGAACTTGGTCACCGTTGAAAAATGCAGATCGTTATACCCCGAGTGCAACGATGCCCAAGCCGAAACATTCACGGACATGCCGCAACCGGACGGCACGAAAAAAACGTTCGAGTACGACCGCGATTGTCCGTGCTTCGACGCCAACGGATTAAACACCGGTACGATTACCGAGCGAGCGATTATCGCGGCACCGACGGTTCTTTCGTACGACGCGAGCGAGTGGACGTGCGGAAGTGGCGTGAGTTGCATGCAAACCGTGGAAAAAACGCTCGGGTATACCGATTACGTTGGTTCCGATAGTACGACTACTACTAC
>TARA_B110000459_G_scaffold78529_1_pt1 | contig 11238 bp, 7 predicted proteins | sample TARA_B110000459 | Tara Oceans TARA_B110000459 (sample SAMEA4398296) | marine metagenome | biome: Polar Biome; feature: [SRF] surface water layer (ENVO:00010504); material: water (ENVO:00002006), including particulate matter (ENVO:01000060) such as... | depth 5 m | reverse complement strand
AACGGCCACTTGGACTGTTTGAAGTACTTACACGAAACCGCCAAAGCTCCTTGGAACTCTTGGGCCGTACGCTACGCGCACGAGCAAAAACACCTCGAATGTGTACAATACCTCCTCGACAACAATTGCCCATTACCAAATGGTTGGCGATACGAATATGGAGAATTGCACACGTCCTTATCATCATCATCATCAGAATAAAACTTGTAACATCAGAAAGAGAGAGAAACGCACAATAAAAACTCTTCACCTCTCTATTGGAAAATTCTTCAATATCTCTTTCTGCACAAATTTGTTGCAAGAAGAAGATTCTTTTATTACATCTCGAACGGAAGAGAGAGACAAAGAGAGAGAGAGAGAGAATCAAAAAGCCTTGTGTTGGTGTCTTTATTGCCCTTTCGTGTTCTCTCATCCTGTTTTCTTCTTCCTCTTCTTCTTGGTGAAAGGAGTGAATACTAAGGGAAAATTAATTGGATGTTTGTTCGTTAAGTAACCCCCGGAGGAAGAGGAAGAGGAGAGCGAAGAAGACAAAATGACGACGACTTTAATGACAACAACAGAAGAAAACAACAAACTGACGTTATTCGACGCCATGTGTCGACTCCCGCTGATTTTGCTCTTCGCTCACGTCGTCGGGAAACGAATGAATACGAGCGGTGTCAAATTCAGCAACAGTAGTGCTTTCGGTGGTTTCAAAGCGTTTAAGATGCCGCTCGTGACATCTTACATATTCGTCGGGATTTTATCCAGCACCTCGGTAAGACTTATCTTTATTTGATTCTTATGTTATGTGTTCTTATTATTATTCTTACTATATATAGTTTTTAAACGTACTGACGCCTTTGGTCGTTCGCGAGTCCTTGTGGTTGGTCGACAACGCGTGTTTATCCGTCATCGGCGTATCGGCGGGCGCGGAGTTAAGCGCGAGGGATCTGAGAGGAGACGCGAGAAAGATTATAGTTTGGACGATTTCGATCGCTTTGTTTACGTGGATGACAGTTTTTACGGCGTTTACGGTCGGGAAGGTTTCCGATCGCGTTGAGTTTTTAGAGGATATGAATCGGAACGATTCAGACGACGATGGCGGCGAAGACGACGATTCTTCTTTTTTACGGCGGCGGCGAAAGTACTTGCGAGCGTGCGCGGTAGGATCGTTAATAGCTACGTTATCGATCGCTCGGAGTCCAGCTTCGGCGATCGCCGTTTTGAGAGAAACCGAAGCGAGAGGACCGTTTTCAAAATTGGTCGTCTCGGTGACGGTTTTGAAGGACGTTTTGGTCGTCGTTTTGTTCGCTTTGAACATGGAGATGATTGAATCTTTAGGATTGATGGACGTGAGCGTTGGAGGTAGCACTAGTAGTAGAGGTAGTGATGGTAGTCAAAATAGTAGTAGTCGTAGTGAGAGTAGCACTGTAGTATCCTCGTTGATGATGGTGAACGAGACGACAGATATTAATCATGATCAGACGAGCGCGCTTCTTAGGCATCTGATGACGACAATCGGCGGAGAAGAAACGACGTCGACAAACGATTACGAGTACCAGATGAGATCGATTATTCGCGCGTTAGAACCGGTGGTTTCTGTGTTTGGTTCCTTCGTGTTCGGTTTTTTCGCTGGAGCACCTTTACACTCGGTGTTGCGACGCTTGCCGTCGCCGAGTGTAGCGCAAACGGACGGTGGTGATCATCAAGCGGCGCATGTGAATGTAAAAACTCGATTTCGAGCGTCGATGAGACAATCGATGAAACCGCTGTTTACCATCGTCTACTCGACAACAATATTCGTCGTTTCCAAGCGATTGTTTTTGTTGGAACCGCTGTTAGTGTGCGTGTGTTGTGGGATATTTTGCGCCAACAGAGGTAATTTTTCCTCCGCGGCGACGACGACGAGGACGGCGGCGGACGAGGACGCGGCGAATAAGTTGGCGCAACAGCAACTCTTCAACACCATCGGCTCGAAGTCGTTGCACTCGTCCTTGGTCTCGTTACAGCCTTTCGTCAACTTGGTCTTTTTCACGCTCGCCGGAGTGGCGTTGGAAATGGAACACGTGATGAGAAGCGCGCAAGCGGCGATCTTATTGGTCGCGTTTCGCATACTCGGTATTTTCATCGCGTGTAGAATCGCCAGTCGTTTACTCCTCTCATCGGAAACGTCGTCGTTCTCCGGGGGTGGTGATAATACTATCGAGCAACAGCGCAAAGTCGCTTGGATGGCGCACGTGACCCAAGCCGGCGTCGCGTTAGGTTTGGCGAGAACGTGTTCGGTGAAATTTTCCGCAACGTGGGGCGAACAATTCGCCTCCGTCGCGACCGCGATGATCGCGCTGAATTTGTTAATCGGTCCGCCACTCTTTCGAATCGCGCTGACCAGAGTCGGCGAAGCTTCTTCGACGGAGGACAACAACAGAGGAGTTACCGTTGTTATCGTCGATGATAAAGAAGACGAAGAAAGAGACGAAGAATAAGAAGAATAATTGGTTTTCGCATCACAACAACAACAAATAATAATAACAATACTGCTACTCTTGCATATATATCCTCTTCCATCGCTCGCCTACAGAGAGAGTGTTGTCGTTTGAGAGAGAGATCACACGTATCTCTTCCTTTACTCCTCCTCTGCTTCAGGCAGCTTTAAATCCTTGAACAATTTCCCTTTATTCCTACTTTCCCACATGCTATCGAACCCTTTATTGACCATTTTCTCCCCGACTAAAGCGCCGGCGATGATCACGCCCACGTACACGGACGTGTTCGACTTTATTTTTTTTGAAGAGAGAGAGAGAAAGAAAAGAGTTAATAAATACGGATGATGATGAGGTTGAAAATGAAGGGAAATCGGGAAAGAAAAACATCATCATCATCAAACAAAAGAAAAAACGCAAAAAAGAGTACGCGCTCTTCTCTGCCCTTCTTCTCGCGATAAAACGCACCATGAACGTCTTGTAAAACGCGTTGAACATCTCTCTACTAATCTCTCTCTTATTACTAGTAGTGTGCTTTAAAAAGATGAGGAAAAACGAGAGCGACGAAAGATTTCTCTCGAGTCTCAAAAGAGGAAGAAACTTTTTTGTTTAGGGTTTTGGTCGGAGCGGAGTCTCTTCGACAGTTCAGAACAAACAGACGATAAAATAAAGCCCATCAGTCGTAAAGCTAAAGCTTTCTGCGTAAAACAACCCGCGAGTATATAATAAAAGTCTTCTCACGAAATCAGAGAGAAAGAAGAAGAGAGGACACACAGAAGAGAAAGAGAGATCGAGAGCGGTTTTGGCCTCTCGCGTTGTGAAAAGGAGTAAAGAAGGTTTTGGTCTCTCACATCATCATCTCGTTGAGAATTTGAGCGAAGCGTCTCCAATTCAATTAAAAGAGTAGAGAAAAGAGAATAACACGTTTAAGAAGAAGAGTGTATTAAGAAGATGTTGCAAAAAGCAAAATCGATCAAAAAAACGCTCAAAACCGAGGCGAAAGCAATCGCATACGGGACAGAACGCGTCGATAAACGAGGGAAACCGGTCACCTCGATCGCGGATAGGACCAATGTACGTTGCGTGATTTTGATTTGATTTTTGCGCTGGGTTTTGAGATGCCTCGCTTTGATGGGTTGACAAGACTTTTCAAAGCGCTTTCGCGCTCGGTCGTTTTTAATGCCATTTTTTCTTTTCTTTCACGCCGCTGACACTCTTCAATTCTTTCTTTCTTTAACGCGCTCTCTCAAATACTAATAATAACAACAGGCGTTCGTGTCGAAATCGATGGCGCCGAAAGAATACTTGGAGCTCGAAAACGCGTGCGTGAAAGCGTGCAACAACGACCTCTCCGCGCCGAAGGAGAAACACGTAAGGACGTTACTGTTAGCGTGCGGAGGCGGGCAAGGGAATTCGCCGGATCGAGTCTCCGTGGCGGATATTAACTACGTCTTGAATTCAATCACGAAAGTTATCGGGAAAGCGACCGGGTGGATATCTATGCTTAAATCGCACGTGGTGTTACACCGCTTGTTTCAAGAGTGCGGAGGGAAGTTTCAGAGGGAATTTTTTCACCACGCGGAAGCTTTGAGAAACGCGCGATCGGGTGGGAAAGAACAAGATTTGTTTTCGTTGAGATATTGGAAAGATGACTCGAGTCAAACCGCGTTCGAGTTGTCCGGTTGGGTGAGGGCGTACGCGTTGTATTTTGAAGAGTTTACGTGTTGCGCAAAGTTTTGGCCGTTTTTGTGTTCGCAAGGAAGCGGATCGACGCCGATGCAAGCGTATAACTTCGATCAATTGTTGCAACACGTTCCAGTGGCACAAACGCTGATGCGACGATTGACGGATTGCGATCCAACTGGAGAGGTTTTACGGAGAAACGACGTTCCCGTGAGAGCCGCGACGGCGTTGATGTTCAAAGATTCTTTGAAAGTGTTCAAATTAGCCAACGAAGGCGTGTGCGCTTTGGTCGGTTTGTTCTTCGAACAAGATAAGTCGAAAGCGAGGAAAGGGTTGGAGATTTATAAGCGGTCGGTGATTCAACACGAAGATTTGCAGCGGTTATACGCGACGTGCCAAAAGATGCAAATCGTCAACCAAGCGCCGGCGTTGGAGGCGCCGCCGGAGTCGTTTTTAGGCACGATGCAAGAGTACGTGGATACGGCGAAAGCGGGGGAAATGCCAGCCGGAGTTGGCGCGAGACGTTCGAACAGAGGGACGAGTGGTGGTACTGCGCCTCCTTCTGAATCGTCGCCGGGAGCGGCAGCGGCGGCGGCCACGTCGCCGAGTGGCGGAACGGCGTCGCCGCAACAAAACGCAAACGCAACCTTGGACGCGTTGTTTGGAGAGATGAACATTCAAACGCCTCCGCAGAATGCGCGAGAAGCGCCGAGTAGCGTAGTAGCTGGGAGGAATTTTCTTCCCGCGGGTACAACCGCATCGGCCCCAAACGACGATCCGTTCGGTTTAGCGACGATTACTCACACGAATGGCACCGGAGGAAACTCTAATCGAGGTCATCAACCCGCCGCGTCCACGAGCGCGAATCTTCCGCCGGCGCCAGTTCGAGCCCCAAATCAGCAACAGCAACAACACGTGCGAAACGGCAGCAATAATCCGTTCGGCGACGATCTCTTTGGTACGCCTAAGAAAGCAGTCGCGGCTCCGGTTGATTTGAACTCGTTATACGAACAAGCCAACACGCGACAACAACAACAACACCAACAACCGCAGCAGCAGCAGTACGGAGGAGGAATGATGCCGCCGCCGATGGGCGGAGGTATGCCGCAACAGATGATGATGGGTGGTAACCACCCTGGATATTATCAACAACAGCAAACACAGCATCATCATCATTCTTTACAGCAACAACAACAACAAACGTCTCCGCCACAATACGGAGGCATGGGAGGAGGGTATCCCCCGCAAGCGGCGGCGGCGCAGAACATGGGGTACCCCACAATGATGGCGGCTGGCGGGCAATATCATTCGCCGCCGGGGCAAAACTTTCATCCTCAACAACAACAACACTTTAATCCTCCTCTTCAACAACAACAACAACAACACTCTGGCAACAATAACAACAACAACAACAACAACAACTTTTTGATATAAATTATATATACTACCATCACATACAGTACTCGTTCTAAACATCATCGTCTTTCGTTCGCGGCGCGAACAAAAGTAAAAATTCTTCACACGAAAAGCGTCCCTTGGGGAGAGCAGACGCATCATCATCATCATCATCAGTCGCGCAGACAGACCCCACCAAGAGATCATCACGCGGCAAGGAGGAGGACAACTGCTCCCGTCATCAAAACGCTCACACTCTCCCTTAAACAAAGTTCGATCATCATCATTTAGCAGATCTGAGATGAAAAGTCTGCGTTCTCGTCCAAGCGGCGTAACTGTCGTCTCGGGATGTGTTCGTAACTGTCGTCGTAATCATCATCATCATCCTCGGCGGAGGAGGAAAAGAGAAGACTTTCAAGAAGATACACAAAGAAAACAGACGAGAACGATGCGTTTTTTTACATTCGGAGGTGGGAGGAGGTCCTCTGCATCATTAAACTCCGCAGTAAACTCTTTCGACGCAAAATCATCAGACGAGGAGGACGAAGACTTTGACAAAAATGTTGCAAAGAACGAGACAATCATGGGGATTGAATGTGAATCCGGGATATCGTACGACGAAAACTTGGTCGGTTTAACCAAACCGATAGCGTTTGCGTTGTTCAAACACAAGACGCAAGCGGTGATTACGCTCGGTATCGTGTTACTTTTTAGCACCGCGGATCGGACGATTTTCACGCTGACGGCGTTACCCATCGCCAACGAGTTGGGTTTGTCCATCGCGCAAATCGGGTGGATACAGAACGTTTTTTTGATCGGGTACATGAGCACGAACGTTATAGGTGGGCAACTGGCGACTAGTAAGAAGAGCGGGAGCATAAGTCCTTCGAGTTTGTTATTTTTGGCGCTGTTTTTTTGGTCGTTGGCCGTCGCGGTGTTGCCGACGTTGTTGTGGTTGAAACGCGGAGGCGGTTTGCTTTTCGGATTGGAGACGATTTTGACGCCGTTTGCGATATTACTCATCAGTAGATTATTGTTTGGGTTAGCGTCTGGGGTCGCGTTACCCGCCGCGGCTGGGTTTTGTGGCACGTCCGCGTACTTTCTCGACGCGGAAAGAGGAGAAACTTTTACGACTTTATTGAGCATGTTCAACGTCGGCTCTGGGTTCGGGATGTTGTTCGGAGGATTTTTAGTTCCCGTGATTGGTTGGAAAGGCGCGTTTTTCGTGTTTGGTTTGAGTGGGATGGTGTACGCCGTCATCGCGTTTATGCGTTTGAGAAGGTTAGATCGTTTCATAGAAAAAGTAGAGGAGCGGCATAATCCGTTTTCTTCGTCCATGGTTGGCGATATCCCCATGCTCTCCGAAGACGAGTGCGTCGCGTTAGACTCTTCTTTGACCGAGGAGACGAACTCGAACGAGGAACAAGCGCGTTTTGACATCGCCTGCGAAGACTATAGCAATCGAACGTGGCTGAAGAATTCCCCGCTCTCCGTCAAATTCCAACTTTTAGTGGTCACGCTCGCCCACATCATGACGAACATCGGCTTCTTCACCTTTCAAAACTGGCTCGGAATTTACATGCAAGGCAGTTTAGGCTTTTCCGTGTCAGATACCGGCGCGTATTTGTTCCTCCCTTGGTTCATGACCGCTTTAGTCGCGTATTTCGGCGGGAAATTCTGCCAAAAAGCCATTCGAGACTTCCAAACGCCTCCTTGGAAAACGCGACAAATCGCCATGACCGTCGCGACCATGATCCCCGCATTCGGCTGCCTCCTCTTGGCGTACTTCTCCCTCGCGCTCTCCTCCACGCCTCTCTTCGTCAGCGAAAACATCCAAATCCTCTCCGTCTCCATCATCGCAATAATCGTCGGTGCTCAAGCCGCTAGCGTCGCCGGCGTCCACGCGTACTTACAAGACTACGCCTCCGACCGCGCCGGAAGCATCCTAGGCGTCACCAACACCGCCGGCGTCTTCAGCTGTCTCGTCGCTAACAAAGTCATCGCCAAATGGGTCGGCCAAAGCGCGACACTAGGGTTCGCCAAAGTCTTTCTCGGATTGGCAGGCATGTACGTCTTTTGCGGATGCGTTTGGATACGGAACATGAAAGGAGATAGATTGGACGGTAAGATAAAAATCTAGAGTATTTTTGAATGCATTACGAGTACTCACCACAAGTTTTGGATAAACTTCGCTACAAATTTCGCACGCGTTTGCTTTTCTATTTATTAGTATTTAAAGAAGATGATGAGAACGAGGACGGTACCATCATCATCGCAATCGTTGTTTTTTAGGAGGAGGAAGTTGTCTCCTAAAGTTCTGCGTCGCACACAGGCTGCGAAAGCTTCTTTAACTTCTTTAAAAACAACTGAATCTTCACTCTTTCTCGCGTTGGACGAATTCAACGCGGAATGCATCGCGGGCGAAACAAACGCGGTACACGGGCGCCTGTACGCACACGCGGATATATTTCGACGGGCACAAACGAAAACGAACGAAATGAAAGAAGATTTAGCGCGAGAAATCGAAAACGAGATACGCGCGAGCACGAAGAGAGAACACATCGAAGCGGCGAGAGCGAGGAAAAAAATAGACCAAATGCAAGAGGCGTTTCAACGGTATCGGGAGGACGTGGCAGCGCTGACGAGGATTCAGACGATTCAGACGACAAAAAGGAAGTGCGATGATGATAACGATGATGTAAATGGAAGCGAGGACAAAACTGATGCAGATAATAGATATAATACGATAGACGTGATGCAGACGATGCAGACGAAAACATCCGGTAACATTCAGACCAACTTTTTCATTCGCAAAGACGACTGCGACGAGTATGGCCGAGCGGTTCGGCTCGTCGGAAGCTGCAAAGAACTCGGCCAATGGGATGTGCAGAAGAGCACGGAGTTGAAGAAAGTGGACGAAAAAGATAACTTATACGCGTGTTCGTTGGATATGAGCGCGAAATCCATAGACGACGGGTTCAAGTTTAAGTTTTTTACGTGCTGCGCGAAGAAAGAGAACAACAACGTCGAAGACGTCGATTGGCAAACGTGCGAAGACGGTTCTTTCCGGAACGCCATCGACGGAAGCGGCGAAACGATTGCGTTGAACTTTACCGTAGATTGGATGGGAAACAAAGAGGAAGAACGGGTATGGGTATGTCAATCGTTAGAAAGATGACGACAGGCGCTGCGGTGTATGTATTGTATAACGTTATTAGGTAGATGATATTTATTATTAGTCCCGCTCGCGGTGTTCGATTACAAAACAATTCTCTCTTTTGTTTGCTTCATAAATAACTGTGCGTCGTATTTTTCTCCGTCTGGCTTACAGCGAACGCGAAAACCATCGATTCGATTGGATTCTTTCGCGCTCTAATCGCCAGATTGAAAATTCAAACACTCGCTCTACTACTCTCTCCTTTTGATTTATACTTTTGATGATGAATAAATAATTAATGTTCTGCGTCGTCGTGCAGATTTTTGTGCGAACTCATCACGCAATGGCGAATAACACACTAAGTGCGGTCGCGATAGATACGCCGAACGTCGCAACGATCGCGTCTCTCGTCGTGATTGCGCTGGAATCCGCGAATAAAGCAGAAGGCGTCTTTCTCTCCGCCTCTTCTTTCAAATCGGTCACGCACTTCTTCTCGTTATCGGCATTCTCCAACGCCGCGCAGTTTTCGTGCGTCACGTAAATCGCACTCTCGTCCGCATTTCGAAAGTATTTCGGACACGCGTCGTCGTTGGACAACGTTCCACCGTACACGTTGGTCACGAGATCGTTCAACAACAGCGCCGGTCGAACTTCGCCGGATTCTTTGAGATCGTCCGTCATGCCGTTGCCTCGCGAAGCGTCCACCCGTAAGAGCAAACCGCCGTTGCCATCTTTCGCTTTGACCGTTTGGCCAGAGAGTTGGTCGAACGCCAAGTTGCTTTCGTAAGCAGAGCGATTTAACGAGGAAACGTCGTAAAAGTAGCTCTCGTCCACGACCACGTCGTAATCGCGAATGGCTGAATGAAACGCTTCCTGTTGCGTGTCGATGGCAAACGCCTTTTTCAAAAAACCCGCCTCGCCTTGGTACGCAAGCATCCCTGCATCCACACACAACGAAGTGCGAAAGGTGTCGTGTAAGATTTCGTAATACGAGCCCATCTTTTGCACCCAAACGCATGTCTTTTTCTCGGACAAACTCGCCACGATGCCCTTCTCCACGTACGTCTTAATAGCCTCCACGGCGTCGCTTTCCAAGGCGAAATAATCGTTCGCAAACTGTTCCTTATCGAAGAACAAGCTCACAAACTTCACCCATTCGGCGCGTAAAATCGCGGTGTCGTCCGCGTTCCCGTGAAACAAGACGTTCACTTCTTCTCGGTTCCCGCACTTACCGGTGCCGTACTCATCCGTGAACGTCAAATCGACGTTCAACTCGTCGCACTTCGCCGACCACGCCGTCGTATCCACACTCCAATCCGCTCCGTATACAGCATATGCATGATCGATAATCTCTCCATTTTGCACCGCCAACTGCATGCACGGCGAGTGCATGTACTGCGAGTCGATCAACTTCAAAGTCTCCGCGTCCACATCCAACGCTTCCAAATACGCCAACGCGAACGTCCCGCCGACTGCAATCGACGTCGCTGGAATTTCAAAATGTCTCGTTTCTGTGCCATCTTCGCTCACGAGTTCAATCATTTCGTTCGTGTTCGGATCGATCGTCGGTACGTCCGTCCCTCGTTTCCTCAACACGTACGTGTTTTTCGTGCATTTGCCTGGATTTTTCACCGCGTGGTCAAACCCGCACTTCATGCGTACGATTTTAAAATACGTGCCGTACGTGACTTCGTAATCGTTCTCGATTAAGATTTTGCGTTCGTTCTAGCCGATATTGGTGGTATCGGAGGATAAGCGAACCGAGCGGGACGAGTAATGGTCCGTGCCATCATGATCAATCATCGTTTGTTTTTCGTCGTCGTTCTGTTGTGCGCTCGTTGGTGTTATCATTGAAAGCGTTGAAGCCGCCAACATCATCATCAAGAAGACAAACGTTCTCATCGTCGTTCTTTTCGATGATGTATTATTCATCATCATCGTAATCGTCGTCGTTTACGGACAAAAGACAAGAGATGATGATGATGATGTCTCTCTCTAGGGTAAAAGTGAGGAAAAACAGAGAGGTTTTGTTTTCTCAAAGTGGCACACGCCGCCGCCGGGCCTCCCCTTCACGCAGAGCCGAAAAAACAGAAAAAGAGGAGAGAGACTCTTTTTTGATGAGAAAAGAGAGAGATTCCATCCTCGTCGTCGTCCTATTTTTCGCTTTCACAGCTCAGCTGACGATGTGAGAAAGAAAGAAAAAGAAAGAGAAACAAAAAGACACTTTTTCAAAACGCCAAAATCCAAAAATGTTCGCGTCTCTCCTTTTTTGTTCTTTTTGTTCTTTAAAATACAGCAGGTGTTGTTTTGGTAAACGCTCGTAATCGTCTCATCGCTCAATACAACGACATCGCAATACTCTTAATGATATCGGCGTAATTGGTTCTGGGCACCAACCTTTCTTTTTCTCTCTCTCGAGGAGGAGTAGTGTACGCATAAGTCGTGGTACTCTTTGTTGTAACGAGTCCCGCCAAAGCGACGCGTCGCTTTGGCGGTCTGAAGCTTGCTTTCTATATACGCTTCGTTTTCGTCATCATCGAG
>TARA_B110000459_G_scaffold204001_1_pt1 | contig 11253 bp, 9 predicted proteins | sample TARA_B110000459 | Tara Oceans TARA_B110000459 (sample SAMEA4398296) | marine metagenome | biome: Polar Biome; feature: [SRF] surface water layer (ENVO:00010504); material: water (ENVO:00002006), including particulate matter (ENVO:01000060) such as... | depth 5 m | reverse complement strand
TGTTCCTTGAGGCCATCAAGTTTTAATTTACTGCCTGGTGCGAGTTTCCCATAAATAATATCTTTTTTAATGCGCTCGTATGTACTGGAGCCAACAGTATTAATAATTCTTGTCATATATTTCTCAAATAATCAGTTATATTTCCCTTATTACACAATTATATGATACTTCTCAACTACGTATAATAAATGATTATTTATAAAATATCATATATTATTGCGAATCTAAATTCTTTATTGTAGTTTTACTAAATAAATTTACTCCAAGGGTGCAGATGACTGATATTATAAAGCTTGCAATTGTTGGCGCTGGTCTAGTTGGACAACGGCATATAAATGCAATCGCAAAGCAAAAGGATGTAGTGCTAGTTGCTATAGTTGAACCAAATCCATCCGAAGACATAAAAGCAATGGATGTGCCATGCTTTGATACTTTAGAAAAAATGTTTTTATTGATCTCACCAGATGGAGTTATTCTTTCTACGCCTACGCCATTACATGTATCCCAAGGACTTGAATGTATAGAGAAAGGATGCCCTGTACTAGTCGAAAAGCCTTTAGCTACTTCTGCAGTTCAGGCAAAAATATTAACTGATGCTGCAGAAATCTCTGGAGTATCATTGTTGGTTGGTCATCATCGTAGACATAATCCTCTTATTCAGAAGGCCAAAGAATTAATTTTAGATGGTGCTATAGGAAATATTCGAGCACTACAGGCTACTTGTTGGTTTTATAAACCAGATGAATATTTTGATATTGCACCTTGGAGGACAAAAAAAGGGGCAGGACCAATTTCAGTTAATTTAGTGCATGATATAGATCTTATGAGGTTTTTTTGTGGTGAAATAATTTCTGTTCAAGCACAAATGGCACCCTCAATTAGAGGTTTTGATAATGAAGATTTAGCAGCAGCTGTATTATGTTTTGAAAATGGAATAATCGGAACTGTCACAGTCTCAGATAGTATCGTTTCTCCTTGGAGTTGGGAATTAACATCCAGAGAATATCCTATTTATCCAATGACATCAGAATCTTGTTATTTAATTGGTGGCTCGGAAGGATCTCTATCAGTTCCAGATTTAACAGTTTGGACACATAAAGATGAAAAAAATTGGTGGAATCCAATTTCTGGAACAATATCACCTCGTGAGGCATCTGATCCTTTAATAAATCAAATTACTAATTTTGCAGATGTGATACGTGGAAAAGCGGATGCGTTGGTTACGGGCTTGGACGGATTAAAAACACTTTTAGTTATTGAGGCAATTCAAAAAGCTGCTGAAACTAGAACACTTGTTGAGGTAGAATGCTCTTTAAAAATTTCAACAAATGGAGTTGCAGCACAATAATATCATATATTATGTAAAATATATTGTATTTTAACAAAGCTATGATATAGCTTAAATAGAAACACTGCCATAGAGGTGGTTTTAACAGTCTGGGAGGACAAAAATGAAAGTTAACTTTACACGTCGGATTGCAGTAGCTGCTTTGATGGCTGCTAGTGTATCAACTAGTATGCCAGCATTAGCTGACGGGCATTCTAAAGTACAATTGCGGATGGCTACATCAGGTACAGAAACAGATCAAAGATCTGTGGCTATGGCAAACGTTTTCGCTCCACTAGTTGGAACATTTGCTAGTTTTGAGCCTAGCTACAACAGTACGATATTTGCACAAGGCACTGAACTTGATGCTATTAGTCGTGGTAATTTAGAAATGTCTATAACATCTGCACAAGAATTAGCACAATTCTTTCCAGAATTTTCAATTTTTACAGCGGGTTATGTTCATCAAGATGCTGATCACCAAGTAGCTGTTTTTAACGATCCTTTGATGGATCCGTTTAAAGCAAAAGTTGAAGATGAATTAGGTGTTAAACTTTTATCAGTTATGTATCTGGGTAGACGTCAAGTAAACTTAAGACAGTCAAAAGATGAACTTACAGTGAATAAGCCTTCAGATCTTGCAGGTGTTAACTTACGTATGCCTGGCACAGATGCTTGGCAGTTTCTAGGCAAAGCACTAGGTGCGGCTCCTACACCAATGGCTTTTTCTGAAGTATACACTGCATTATCAACAGGTGCTGTTGATGGGCAAGATAATCCATTACCAACTGTTGTAGACAAAAAATTCTATGAAGTTACGAAACAAATTGTTTTGACTTCTCACCTTGTTGATTTAAACTATATCGCAATAAGTGCAAAAACTTTTAATGATATGAGTGCAGAACAGCAAATTGCAGTTCAAGTTGCCGCTGATGCAGCAGCAGCATCTGGTCGTAAGATACAGTTAGAGTTAGAGGGAAGCTTGGTGGCATTCTTAGAAGAGCAGGGAATGGAAGTATATGAACCAGATACAGCTGCATTCCGTAATCAAGTTCAGTCGATGTATTTAGATAGTGAATTTGCAGCAACTTGGCCTGCAGGAGTACTAGAAAAAGTAAACGCACTGGGTAAATAATCCAAAGCAATTTTTGGGAGAACACTAAATGTCTAAAATCATAAAAGCGTTCTCCCATATTACCAATGCTATTGCTGGCGGATTACTGGCAGCAATTTTTTTAACTTTTCTTTTACAAATTTTATTAAGATATTTTTTTACACCAGCTGGTTGGACACTAGAACTCATTGGAATTCTATGGGTGTGGCTAATATTCTTTAGTTGTGCATTTGTTGTTAAAGAAACAGACCATGTAAAATTTGATATCGTTTATCTTGCAATGCCAATTCGTATTCGTAAAATTATGGCTATAATAAGTGCGTCTGCAATCTTGATTGGAATGATTTATTCATATTTACCAACATGGGATTATATCGACTGGATGAAAATACGAAAAACATCAACTGTTAAAAACCCATTTTCAGGTTCAAAAATCCCTATGCGGGATGTGTTCTCTATATATGCTGTTTTTATGATTGCTGTTGGAGCAAGATATGCTTGGATGATTATAAATATATTTCGTCAGGGTCCACCTAAAACAGAACTTGAAATTACTCTTGAAGAGCAGTCTTTAAAAAAGAAAGATTTGTTATGAGTTTTGAACTTGCTTCATGTTTAATAACATTGTTTTTTTTAGCTGGAATTGGAACTCCGATTGGCTATTCAATAATGTTAGCTTCTGTAGTTTATTTAGGGTTTTCTGGTCTTGATATTGCGCTAGCGGGCGAGAAAATTCTCCAAGGGTTTTATTTAAGCACCATTCTAATTGCAGTGCCTTTATTCATTGTAGCAGCCAATATTATGAATGCTGGTACAATAACTGATCGATTATTAAATTTCTGTGTTGCTGCTGTTGGACGTTTTAAAGGTGGACTGGGTCATGTAAATGTCGTCGCTTCTTTAATTTTCTCTGGTATGTCAGGATCTGCTGTTGCGGATGCTGCAGGAATTGGAAAAATTATTATTGAAATGATGACTAAAGATAATCGCTATAGTAGAGGGTATGCTGCTGCTATCACTGCTGCCTCTGCAACTATAGGGCCAATAATTCCTCCTTCTATTCCAATGGTTTTGTATGCTTTAGTCTCAAAAGCATCGATTGGATCCCTTTTCTTAGCAGGTATCTTGCCAGGTTTGATTATGGGCTTTGTATTAATGCTAATGAATTATTATATGGCAGGTAAGCGTGGATTTGCAATGGAAGATCCAATTCCTTTGAGAGAACTTCCGCGAAAAACAGCAAATGCTTTTCCTGCTTTGTTGATGCCTGTGATATTATTATATGGCATCTACGGTGGGGTAACGACACCAACTGAGGCTGCAGCAATTGCAGCATTTTATGCATTATTACTTGCTGGATTATTTTATAGAGCTCTATCATTTAGAGCACTTTTTAATGTATTTGTAGAAAGCGCTCGATCATCTGCATCAGTTGGGATCGTAATTGGTGGAGCTTTTATTCTAAATTTTATAGTTATTTCTGAGCAAATTCCTCAATCAATTGCAGTGCTTTTGGAAGGAACTGATGTAAATCCAATCATTTTTTTGATTACTGTTAATGTTTTAATCTTAGCATTAGGCTGTATATTAGACGCGACAACTATTATTTTAGTTATAGTCCCTTTGTTCATTCCAACATGTGAAGCATTGGGTATAGATTTAGTTCATTTTGGGGTTTTGGTAGTTGTAAATTCAATGATTGGGTTAATAACGCCACCCTATGGAATACTTTTATTTGTAATAAATGCAGTTACTGATATTCCTCTTCGTGAAATAATATCTGAAATTTGGGCATTTTTAATTGTCTTAATTGCTGCACTTCTTGTCATGCTTTTAACCCCTGATTTAGTTTTGTGGTTACCAAGAGTCTTTGGATATCAAGGCTGATTTTGTGAATTGTATATCTACTAATTCTGTTGCTGGTAATTTTGAAGAGAAATTAAATTCAATTTCACTTTCGGATTTTAATTTAGTTGAAATTGAAAGTATTGATATTTTAGAATTAAAAGATGACCCAAAATTAATCATAAATATGGTCAAGAATACTAATTTAAATATTGGTGCATTCAATTTTCATGAAGAAATATACTCACATAAAAATATATCAGATATAACGAGCTTCTCAATTTTGATTAATGCTCCAATTTTAATATTAAAAGTTACAAAATCTCAAAAAATTATATTGCCAGATCTTGATTTAATTGGAAACCTAAAGATTGCTTTACAACCCTCTCGTGAACGAGAAGATGAAACTTTCAAATTTATTAAAAAAATAAACCATCCAAATCTTGGCATAGCTTTGAATAGTTCAAATGTTCTAGGAGATGGTTCACGACCAGCTAGGTTGCGTAATTTAGAAATTTCAAAATTATTTTTTGTTCAATTAGCTGATGGAATAAATGGAAATCTATTACCATTGCTTGGAGATTTGAATTTACAGGGTTTTATTAAAATATTAACTCGATCTGGGTATGAGGGCATCTGGTGTGTTTCGATAAAAAGCAAAGTACATCCAGGAGCAGTAAGTGCATATAGATCTTTGTTAAATATTTTGAATGAAGTATCAATTGAAGAACCATTAGCAAGGTTTAAAATACCTGACATTGCATCCCGAGTGCCAGCCACTGGAATTGAATTTATTGAATTTGCTGTTGATGAACGGAGTTCTTATGAATTATCCAAAATATTACGAAGTATGGCGTTCCGCCAAGAACGAATACACCTAAATAAAGATGTAGTTCTTTGGCGGCAAGGAGCTATCAATATTGTAGTTAATAAAGAAAAAGATGGATATGCACATGACAGGTTTATGGCTCATGGACCAATGGTATGTGATATGGGTCTACGGGTCCAAAATGCAGATGAGACTGTATCTAGAGCAAAAGCTTTAGGTACAAAATCTTTTGTCCAAAATGTAGGGTTGGGTGAGTTAAATATTCCGGCTATTCGTGGGGTTGGTGGTAGCATAGTACACTTTATAGATGAAAAATCTGATTTACATAGGGTTTGGGATATTGAATTTGCATCAAAAAATGATGAAAATTTTATTCAACCTGTAGGGTTGCGTCGTGTAGACCATATTGCGCAAACAATGAAATATGATGAAATGCAAGATTGGTTGTTATATTATATTTCAACTTTTGAAATGGATAAATCTTCAATTATAAATGTAAGCGATCCCTCTGGAATAGTATTAAGCCAAGCTATCGAAAGTCCTGAAGGAGACGTGAGACTTAATTTAAATGCAACAGAAGACCTTGATACCTTTGCTGGGTCTTTTGTTAAAGACAAGTTTGGAGCTGGTGTTCAACATTTGGCTTTTTCTACTGATGATATATTTGAAAGTGCTAAACTATTATCAGATACTGGTTTCAAAGGTTTATGTATTTCAATTGATTATTATGAAAAAACTAAAAATAAATTTAATTTAAACGATGTATTTATAGATCAACTAAAAGAACATAATATTTTATATGATTGTGATGGATTAGGTGAATATTTCCAACTTTACAGTGAAAACTTATTTGATGGTTTCTTTTTTGAAATTGTACAAAGAAAAAATGGTTATTCAGGTTATGGAGCGCGTAATGCATCTGTTCGTTTAGCATCTCAAATTGCATTACAAAAATTTCAGTAAGGAAGCTCAGTATGATAAATGATTCTGACGAAATTCGAGATTGGTGGAGAACATCAATTATTGATATGTCACCTGGAAAAATTTCTTTTAGAGGAAGTCCAATTGAAAATTTGATAGGTAATATTTCCTTTCCGCAGATGATTTGGAAGATGGTAAGAGGTGGGGCACCAACAGAAGCTCAAGCTGCACTATTTGAGGCAGCACTTGTAGCAGGGGTCGATCATGGACCACAAGCGCCATCAATAGCAGCTGCTCGTATGGCAGCTACTTGTGGGGTTGGCATTAATAACGCTATGGCAACTGGTATAAACATGTTGGGCAATGTGCATGGTGGGGCAGGTGAGCAATGTGCTGAATTATATTACGATATTGCATCAAGAATTAATAATGGTGCCTCATTTGATCTAGCTTTATCTGGTGGATTGAGCAATTGGGAGAATAAAAATGGTAAAATTATAAGTGGATTTGGTCATAGATTTCATAAGCCTATAGATCCAAGGGCGCCAAGATTAATGGAATTAGTAAGAAATGCGTCTGAAGAAAATGTTATTTCTGGTCAATTTTATGATATTGCAGAGGCTATCCAGTTATATCTAAGCTCAAAAAAAGAAATACCTATGAATATTGATGGTGCAACAGCCGTTATCTTTTGTGAACTAGGTTTCCCAGCGCCATTGGCGCGTGGTTTGTTCTGTTTATCGCGAAGTGTTGGAATATTGGCCCATTCTTGGGAGCAAATCGAACAAGGGGGAAGAAATAAGGGACCAATGCCAATAAAATATTTACCAACTTATGATGCAAAAGAATAAATAAAAATCAATTTAACTGATAAACATAAAAATATCATAGATTTTTGAATACATAATATGTTAATGGTGTTATCAGATATATTGAGGTGATTCATAATGACTGATGCTGTACATGACCCATTGTATTCTTTGGCACATTTAACATTGATTAACGCAACTACACCGGAATTAATTTATATTGCTGCGCGTTCAGGTTATGATGCAGTTAGCCCAAGATTCATACCTATGAATGTTCCAGGTGAGTTTAAAGAATCTCCCATTGATAGAGAAATGATCAAAGCAACGAAAATTGCCTTGGCTACAACAGAGCTTAAAGTACTAGATATTGAATTAGCACGTATTACTGAAGATTGTGACCCGCGGAATTTTGAAAGAGCTTTAGCGCTGGGTGGTGATCTTGGTGCAAAGCGAATGATAATGAGTGCATGGACAAAAGATCGTTCTGATAGAAATTTTCTAATAGATTGTTATTCCGAGACTTGTGATATTGCGTTGCAATATGGGCTTAGTGTTGATTTAGAATTCCCTTCTTTTTCCCGCTTAAGAACATTAGATGAGGCATTAGATATCGTGCGGGCTGCAGGCCGCTCAAATGGTGGAATACTGGTTGATACATTATACCTCCATTTAAGTCGTGTTGATTTAGCAGAATTACTTCATGTTCCAGGCGAGTTTTTAAACTTTTTACATATTTCAGATGCATTGCCAGGTATTGCTGATACGAAACAAGGAATGATCCAGTTAGCAAGAGATGCGCGATTATATCCTAGTGAAGGATGCATTGATTTTAGGGGTATAATAGAAAGAATGCCCTCTCTTGATTACTCAATAGAATTACCAAATCAATCTAGAATAAATGAACTGGGATATGAAGAACACGCTCGCAGATGTCTGAAGCACGCAAAGCGAACATTTGGAGATGTGAAGTCGCAGAGACGTGACCATAAAATTAATAACATTATAGGAAAAAATATATCTCATGGTGAAAGAGCTTACTAACTATGAGCGCAAACTTGCGCTTGATATGCTTGAACGTGCGCGCAAAGCAATGGCGTTAGTTGAGGATTATACACAACAAGAATTAGACAGATTAGCCCAAGCTATTGGATGGTTTTCTGGTAATGAAAAAACATTTACAAAACTTGCTCAAATGGGTGTTGATGAGAGTGGCATAGGAGATCGAAATGGGCGTCCAGGTAAACGTTTTAAAATTCATGGAGTTTTAAGAGATGCACTTCGGCATCCTTCGACTGGGATTGTTGAAGTTAACAAAGAAAAAGGTTTAGTTAAATATGCTAAACCAGCTGGTGTAATCGCATCGTTAATACCAATGACTAATCCTGCATTAACGCCCCCAGTTACTGGTATTTATTCTGCTAAGACACGTAATGCAGCTATTTTCTCTCCACATCCTCGAACTGCAAAAACAACATTTGAGATGGTTGAAGTAATGCGCAAGGCTTGCCAAGCAGTTGGTGCGCCTAAGGATTTGTTCCAATCTATTAAGAGCCCTTCGATTCCTCTAACTCAATATTTAATGCAAATTTGTGATCTAACACTTGCAACAGGAGGTAAACCAATGGTTAAGGCTGCTTATTCATCTGGACGGCCTGCTTATGGAGTGGGAGCGGGAAATTCATCTATAGTAATTGATGAAACAGCAGATATTGGAATTGCGGCAAAAAACACTCGAATGTCAAAAACTAGCGACTTTGGTTCAGGTTGTTCAGCTGATGGGAATATAATTATTCAGCATAGTATTTATAAAAAAATGCTAAATGCGTTAGAATTAGAAGGTGGATATCTTTGCAGTGAGGAAGAAAAAGGTAGATTAGAAGCTATAATGTGGGATGAAAATGAAAACCGTACATTTGAAACAATAGCTTGCCCACCTCAACAAATTGCAAATCTCGCTGGGTTCAGTATTCCAGATGATAAAGTTTTCTTAATGGTTGAAAACCAAGGAAAAATTGGTCCAAAACATAAATTTAGCAAAGAAAAACTAACTACATTAATGGCACTCTATCATTTTGATGACTTTAACGATGCATTAGAAATTGTTCGAAAAATTTATAATACTGCAGGAAAAGGACACTCCTGTGGAATATATAGTCATGATGATAAAAATATTGATGCTTTAGCGCGGATTGCTCCAGTAAGCAGAATGATGGTCAGGCAAGCTCAATCAAAAGCAAATGCTGGATCATATACCAATGGGATGCCAATGACATCTAGTCTTGGTTGTGGAATTTGGGGAGGCAATATTACGAATGAAAATGTTACCATGAAACATATGATGAATTATACTTGGGTTAGCCGACCAATTGCTGAGGATAAACCTTCTGAAAAAGAATTGTTTGGAGAATTTTATAGAAATGAGGTTACGTAATGGATGATAATAGCAAAACAGTCGCTGAACATTTGGTAGATTTTCTTAATCGAAGAGAAGTAAAACATGTTTTTGGTTTATGCGGGCACACAAATATAGCTGTATTAGCTGCTTTATCAAAAAGTCCAATTGATTTTATAACAGTACGTCATGAGCAAATTGCAAGTCATGCAGCAGATGCTTATGCCCGTGTCACTGGTAAAGCTTCAGTTGTTCTTTCTCATCTATCTCCAGGTTTAACTAATTGTGCGACTGGTGTTGCAAATGCAGCATTAGATTGTATCCCTATGGTTGTTATTGCTGGTGATATACCAACTCACTATTATGGCAAACATCCACACCAAGAAGTGAACCTTCATTCAGATGCGTCACAATTTGAAATATATAAACCTTTTGTAAAACGTGCATGGCGTGTTGATAGAGCAGACCTGATTGCAGAGATATTAGAGAAAGCATTTCATCTAGCTGAAAGTGGCCAACCAGGGCCAGTATTAGTAAATGTTCCAATGGATATATTTAGTGAAGTTATTCCGTCTCATTCTTTTGATCGTATTTTAGAAAATACACGTTCACTTATAAAGCCATCTTTAGACGAAGATACAGCAAAAGAAATTGTATTTAAATTGGCAAATGCAAAAAATGCAATTAGCTATGTTGGTGGTGGCATATTACTGTCAGGCGCGTCAGAGGAGCTTAAAGAGTTCATAGAGCATATGGGTTTACCAGTTGCACACTCCTTAATGGGTAAAGGTGCAATAAGTGACAAAAATCCATTGGTTCTTGGAATGACGGGATTTTGGGGTACAAAGTTAACCAATGATGCATGCTTAAATGCAGATTATATATTTGCTATTGGAACTCGTTTCAAAGAGGCGGATTGCTCGAGTTGGTACCCAGGCTATACATTTAATATTCCTGGTTCAAAGATTATTCATATAGACATTGAACCATCTGAAATTGGTAGAAATTATCCAACAGAAATTGGTGTAATAGCAGATGCAAAATTGGCTTTACGTGTTTTACTGCGTGTAGCAAAAAAAATGTATCCTGATGGATTTAATAAACCAGAACTGTGTAAAAAAATATCAAACTTTAAAAAAGATTTTCTAAAAAGTAATATTGAAATGGCTACTTCAAATTCATTTCCGATGATGCCTGAAAGGATTCTAGCTGACACAAGAATTGCTTTGCCTGATGATGCGATCATAACAACTGATGTTGGTTGGAATAAAAATGGTGTTGGCCAACAGTTTGATATTTTAACACCAGGGTCAATTCTTACCCCAGGCGGTTTTGCAACAATGGGATTTGGGCCACCTGCAGCAATTGGTGCAAAGTTAGCCAGACCTGATAGTGTAGTGTTAAGTTTAGTTGGTGATGGTGGATTTGGTCAAAACCCTGCAATGCTTGCCACCGCAGTTGAACTAGAATTGGGAATTATATGGTTGGTAATGAATAATAATGCATTTGGAACTATTGCTGGGTTACAAAAAGCACATTATGGCCTGACATATGGAACAACATTCCCGGGAACTGCTGCAGAGCCAAAGAATGGCCCAAACTATGCAGAAATTGCAAAAGCTTATGGAGCTGAAGGTATAAAAATTAAATCTGCAGAAGAATTACTTCCAGCATTAAGGAGTGCCATTAAAGCAAATAAGCCAACTGTTATTGATGTTGCAATGATAAATAATCCGACACCGACTACAGGACACTGGAATATTCTTGATATTTATTCTCCAGATGAAAATGTGAGTCACGTATCAACATAATTTTTTTACATACATCAACATTATAAATTTTTGATCTGACTTATCTCATGATAAATGGATTTTCCATTGGTTTGTCTGATGTATTAACCCATATAGTCTTAGTTCTTGTATAGTCATAGATTGAATCTATTCCTGCTTCACGACCATAACCAGACTGATTGTACCCACCAAATGGTGCAATTGGTGAAATAGCACGATATGTATT
>TARA_B110000459_G_C16625317_1_pt1 | contig 11254 bp, 7 predicted proteins | sample TARA_B110000459 | Tara Oceans TARA_B110000459 (sample SAMEA4398296) | marine metagenome | biome: Polar Biome; feature: [SRF] surface water layer (ENVO:00010504); material: water (ENVO:00002006), including particulate matter (ENVO:01000060) such as... | depth 5 m | reverse complement strand
CAAAACCTCAGACAGCTGAAAGCCTATAAGTATTGCAGGGTAAACCACTGTAGCTATTGCAAAAACGATTGCAATTAATGGTAGTTTTAGATAGGGTTTTTCTCTGAGTGGGATAGCTGCGTATGCTGTCCCTAAAATGATCAGTAACACCCCTATTGCTAAAGAGTTGTTTGAAAATTCCACATCGGCCCACCAAATACAAACAATTAAAATCACTGTCCAACCTACCGTCAACCCAGGTCCATAGTGTTTCATATAGACTATTCTTTCTGGGGGAGCTGAATGAGGAAAAAAGTGTGTTTTAATAAACCTTTGGACTGTATAACCTAGACCTGTACAACTAAAAATAATATAAGAGGCAAATTGCAAATTATCCCCTAAACCTAATGCTAGTCCACTCATGTAAGCAGTGACACCAGCACCAAGAGCTATAATTAAATGACTGTATCCAAGAATCTTCACGATTTGCATGTTGCAAAGGTGATAAAAGATATCTTTGCGTTTTCTTTTTCGTTGTTTCAATCTTCATATTTATATCATATGAAATTAGGAAGTTTCGCCTCTCGGCATATGGGTCCTCGCTCTGAAGACCAAACGACCATGCTTTCAGCTCTAGGGCTAAGCTCTATAGATGAGTTAATTGAGAAAACTGTTCCTCCTTCAATTAGGCTTAGGGAACCTCTAAATCTTGATGCTTCCCTGACGGAAAGTGAATATCTAGAACACGTAAGTGAGCTTTCAGATAAAAATGTAACTTACAGAAATTACATTGGGATGGGATATTATCCTACCGAAGTTCCTAGTGTAATAAGAAGGAATATACTTGAGAATCCAGGCTGGTATACTGCCTATACTCCTTATCAATCGGAGATTGCTCAAGGTCGCCTAGAAGCACTCCTGAATTTCCAAACTGTGGTTATCGATCTCACGGGCAAGGAAATTGCAAATGCGTCGCTCCTCGATGAGGGTACCGCTGCCGCAGAAGCTATGGCGATGCTTCTTTCAGCTCGCCCTCGTAAGCAAGCAAAATCCGGAGCGACCACCTTTATTGTTGACACAGCCGTATATCCACAAACTTTTGCAGTGATGCAAACCCGAGCGAAATCGCTTGGTATTAACATTCTAGAAGCCCCTCGATCTGAGTGGAATTTCACTGAGGATGTTTACGGATGCCTACTTCAATATCCCGACGCAAATGGTGAAGTGGAAGATTTAGAGTCACTCGTGGACGAGGCTCACTCAGCAGATGTAAAAGTCGTTATGGCCACAGATTTGATGGCTCTCCTCATGCTGAAAAGCCCTGGAGAAATGGGTGCAGATGTCGTAGTTGGATCTTCACAACGCTTTGGGGTTCCGATGGGTTATGGAGGACCTCATGCAGCGTTTTTTGCAGCAGATGAGAGTTACAAGCGCCACTTTCCAGGAAGGATAATTGGAGTGAGTGTTGATCGACATGGCAATCCCGCCCTTAGAATGGCCCTCCAAACCAGAGAGCAACATATTCGCCGAGGTAAAGCGACATCTAACATCTGTACAGCCCAAGCTCTTCTCGCCGTTATGGCTTCGATGTACGCAGTATATCACGGTCCTAAAGGATTGCGTTCAATCGCTGAGCGAATTCATTGCAGAACAAAGTCATTTGCGACTGCTCTAAATTTAAACACATCCATGGATGTTGTTAATTCATGCTATTTCGACACACTTAAAATCAAAGTTAAAGGTGGAGAAGACGAAGTAAACTCTTTAATAGCTCGCTGTCATGCTCTAAAGATTAACATACGTTACTTTAACGATGGGGAGCACGTTGGCGTGTCTCTCAATGAAAGAACGAATATCGAGGATCTTACAAACCTTTGTTCTGCGTTTGGCGTTCCTCTAGTGCGGAGTATAGAAGTAGACAGGGCTTTTCTCGGAACGTTATATCGCGATGTGAACTACTTAGAACACACAGTTTTCAATACCCATAGATCGGAAACGGCTATGATGAGGTATATCAAATTCCTCGAGAACCGTGATTTTTCTTTAGTTCACGGTATGATACCACTCGGATCGTGTACGATGAAACTCAATGCAGCAACTGAACTTTTGCCTATTGCATGGTATAAATTTGCGGAACTACACCCTTTCTGTCCACCAGAACAGGCTCGTGGGATGATAGAAATCCTACAAAATCTAGAATCTGATTTAGCAGAAATTACAGGATTCGACAAAGTGACTCTACAGCCAAATTCAGGCTCAAATGGAGAATATGCTGGAATGCTAGTCATTCAAGCATATCATCACAGCCGAGGGGAAGGACATAGAAATATTTGCCTTATTCCTTCAAGTGCTCACGGTACAAATCCAGCTAGTGCCGCTATGGCAGGCTTGAAAATTGTTGTTGTAGGCTGTATGGAAAACGGTGATATAGATATAGAGGATTTAAAATCTAAGGCTGAAAAGCACAGTGAGAACTTAAGCTCGATAATGATTACCTACCCTTCAACTCATGGAGTTTATGAGGAGGGTATTCTTGAAATAACAGAGATGATTCACTCTCATGGTGGTCAAGTTTACATGGATGGGGCAAATATGAACGCCCAGGTGGGTTTAACAAGTCCGGGAAATATTGGCGCAGATGTATGTCATCTTAATCTTCATAAAACTTTTTCTATTCCTCACGGAGGAGGAGGTCCAGGGGTAGGTCCTATAGGGGTTGCAGCACACCTAACTAACTTCTTACCCGGTCACTCTATTGTACATAAAGGTGGAGAGGATTCAATATCTGCTGTTTCATCAGCTCCGTTTGGGAGTGCGTTGATAGCTCTTGTTCCTTATGCATATCTTAAAATGTTAGGAGTAAAAGGAGCTACTCAAGCTACTGAAGTTGCAATTTTAAATGCAAACTACCTCAAAGTAAAACTCGAAGGAGCCTACGATATTTTATACCAAGGGAACAATAATACAGTTGCCCATGAGATGATCATTGATTGCAGAGATTTCAAGACTTTCGGCGTCGAGGTCATCGATATTGCAAAGCGTCTTATCGACTACGGATTCCACGCACCAACCATTTCTTGGCCTGTGGCAGGGACGATGATGATAGAACCTACTGAAAGTGAATCTCTAGAGGAGCTAGACCGCTTTGTAGAGGCTTTGCTCAGTATTAGAGAAGAAGTAAGAGACATAGAGTTACATAAAGTTGATCCAGTTGATAACGTTCTAAAGATGGCGCCGCATACTATCGAGGAAACAACAGCAACAGATTGGACTCATCCGTATTCTCGAGAAAGAGCTTCTTTTCCTGTTGTAGGATTGAGAAAAGGTAAGTTTTGGGCTCCTGTATCAAGAGTAAACGACACATACGGTGACAGAAACCTGCTATGCAGTTGCCCGCCAATTACTAACTATATCGAAGAAATTGCAGAATAAAACACGGTATGTTGTTCGCAAGTGTCTATTAATCATGTGCTAAAAGCAATTCACGCTTTATATTTGCAACAATAAACAATATTATAAACCATAAAACGCTCAATATGAAGCAAATATACTTTTTAATTGCCGCGATGTTCATTGGAACAATCGCAAATGCTCAGGTTAAAATGCCAGTGCAAGCTGCTAAAGACGCAAAGACGTCAAGCATAACATCTTCAGAAACTCCTGTGCAAGTTGCAAGAGAGGTATTCTGGAGCCACGATTGTAATATTGATAGCTGTGGAGATTGGGCATTCGGTAATGGATCCCTTGAAGTAGGTGCTCCTTGGGCAGATATAGATATTAACTTCGAATGCACTCTAGATGGACCTGCTGGAGCATATAACCAGTGGGCTGGTGGATCAGGAGATGGTTCTGCTGCTAGTGCAATGAACTCTACAACTTCTGCTAACGGACTTCTAATTGTTGATTCTGATCTATTCGGTGAAGAAGCAAACTATGATGCTAACTGGGTTGAGAACTGTTGGTTCTCTACAGTAACTCCGGTTAACTGTGCAGATCACCCATACGTTAGTATTTCACTTGAGACACGCTACCGTTGTTGGGATAATGGTGGATCAGATGATAGTGAGAAGTGCTTAATCGAGATAAGTCGTGACGGTGTTAGCTGGCCAGCTATTGATTCTTGGGATGAAGAGTCTGGAACTGTAATTTATGGTACTGATACTGTTGCTTCTCGTAAAGAAGTATTCCCTGGATATGAAACCAGCGACGCTACAGACAACCCTTCTTTATTAGAGTTTGATATCACGGCTGCTGCTGGTGGACAGGAGACTGTTTACGTGCGTTTCCGTTGGTCTGGAACATGGGGTTACAGCTGGGAGATTGACGATATTAAATTGTACGACACTCCTGAAAACGATACTCGTATAGATAACTACTTAAGCTACACAGATTACGAACGTTCAGGATACTACGAGTACGGTGCATGGGCACAGTCTCAAATCCCTGCTGACCTAACGGCTGCTGCGAAAGTTTACAATGTAGGTTACTCTGATCAGTTGAACGTTCATTTAGATGTTACGGCTGCAGGTACTACTAACTCTTCTGATGGTATTACCTTAACTTATGCTTCTGCTGACACTTTAGGCGTTCCTTATACTACTTCTGGTCTTGGAATGGTTGAAGTTGAGTACATGTTGATTGCTGATGCAGTTGATGAGAACCCAGAGAACAATACTGCTATGCAGTCTTTCGAAGTTACTGACCTTTCGTGGGGACGTGATGACGGAACTCCAACAGCCGCTTCTCCTGCTGACGGAACAGTTGACTACATCGCTCTTTCTCTTTTTGACATTGTAGAAGATGTAGTAATCTACGCGATTGACGTTGCAATCATGGACGGTTCTGAAACAGGAACATCTGTTATTACTCACCTTTTTGATGGTACAGATGAAGACTTCCTTACTGATCAACTAGGTGGATTACTTCAGTCAACGGACGAGTTCGATCTTATTGCAGGAAACACTAACGCTGTTGGTGAGTCTGTTACAACATGGTACACTTTCGTGTTCGATGAGCCCTTCATGGCTGCAGCTGGTGACTGGTTAGGTGCTGGTTTCGAGCACTACGGAGGTTCTAACGTTCAGTATGGTGAATCTAAGTTTACGGCAGACCAAACAGCATTTACATACGGTCCTTTCGGAGCGGGTTCGGCATACGATTGGTACTATACTAATGAAGTACCTATGGTACGTTTAAACTTGAACCCTAACGCTGTGAATACTATCTCTGAAGAGGATGTAAGCACAACAGGCTTCCAGATGTACCCTAGCTTCCCTAACCCTACTAACGGTGTTACTCGTATTCAGTTCCGTTTAGACCGTGCGTCTGATGTGAATTTTGAAGTACGCGATATTACTGGAAAGCTTGTTTACTCTGTAGACATGGGAACTCAAGCTCCTGGTTACAACAGCATTTCTGTTGACGCTTCTGAGTTTGCTTCGGGTGTTTACACATACACATTATCTGTTGATGGCGAGCGTGCTACTGACCGTTTGATGGTTAAGTAAGTAAAGCAACACATTAAAAGAAAGGGGTGGACCATTGTGGTCTACCCCTTTTTATTTGTAATTTGGCACAAAATAATTTTAAAATACCATATTTAAGAATATGAAACATTTGACTTTAACTCTTGGAGCACTTTGCATTTTTGCATTTGCTTCTGCCCAAAGACTGGAGACTCTCCACTCATTTGAGCACACTGTAATAGCAGCTACTCAAGCTGAAGTTTCGAACTCACTAATTGCAGGCGAGCAAGCTCGTGTAACTCAACGCGGAGGTGGAAACATTCTTTTTTCTGAAGATTTCTCTAACGGTTTCGATGGTATCAACGGGAACGGAGAGTGGTTGACTGCTGATAACGCAGAAAATCAACTTTGGATCTGGGTTGCTCCTGATGGAAACGGAGTATACAATGACGGAACTGAATCTGGAGTTGATCATCCAGGAGGAGAGTTTTCGACAAACATCGGTTCTCTTGAGTCTGGCACACCAGATAATGGTTGGATGATATTTGATTGTGATTACTTTAATACTCCTATTGCGGATGGAGTCCAAGACACAGACGGGTCTTTAACGAGTCCTATGATTGACTTTTCTCAAGATGGTTCAATTATCCTAAATTGGGATCAATACTTTCGTTACTGCTGTTACCCTTACGCCCCTATTTATGTTGATGTAACAAATGACGGTGGAGTATCTTGGACTACTTTCGATGGTCACGGATCATTTATCGAAGCAGCTAACTCTGCTTCAGCTAACCCACTTCCTACTACTCTAGATATTAGTTGTGTTGCTGCTTACAGCGACTCTGTTCAGTTCCGTTTCTCTTACATGCAAGCTCCTGAAGTTGGTAACGGTTACAGTCACTACTACTGGGGTATCGATGATGTTGTTGTAACATCTAACGACAATGCAGACGATTTAGCTATGGTTCAACTTGCAAACGGAGATGTTTTTAATGTTTGGGAATACAGAGTGACGCCAATGGAGCAGAAGATTGCTGCTGCTGACGGTGGAGTTCTGGCTGGAGTGTTATACAGAAATAATGGAACAGCAAGTCAAGATTCCGTTGAAGTTCTTGTTGAAGTTCTTTCTGAAGAAGGAGAAGTTCTCGCTTCTGTTAGTGAGACACTGGAGACCGTTTATTCTTTCGCAAACGGTCTTAACTGCCCAGCAAATGCTCAAGACACAATCTATATTGCTACAGGATGGGAGCCTTCTGCAACAGGAAACTACATCCTTCGTTCTACTATAACTTCTGGTTCAAGTACAGATGCAACTCCTGAAGACAACACAATGTCTATGGTGATTGTGTTCTCTGAAGATGAGTATGGCCACGATGATGAGTCTGCTTTAAACGGAGAGGTCTCCCCACGTGAATCTGAAATTGCTGGTCTTTACGATCCAACTGGTCAGGGTTCGTTCTACCACATGGTAAATGATGGTTCTACTGCTTATGGTATTACTGTTGATTTCGGTGAGAACTGTGGTCTTAACATTGATGGTGAGCCTGGAGAGTTAGAGTTCGAAACTCGTCTTTACTTCTACGATTCTGCTGTTGGTATTACAGATAGTGACTTTGAGAGTGCATTCTGGACATATGATCCAGCTTGGACTAACGCAGGCGCTTACTTCCTAGCGTTTGAAGATCCTATTGAACTTGACGCTGATGCGGTTTACTTCGCAGCTGTAATTTCTGAATACGAAAGTGAGGGTGGTTTAACTATCAACGCTCAATTAGAAAGTGATACAGACAACAGTACTGGTCAGTATAACCAAGCTGGAGATGGTAGTTTTGTTTGGTTTACTTCTCAAACATATACTCCTGCAGTTCGCTTAATCATGAGTGAGCGTGTTGGTGTTGATGAAATTGCTAACCTTAACGGGATTAATTTAAACCAAAACGTTCCTAACCCTGCTTCTAACTTTACGACGTTCAACTTTGACCTAACGCAAAGTCGTTCAGTTCAGTTCGAGATTCGCGACCTAAGTGGACGTGTTATTATTCGCCTTGAAAAGGGAACTCTTGGAGCTGGTGCACACAACGTTACTTACGACGTAAGCGCACTTTCTAGCGGTTTATACACATATACGCTGATTGCTGATGGTGTTTCTATCACTAAAAAGATGGTAGTACGCTAAGCATATACTGAGCGTAAAGCATAGTAAACACTGGTATTGTAAGAGGCATCCTATTTAGGGTGCCTCTTCTTTTTTACGAGTTATTGTATCTGCTGTATTTTTGCAGTATGGGATTGAAAGCTTCATTAAGTAAACCGTTCGCTAGAGCGGCCATGGTAGAGTTAAGAACTAAATCAGCTCAACCAGCAAATGCACAGTTAAAACAATTGAATGAAATTGTTAAAACAGCTGAAAAAACCTCGTTTGGAAACGATCACGGTTTGAGAGATGGAATGTCCATAGAGGCATATCAAAGAGCCGTTCCGGTAAATGACTATGAGGGAATAAAATCTTATTTAGAGAGAGCGGTCGCGGGGGAGAAGAATGTAGTTTGGCCTGGGTTGCCTAAGTACTTCAGTAAAACTAGCGGAACGACGTCTGGTGCGAAGTATATTCCCATCACCGAAGCGAGCCTATCTAACCACATCAATGCAGCTAGAAATGCACTTCTTGCAAGAATTGTAGAATCTGGTGATGCTAGTTTTGTAAGTGGTAAGATGATTTTCCTTCAAGGAAGTCCTGATTTAGAAAAAACTGAAGGGGGAACTGATTTAGGTCGTCTTTCTGGAATTGTTGCACATCACGTTCCTAAATACCTTTTACGCAATCGTCTTCCTTCTATGGAAACGAATTGCATTGAGGATTGGGAAGAAAAGTTAGATGCAATAGTAAAAGAAACTGCTGACCAAGATCTTCGTTTAGTTAGCGGCATCCCTACTTGGGTTCAGATGTATTTCGAGAAACTCCTTAAACATACGGGAAAGAAAACGGTAGAGGAAGTGTTCCCTAATCTCAGTTTATTCGTCCATGGTGGAGTGTCTTTTACTCCATATGCCGAGAAATTTAGACAACTTATAGGTTTTGATATCTCTCGTGTTGAGTTATACCCAACCTCAGAAGGTTTTATCGCTTTTCAAGATAAACCCGACGTTACAGGCATGCTTCTCAACATAGCAGATGGTATTTTCTATGAGTTTATACCCATGGATAACTATCATGATGAGGATAAAGCTTCACGTCCTAGGTTAACCATCGAGCAAGTAGAAATAGGGGTTCAGTATGCGATCATCCTTACGACTAATGCGGGGCTTTTCTCATACGATATAGGCGATACGATTAAGTTCACTTCTCTAGAGCCACATAGAATTGTAGTTACAGGAAGGACGAAGCATTTCACAAGCGCATTTGGTGAGCATGTAATTTCTGAGGAAGTAGAGTCTTCTTTAGCAGAAACCGTTGATAAGAATGGCGGAGTCGTATCTGACATGCATCTAGCTCCTGAGGTTAAGCCTAAGAAAGGGAAGCCTTATCATGAGTGGTTAATCGAGTTTGAGTCTAAGCCTAAGGATGTGAAAAAGTTTACCGAAGATTTAAACCAAGCCCTTCGAGATCGCAACTCATACTACAACGATTTGCAAAAGGATGGAGTGCTTGCTCCTGCTAAGGTGACGAATTTAAAACCGGGTAGTTTTATTAAAGCGATGAAGTCTAAAGGCAAGTTAGGAGGCCAAAACAAACCGCCTCGCCTCGCTAACGACAGATTATTCGCCGATCTTTTACTTTCGTAAAAGTATTTTAAAGGATGAAGATTGTAGCATTAACCGGTGGAAGTGGATCAGGGAAATCTACAATTCTAAATGGAATAAGGGATCACTTCGGCGTGGGCGTTACAATTTTATCTTTAGATGATTACTATCGCCCTATGTCTGAGATTCCAGTGGATGATAAAGGAGAAACGAATTTCGATTTACCTGAAGCTTTAAATTACAACGACCTAGTAAGAGACATTCAATCTCTGCAAAGTGGAGAAACGGTTGAGCTCGAAACATATACTTTTAATAGGAATATGATGACGTCAGAGAGTATACAAATCATCCCTAGTTCTTGGCTTATCGTTGAAGGTCTTTTCGCTCTTCATGATAAAAGAGTTAGAGAAATGATAGATATAAAGGTATTTATTGATGCATCAGTTGAAGAGAGGTTAAGAAGAAGAAAGTACAGAGACTTAACCATACGAGGCTATAGCAACAGAGAAGTCCAATATCAGTGGGACAATCACGTAAGGCCATCAGACATTGAATTTATACAGCCTTGGAAGGAGAAATGTGAAGTCGTCATAGATAACGAAAATAATTGGAGAGCAGGTGTTGAAGAGTTAATTAGTAAAATGGACTTAATAGCTGAATCAGTTTAAATTCCCCAGGTTATATGATAAAAGCATTTACACTCACCACCTGTAAAACATGCCAACGAATTTTTGACGAGCTTGATCCTGAGGCAAAAGGTTGTGAGATTATTAATATTAAATCAGAAGGTATTTCCCCTGTTGATCTTGATGCAATGAAAAGCCTTGCAGGATCTTACGAAGCCCTCTTCTCAAGACGAGCAATGAAATTTCGTAGCTTAGGTCTTGCAGATAAGACTCTGTCAGAACCAGATTATCGAACTCTGATTTTAGGTGAGTACACGTTTTTAAAAAGACCCGTTTTTTTATTCGACGATTTGGTTACCGTTGGTTCTCGTAAATCAGAAGTGGAGAAAGCAAAAGAACGTCTTGAAAACAGGTAGCTCTATTGGATCTCACCTAGCTCTTTTTACAGTTGGAGCTATCTATGCAGGGAACTATGTTGTTGCTAAGGATGTAATGCCAGATGTCGTGGGTCCCTCCGGATTTATCGTTTTAAGAGTAATTGGAGGTTCTTTTTTGTTTCTAATGACGATGATTTTAACGGGGATATTCAATCCCAATATTAAAATATTCGAAAAAATAGAAAGAAGAGATTACCTACGCTTTCTTGTAAGTGGTCTGACCGGTGTTGCTATAAATCAACTTTGTTTTTTCAACGGACTTTCCCTTACGAGCCCCATCCATGCATCATTAATAATGACCATAACCCCCATTTTTGTTTTACTTGTCAGTTTTATTCTTCTTGGATCAATTATAACTAGTAGAAAGTTGACAGGAATTTTTATCGGTGGAGCAGGCGCCGCTTTGCTATTTATTTACGGTTCAGGAAATGCGGAAACCACATCTATATCTGGTGCAAGTGTTTACGGGGATGCATTGATTGTCATCAATTCTTTTTCATATGGAGTTTACCTCGTGGTGGTAAAACCTTTAATGAAAAAATATAGACCAATTACTGTAATTACTTGGGTGTTTATTGTAGGTACTGTTTTCGTTCTCCCGATAGGATATCAGGAAGCCACTCAAATAAGTTGGAGCAGTCTTACTGTATCACACATACAATCTATTGCATATGTAATCCTGGGCACCACATTCTTAGCTTATCTCTTAAATATAATAGCTTTAAAACGTGTCGCTCCAGTTGTGGTGAGCATCTATATCTATTTGCAACCCCTGTTAGTGCTAGTATTAGTGGTTGTTTTAGCATTCCTTGGAGTGAGTGAGTATCACAAGGATATTGGTTTTATCACGGCTGTATGTACTGTTGCGATATTCACAGGCGTTTGGTTAGTGAGTGTTCCGAGGGGGTGGAATTTAGTGGGGAGAAAGTCGTAATTTGGGCTTACAAATTTTAAAGAAAGAACGTATGGCTATTCAAAAACCTTTTAATTTAACGAAGTGGATAGA
>TARA_B110000459_G_scaffold172305_1_pt1 | contig 11265 bp, 12 predicted proteins | sample TARA_B110000459 | Tara Oceans TARA_B110000459 (sample SAMEA4398296) | marine metagenome | biome: Polar Biome; feature: [SRF] surface water layer (ENVO:00010504); material: water (ENVO:00002006), including particulate matter (ENVO:01000060) such as... | depth 5 m | reverse complement strand
TTTTTATTGTTTTTTTTATTGTTTTATTTCTTGTTTTATTGTTTTTTTTATTTCTTTTTTTATTGTTTTATTGTTTTATTTCTTGTTTTATTATCTTATTATTCTTTTCAAATTTGAATAATAATTATTAAATCTACAAACAGGACATTTAAAAGAGTTATTATATAATATATAATATCTATTAACACAACTTTCACACAAATAGTGATTACAAGTCAATAATAAATTTACCTTGTTATAACATATAGAACAATCTTCATCAATATTTAAATTTATTGTCTTATTAATTATTATTTTTTTTTTTTCATATACAATATTATTATCAATATATTTAATATAATGTCCTTTAAAGTTTAAAGTTTCAATCCAATTAATTATATCTCTATTATTATTTTTATGAGCTGAAATAAATCCTTTTTCAATATAATCAATATCAATAGACAATGTATATAACCACATTACAATATTTATATAATTATTAACACATGAATTCTTAAATCCAATATTTATACACGTTTTATTTATTAATCCAGTATTATATAAAAATTTTATTAAATTTAAATAACCCAATGAACAAGATATACAAAAACAATATTCAATATCATAATATATATTTTTATTAATTAATAATTTAACAGCGTCTATATTATTATTAATACAGGAAACTACAAAACCTTTATCGTATAATATATTATATTTATAATAAATTTCTAAAAATTTATACTTATTAGCACACGCCTTTAAAAAAAGTTCTTTAATGGTAAAAGTGTTAATGTATATTTTTTTTTTTATAAATAGTCCAAGTAAAATGTCGAAATATTTAAATATATTATATTCAAAACAATAAGTATAATGAGATGTTAAATTTTTATTATATTTATTAATAATATAATTGAATGTATTGTCGTCATCTACTTTAATAGTTTCAAGTAAAATAATAGATACATCTGCCATTTAATAAAAATATATAAAATTAATAAAATCAATTTTAATATCAATTTAAAATTAAATTAATAATAGATATATGAATGATTATTTACTATTTTTATATATGACTATGTTAAATATAAAATCAACTTTTGAAATATTTACTCCATTCTTATTATTATCATTGAAGTTTATAAATATAAACATGTATAATATATCTAAAAGAGAAACATACAATATAGTAAAAAATAATATACATGAATGTATATCTACAGGATATATGGAAGATAATAGTCCTCGTGGTTTAATAATAACAAGGAAATATAATTTACAATTAATTATATATATACCTGAGAATTCGTGGTGTAAAATGTTTATTTTTACAACTAAGTGTATTATGGAAGAAATATTAACAAATAATAATAAAAAGAAAATTGAAAAAATTGAAAAAATAAACGAAAAATTAGATACAAGTATAGATTATTGGAACCGCACGGGAGATTATGTTTTTTTTGATTATATAAAAAGAAAATTACATATAAATCCATATAAATTAAATGAACAACAACAACATGTATTTAATAATATAATGAATATGTATAATAATAAAAATAATGTAAAGTGTTTTATTTATGGAAAAGCAAACAGTGGAAAAACAATATTATCATATTTAATAGCAAGAAAAATAAACGCGTCTATATGTGATACATTTAATCCAACAGAACCATCTGATTCATTCAGTAATTTATATTATAATATAAATCCAACCGCTCAAAAACCTCTGATTGTATTAATGGATGAAATAGACATAATATTAAATAATATACATAATGAAAAAATATGCCTACATAAAAAAAATACAATTCAAATATATAATAAAATAACTTGGAATAATTTTTTAGATAAAATAGATTATGGACTTTATCCTAATGTAATATTAATATTATGTTCTAATAAATCGTGGGAAGATATTAATTTATTAGATGAATCCTATTTAAGAGAGGGACGTGTTGATTTGATACAACATCTAATTAAAATATAGACATATTATATAATGGATGAAATTAATAAAGTTTTTAATATAGTGGGTGTAGAAGGAGACTCACATTGTTTATTACATTCATTATTATATGGTTTATCGAATATAAAAGGATATGAATATATAAATAAAATAATAAATAAATATTTAAAAAACAACCCTAATAAGTCTGACATTAAACTTGTAAAAAAAAAAACAATAGAATATGATAAAAGAACAATAACATTATTGAGACAAATAATTTATAAAAATATGATAAAAAATAATAATACAGAAGAACCGAGTGATGAATTAAAAAAAAAAGAGTATTTAACAGACGTTCATATAGGGGTATTATCTGAATTATTTGATGTATGTATAGTAGTATATTCACCCTTTAACACGTTTATTAAAATACAAAGAATAACAGGTATTAATAAATATATATTTAAGAATAATGATGATGATAAAAAATGTGATAAAAAAAAGATATTTATATTATCTAATTATGAAGGTAAAGATCATAATGGAAATCATTATGATTCGTTAATTTTAAAAAAAAAAGTGGAATCAGAAGAAGCAGCTGAAGAATCAGAAGCAACTGAAGAATCAGAAGCAACTGAAGAAGCCGCAAAAGTGGCAGCAGCAAAAGAAGCAAAAGCAGCAAAAGAAGCAAAAGCAGAAGCAGCAAAAGAAGCAAAAGCAGCAAAAGCAGCAAAAGCAGAAGCAGCAAAAGCAGCAAAAGCAGAAGCAGCAAAAGCGACAAAAGAAGCAAAAGCAGCAAAAGCAGAAGCAGCAAAAGTAAAAGCGGCAAAAGCGGCAAAAGCGGCAAAAGCAGAAGCAGCAAAAGCGGCAAAAGCAGAAGAAGTAAAATCAGAAGAAAATCAAATATCAAATGCAAATAATTATAATAGTAATACTAGTAATAATAATGGTAATAAACCGAATAGCCTTGAAAAATATATTAAAAAAATATATAGAAATGATTTAGAATCAAGTAAAAAATCTATTAAAAATACAAGTAAAAATACAAGTAAAAATACAAGTAAAAATACAAGTAAAAATACAACTAAAAAAACAAGTAAAAAAACAAGTAAAAAAACGATTAAAAATACAAAGTAATAAATCAAGAAGTATTTTAAAAGTATAAACTTATAAGTATTTAAATATTATCATTATAATTATATTTATAATGATAATAAATCCATTTATTAAAGCAGGACTTATAGCTATAATACCTCATGGTATAACTGATATAATAGAGTGTCCTAAAAAAATAATAACAGCTAATTTAATAATAAACCCTTTAATATATTCAATTCCCGAAATATATAAATTAGGAATATTATTTGTTACATCTATATATCACTTAAGAAACGATGTTCCTTATAATATAAAAGGTTCTTATATATTGCATAATATATGGTTAATTAAACCTGAAACATCTATTTTTTATTTGTCGTGTATACATACACCTAGGCATTATAGTAGAGTATTTAAGGATAAAATAAAAATAAAAGAAAAAATAATATCTATATTAATATTTACAATTATAACATATTATGGGTTAAATTATAACATAGATGATATATTAAAAGTATATTTGGGTAATTATTGGTGGAGTGGTCCAATTGTATCTCATATATTTATTAGTGAAACTAAAAATATAACTAATCAATTTCTTCGATATTAACATCTTTTTCTGGTGTAGCAGGCATACCACCAGGCATATCAGGCATACCACCAGGCATACCACCAGGCATACCACCAGGCATATCAGGCATACCACCAGGCATACCAGCAGGCATTAAAGATTTTACTAATTCTTGAATTTCATTTTCTTTATCTTCATATACGTTAATTTCTTCATTTGGGTGATTATTTAACCATTCAATATTTTCATTAATTTTTGTTTTTAATTCATCGATTTCAGGAGTAGTTTCTTTGACTTGTTCAGTTGTAGTTTTACACTGAAAAAGTGTATTTTCAAGTTTATTTTTTGCTTCAATTTTAAGTTTATATGCTTCATCTTCAGCTTTATATTTTTCTGCTTCTTGAACCATTTTTTCAATATCATTATCGGATAGTCTTCCTTTATCATTTTTAATTTCAATATTCATAACTTTACCAGTGCTTTTTTCCATAGCCGAAACTTTAAGAATACCATTTGCATCAATATCAAAAGATACTTCAATCTGTGGTTGTCCGCGTGGCATAGGTGGGATACCTTCTAGAAGAAATTCACCAAGTTTGTTATTATCTTTTGTTTTTACACGTTCTCCTTCATAAACTTGAATATTTACCGCAGGTTGATTATCAGCATACGTAGAAAAAATCTGACTTTTTTTACTTGGAACAGTAGTATTTCTAGGAATAAGTGCTGTCATAATTCCTCCGGATGTTTCTAGACCTAGAGACAAAGGTGTAACATCTAAAAGTAAAAGGTCTTGTAATTTCCCCGATTTTTCATTACCACTTAATAGTGCTGCTTGAACCGTTGCTCCATTTGCGACAGCTTCGTCTGGATTAATATTTTTACACAATTCTTTTCCTCCAAAATAATCACTCAATAGTTGTTGAACCTTAGGAATTCTGGTAGAACCACCAACAAGAACAATTTCGTCGATTGAACTTTTGGAAAGCTTACTATCTTTAATAACTTTTTCTACAGGGTCCATACATTTACGAAAATAATCAGCATTCATGTCTTCGAATTTAGCACGAGTGATAGTTGTATTATAATCAATACCTTCAAATAGAGAATCTACTTCAATAAATGCTTGCGTAGAAGTAGAAAGTGTTCTTTTAGCTCTTTCGCAAGATGATCTTAGACGTCTAAGAGCGCGATGATTTGTCTTAATATCTTTTTTATTTTTTCTTTTAAATTCTTCACAACAATAATCAACCATTCTGTTATCAAAATCTTCTCCTCCCAAATGCGTGTCTCCTGCCGTAGACTTAACTTCGAAAATACCTTCATCAATAGAAAGAACACTAACGTCGAAAGTTCCTCCACCTAGATCAAAAATAAGAACATTTTTTTCTGGACCCTTTTTATCTAGTCCATAAGCAATAGCAGCGGCTGTTGGTTCATTAATAATACGAAGAATATTAAGACCAGCAATAACACCTGCGTCTTTTGTAGATTGTCGTTGGCTGTCGTTAAAATAAGCAGGAACAGTAATTACTGCATTCTTGACTTCTTTACCTAAATAGGATTCAGCAGTTTCTTTCATTTTTGTTAAAATCATAGCTGAAATTTCTTCTGGTGTAAAAGTTTTAGTTTCTCCTTTATAATCAACTTGAACGATAGGTTGGTTATTTTTACCAGATAAAACTTTAAAAGGCCAATGTGTCATATCAGATTTAACTGTCTCGTCATTAATATTTCTACCAATAAGACGTTTGGCATCAAAAATAGTATTTGTTGGATTAGACGCAGCCTGATTTTTCGCAGCATCTCCAATTAAACGTTCGGTGTCGTTAAAAGCAACATAAGACGGTGTCGTTCGGTTTCCTTGATCATTAGCAATAATTTCAACACGATCATTCTGCCAAACTCCAACACAAGAATAAGTTGTTCCTAAATCAATACCGATTGTTTCACCTTGTAAAGTCATTAATTAGAATATTAAATTCTTTTTAAATTATTTATAATGTTAATATAAAAATAATAAATTAAAAGTTAATCAACAAATATTTGTTTTCAATAATTTATTTTCTAATTCCATTATTTCAGTGTCTTTAATTAATAAATCATTTTTTAGTTTAATTATATTATCAAAATAATATTTTTTATTTTTTAAAAAATCTGAATTTTTATTTTTTATATCAGTTTTTATAATCTCGGTATCTTTTAATAATGTTTCATAATCATTAATTGTTTTGGAAATAATCTTATCCTTTTTAATATTTTCATTAGATAAACGTTCAATTTCCTTTTTATAACTATTTAATTCATTAAAATAATCAGTACAATTAACCATCCATATTTCGTGTGTTTTTAATTTAATATGTGATTGAAAACTTGAAAAATTAGTAAATGTCTGATTATTACATAAACATTTATACATAGGATTATTTCTAGAATTTCTAATAAAAGGACATTTATCAATATTTAAACCTGATATAATATCAAAATCGGGTTCATAAATGTTAATTTTACTGTATGAAACTAACGCCATTATATTTATAAATGTTAAATAAATACAATCAATTTTATATTTTTAAATATAAAAATAATATTAAATATAAAAATAATATTAAATATAAATGATAACCATAGAAATTATGGGAGGATTGGGAAACCAATTGTTTCAAATTTTTACATTAATATCATATTGTTCAATATATAGAAAAAATTATCAATCATTTATATATTTTGAAAATAGACAATCTAATAGAATAGATAGACCATACTATTGGGATAATTTTTTAAAATCTTTAAAACCTTTATTAAGAAATACGATACATAATATACCAATATTAAAAGAACACACGTTCAATTATACAAAGATACCTATTGTAAATAATGATTCTTTTAAATTATATGGTTATTTTCAATCGTATAAATATTTTGAAAATGAAAAGGAAAATATATTTAAAATGATAAAATTAAAAGAACAAAAAGAAGATATTAAAATAGATTGTGACAATAAAGTTTCATTGCATTTTAGAATGGGGGACTATAAAAAACTACAACAATATCATCCAATATTATCTATAAATTATTATATAAATGCGATTGATAAATTAATAAAAGATACAAATAAAAATGATTGGAATATTATATATTTTTATGAAAAAGAAGATGAGGTAATTGTAAACGATAGAATTAATATATTAAAAGAAAAGCACAAATATATAATCTTTGAACCAATAAATGAAAAATATAAAGATTATGAACAAATGTTAATTATGAGTAAATGTAATCACAATATTATAGCAAATAGTACTTTTAGTTGGTGGGGTGCTTATTTTAATGAAAACAAGAATAAAAATGTATACTATCCTGATGTTTGGTTTGGTGAAAAAATACAAAAAAATACAAAAGATCTTTTTCCATCTGAATGGTTAAAAATAACAAATTATAATGATAAAGTGTAATTATTCCAACATAGATTTATTAAATACAATTAAAAGCTATGAAATAAACCGGATATAAAATGTCTTCAACTTATGGTTTAATTGGAAATGGTATATTTAATTCTACAAAGTCGTATAAAAAATATAATACCGAACATTGACAAAATATATAAAAAAATAAATGTAGTAATTATTAAACAACGAATTTCAAATAATATATATAAATATATTAGAATGAATCGTTTTCTTTTGATAAACAATCGTCAATTTTTTGATGAAAATGGTGTTATTACTATTGAAACCCCGGATGATATACCTGACAAGAGTAGTATATTATTTATAGGTTCTCATACTGGTTCTATGGATAATCTTCATCACATAGTAAAATATTTTGGTGACATTGAAAAGAAACCTTATACATATATAATTATTGTAGGTAAGGGCGATGGACGATTAAAAAAAGACATAAAAATACCGAACAATGTAAAATATATTTATGCTCCCAATACAGATTATAAACATGACAAAATAAAATTTCTACCAATGGGTTGTGATTTCAGGTCAATTGAATCGTTCTCAAAAGCAGACGAACACGATAATCAGGAGATATTATGTTATTGTAATTTTTCAATAAATACTCATCCAAGTAGGAAAAGAATATATGACGGTATCAAACATAGACCTTGTATGACTATTGAAAATATGCAGACGTGGATGAATTATTCCATATCACGAGATGATTTTTTCACAAAACTAGGGCAGTCTAAGTTTGTATTGTGTCCTAGAGGGAATGGTTTGGATACATTCCGGTTTTATGACAGTATTTATGCTGGTTCAATACCTATTCTAGTAAAAGAACAATATCATGACAATGATATATTCAAAGAAATTCCTATGTTGCTTTTAAAAGATGAAAAGGAATTTAAGAACTTAAATTGGGATTCTTTGACAAAACACTATGAAAAGTTGAAAAAACTAAGGAAAGACAAATACGATAGTTTTGATTTTAGCAAATTTATAAAGGGTCTACATTCAAAACTGTAATTTACAAAAATGTGTTTTGTGTTACAATAATATAAAATTTGTAAACTCATATAATATAAAAAAATAATTTACACTGATTATGTCTTGCTAATATTGAATTGTAAAGCATATAAATTCAAAGCTGAACTACAGAAAGAATTATGGTTGAATAAACTTCCAAAGAGCATACAATATTTTCATATTGTTGGAGACAAAGAACAATGCGATGGCGATGAATATTATTTTGATTTTGACAATCATGTATTGTACGTTGCTACAGATGATGATTATATTTCTTTGCCCCATAAAATGATTACCGCGTTAAAGGCAGTGAATGAGACATTCGAATATAGATATATATTTAAAACAGATGACGACCAGATGTTGCTGCAACCCAATTTCTTTAGCAGGATAAGCGGACAATTAATAGACAAACCGAATTGCCATTATGGTGGATTTTCAATAGAAATGAAAACACAAATATGTGACTACAATAAGTTTCATTCCAGTTTGCCTGACAATTTAATATTGAGAGGCACCATATATTGTAATGGTCGTTTTTATTTATTGTCAAAAGAGGGTGTAGAAGATTTATTAAAAAAGAAAGATAAAATCAAAAAATTGTATATTGAAGATCATGGTATCGGATTACATTTAAATGAAGACTTGAAACAAGAGATACTTCATTTCGATAGCAAAACCGTATTCAAAGATATGATAGAAGAGCGTCAAAATATCTGGATTAAGTTGGTGTTTTAAATGTTCAAATGTGTAACAGCATTACAATATATAGTGTATATGTGAAATATATATGTTTTTATTATGATAATGGACACGGTAAATTTATAAGAGATGGAAAAATAATATAATAATATAATAATATATTATACATGACATCACCTAATGAGTATCCACCAAAAGTATTATATACCCTAGATGAACTACTAAAAAAAAAATAAATAAAAATAAATTATATAAAAGTTTATCCTTAAATGACATTAAACAATATTATGATGAAAATATGGATAATTCTCGTAGATCTCTAAGAAACTATACTAATGATATACCGGTAGGTATACCAATTATAAATAGAACCAATATACATATATCGTTAGATAATAGTACGAATTCATCTCTTTCTAATTCTAGTATAAATGATTGTTTGATGCCGGTAAATTTATGATAATAATACAAGAATAAATAAGTCATTAAAAAATATGTCTCCAATCGAATTATTAGAACATAAAAAAAATTAGCAAAAGAAAGAAACAAGCAATGAAGCAATGCCTTAAGAATATAAAGATTATGAAACAATCACGGAAATGGTGCCTTATGAAAAAATAGATATACTTAATGGAACAGGAACTGAAATAATACCTTATGAAAAAAAAAAGAAATAAAAGAGGAAGAAAAAAAAACCGAAGATACAAAACCTTTTAACGAAATAAAAATAAAAATAATAAGGACGAATGGACCTCTTAGAATCACCCCTAATATATAGAAAAAAGGATTATAGTAAATATGTTAAGAAACTTAAGAAAAGAAATATAGAAACTAGAAGGGTCCCGAAGAATATTTTAATAAATTATTCTAAATACCCATTATGAGAAATATGGAACAAAAAAATTTTAGTATGTAAAGAACATAAATTTTTAAAAGCAGTAAATAAATTAAAAGAAGAACGAAACTATTCATTACCTAACAAAAAAATTATCAAGAGAAGTGCAAAAATTTACCCCTCATAATTTAAATGAAACAACCATATTAAAAATCAAATTAGATGAAAATAGAAATGTTGAATATTTTAGGAAAGTCGCAAACAATAGAGGAACAGACTACCGAACACTAATAAGTTCTTATTCTGTAATTGATTATAAAATTTAGAAAAAGATAATGATATTTTAAAGACAAGAAAAATTGATTTTATTCCTTAATAATTAAATACCGAAAATAAATATTTTAAAAATATCTCAATATTAAAATGTCTGAAATAATCTTTAAAAATGGTTCTGGAACTTTTTCAGGAGACATAAGTGCCAATGACGCATCTTTTAATAATTTAGTGATGAATAACTTGAAAGTAATAAATAATCTGGAAGTAATAGGTTCAATCGGTAATAACTTAGATGTGATTGGTAACTTAAATGTAGGTGGATATATTAAACAAAGAACTGCTTCGTGGAGTCTCGGGGGGAAGGCTTTGGGCAATATCAGTCAAACTCAAGCACCACTAGAACGCTTTAAATGGGCTAACAATTCAGCACCAGAAATCAATTGCTTTTATGAATATGATGATAGTAATACTAAACACAGGTCAATCGTAATTGAAATACCTGGAAGATATTATATTAGCGCTTCATTTTTGTCTGAAACAATTGGAGGAGGTTTTTGTACAAAACATACAAAACATACAAAAAAATGGGACTAATGTCTTAGTGCTATCCGAACAAAGCCCTCCTGGTGCTAGTCAGTCTAAGAAATCAGTATCAGGTTAGATAATTTTAGATTTAATTGTGGGTGATTATGTATCTATATATAATGAGGCAATAGCCGGTGGTCAATTCGCGATATCATTCATTTTGTGGATATTTAATCGGATAATATATATATAATGAATTATGCTTTTGTAATGATTAAAAAATTTCCAAATAAAGATTGGTCTATTATAGATACATACGAAAGTCTTAAATGGAATTCAACAGATGATCCAAAACCAACCGATGAACATTTAAAAGAATTATGGGAAGAACTCAAAAATGAATATTATTTAAAAGATATACGCCAAAAACGAGATAATCTTCTAGCTTTAAGTGATAAATATTGTTTAGTAGATTGGCCACAAACAGTTGAACAAAAAGAAAGTCGTCTTCTATATCGACAAAGTTTACGTGATTTACCAAGTCTGTATTTAGATAAAATGACAGGTGATTATACTTTTATAGAAGACATATTGTATGTAGGTGATATTTCGTATAACTTTATGTCAGTCATACCAGAACCATTCTAATATTTATTTAAAAAAAAACAGTAATATAAAAAATATATAAGTATAACATTTAGTAACATAACCCCCAGATGTAGGAAAATACATAAAAAAAACTTAAAAATAAAATAATAATCCGCATTCGGTTCAGTGTGGAAGTTATAACACCCTGCTTAAAAAATTGATATTTTAAAGACAAAAGTTCATGAATTAGAAAATAAATGTTATT
>TARA_B110000459_G_scaffold15656_1_pt1 | contig 11274 bp, 7 predicted proteins | sample TARA_B110000459 | Tara Oceans TARA_B110000459 (sample SAMEA4398296) | marine metagenome | biome: Polar Biome; feature: [SRF] surface water layer (ENVO:00010504); material: water (ENVO:00002006), including particulate matter (ENVO:01000060) such as... | depth 5 m | reverse complement strand
CGTTCTTGCTCATTGTCCTGCCAATCGTCTCGCTGCTTCTTGTTGGTCTAGTGACCATTTATATTGAGTAGAGGGAGTGCTGTAATCCTGTACTCGTTGTCCTAGTATTAAGTTTAGCCATGCTCTGGTGTCTTTTTCTGTTTTTTCTCGTTCTGTTTCATATGGGTTTTCATCTTGGCCAACGCCACTTACCTTTGAAAGCGTGTTGATAAGTCCAACTTGGTTGACCAAGTATTCTGTTGGCGACGGAAGATCTCCACCGTCACCGAGCCTGCTCTGTGCTGAGGACTCTATAAAAGTCTTAATTAGAGGGTTGAAGTTGCTTCCTACCAAGTCACCTGCACCTTGGGCCATTGAGGTAAGCGGGCTTTGTCCCGGCTGCAAAGTAAACGGCTTAAAGAACTGGCCAATTACGTCAATAGGCTGAATTGCAGGCTGGATACCCCAAGCGTCACCCTGCCCACCAGGGCCCTGGAACTGTGGCCCCCAGAGCTGTCCAGTGTGCCAACTTGCGTAAATTCCGTCTGGATCCCACGGGTCACCAAATGACTCAGGGTTAAAACCGTTAGCGTCCTGCAAGGCGTACTGAACCTTGCTAGGTATAGTGACGATACCAGGCTTTTCAAGCATGGTTCCGATGACCTTTGTAAGCGCTACACGTTGCCAGGTGTAGAAGTACACAAGGCGACGCATGTACTTTCTTTCAAAGGCTGAGAGGCTACCAGTTGTTGGGTGCCACTGACGAATTGCTGTACCGGCTGCCAAGGCTGCTTCGTCTATTGTCTTTGCGCCAGTAGTTCTTGAGAGCTCATCAATAAAGTGAGTTAGTCGGAAGAAGTTGTCACGGTGGCTGGCAAATACGGCAATCTTGTTCATGCCTTGGTGGAATTTAGCGTAGCTACCCTTAATGATAGGCTCTCCAGTAACGATGAAGTCTTCTAGTGAGCCACCTGGGTGTACTAGCACGCCATAACGCTCGGCTAGACTATAAACTAACTCGTCTGGGATAACAACTTTTTTACCGTTTTGAATCCAGTAAACATTGTCAAACTCATCGGCCTTGATTCGCTTGCCTTTTGTTGCAGTCAGCTCAGCGTAAGCCTTAAACGGCTCGCCTTCGTTGGCGTACTGTCCTGGCCTGTACTTGTTCATAATTCGTGCTGTGTTGTTATATGAAGAGTGACGCACTCCAGCAAGCAAGTTCATTGCATACTCACCGACAATTGAAACAACGTGGTGGCCCGGACGGATCAGGGTGTTTGAGCTTTTTAGGACATAGGTAATTCTGTCCGACATCTCTACGATTCTACGAAGTGCTCCATCGCTAAAGGCAGAGTCAGTGTCCATGTACTCTTCCATTGCTTTAATTCTTGGAAGTTCATCTTTGTGTACAAGCTTGCCTGTCTCGCCGAGGATCTCGCTGAATGTGCCTCCTTCCGGAAGTTTTACGTATTCGCTTATGTCATCGCCGGCTTCTGCAATTTGCGCTGCTGTTTTTCCAACAAAGTAATCAAGCTGGCTGGCAATTTCGACACGTGAGGCTGAGCGGTGAACTGCAAGGTTTAGTAGATTTAAAAACTCAAGAGGGCTGTTGTCAAGCTCTTCAAGGTTAACCTTGTGCCAGAAGCTTTCAATTGGCTCGTCGCCTACCTCAATTGATTTCAGCCCCAGCTGACGCAGCGACCTGTTTAGCTCTGCTGGCATTACGCCTAGATTCTTTGCAGCACCAAAGACATTGTCATTGCCAAGAAGGACTTCGAGTGAATCATCAATTAATCTAAAAAATTCTCTGTCAACAGTTCCGCTGTACCCGGCAAGAAAATCGTCAATCTCAATTATCTCGTCGCCGGCTTCAAGGATCTCATCAATTGCTTTTCTGTAATCCTGTACTGCTGCAAAAGCTTTAGTAAGATCGGCTTCCCGGCCCTTAGTAACTTTCTTCATTTCCTTAAGGCCCAATGCAAATAGATGCGAGTAGCCAATTGCCGATTGTTCAGAACTTGAAATAAGGGTCTTTCCAGGAGCACCCATTACATAATTGCCGTTAAGGGCCTTGTTTAGCCCCGTAAACCATCCTTGCATTTTGCCAAAAAGCTTGTTCTGCATAACAGCTTCTTGTACGGCAGTATCACTAGCCTCACTTGCAACCGGAGGAGGCGTGCCTGCCTGTGCAGCCTTAGCAAACTGCTCGGAAGCAATACTTACGTCATCGCCAGTAGAGGCTGCCTTTCCTATTCGGCGAGCATTTAGTTGTGCCGGAAGATCTGCAGCGCTATCCATCGCACGGGTTGTTTTTAGGACGTTTTCAATTTCTTTTGCAAAAGGAGCAAGGCTAGCTTGCTCTACCCCCCGTGGCGTAAATCTGCCCTGCAGGAATCCATTTTTTATCACACTGACTACTGAAGATGCCAAGTCTTGGTCGCCAAAGTCTCCAACTGCAACCCTAGTTAGAAGGTTGTTATAGTCTGCAACTATCTCGCCAATTTTTTCTTCTACTTGGGCAGTGCTGCTATCGCCGGATTTATGGGCCCGCCTCATTGTTTGGTATTCGTTTGAGAACTTGGCCAAAGCAAGGAAAACCTCTGAGGCCGGGCCCCAGGCCCCTCTTGCCGAGGCTGCGACTAGCAAATCTTCTCGTTTATCGTCAAGGAGTTTTAGATCGTCAAAGTTTTCTGAAAGAAATTCAATTAAGTCATCAGAAGCTTTGTTAATTTCTGCTGCGCTTTTGCCACCTAGAGCTTCTGCTGTTTTGACGTGGTTGGCTTCCTTGGCAACAACGCCTCCTTTTTCAAAGTCAGAGTCAAGGGTTCTGCGCACTTCAAGAAAGTCGTCACTGCCACGGGTGATGTCGCCACCATTGTTTTTTATGCGCTTGACCGCAAGCCACGCTGCTTCGATTGAGGTAGGAACAAAGTTTCCTAAGCCATAAGCCTCAACATCCTTGCCTCGAATTTTACGAAGCTCGCCTACTAGTTTTGCGCTTCCTTTTGCCTGCATAAGGCCAACAATGTCAGCCCAGGTTACGCTTGAATATTCAGACGGAATTGTCTTGGCTTTTTTGCTTCCTGCTTTAACATTGCTCCTGGCAAGTGCCGATGCTGCAGTTTCAGTAGATCGTACCGGTATGCCCAGTGTCCTAATAAAGTTTTCTATTGCCAGAAAATAGGCGGACTCTCTGCTGGCAATTTCGTCAGCTGAAAGCTTTTTGTAAAGTCTTGCGTTAGTAACCCTCTTGTACATGTCAATACGACCATGAGTACCAAACTCGTCAATTTTAACAGCACCATTTTGAGTAAACTTGCCTAGATCCTCAGTGAGTACTGAGACCTTGCCAGTTAAAGCTTCTTCAATAAACTCGTCAAGTGTTTTTCCTGCAGGAACCAATGCTTTGATTTGTGCAACAACACTTGGCAGCATAAAGTCGCGGAAAATTTCAGCAATCTTTGACTTTACTGCTCGCTCGCTTTCGCCAGTTAATTTCTCAAGCACTTTTACTGAAGCTATAAACTCTGCGCCAAAAGCCTCACGAGCTGCTGTAAACGCAGTCTCTACTTCTGGGGTAAACGAGGCAGCTGCAAGAATTGCTACGTCAGGACCTGAGCTATTTCCAGTCGCAGTTATTGCATCAGCTGCAGTTATTGGTACACGAGAAAGCTCAACTGCATCCGCTGCACCATCTAGTACATTTGAGACACCGTTGGGGTTGTTAAGAACCTTAGCGACAGAAGCTTGGACGTTGTCTTTTGGCACTCCAAGAATTTCTGACAAGTCTTGCTTCTGAATGTTGCTAAGAGTTAGTCTGCCTTCTTGTAGATCAAGAGCGAGCTCGTCGATGCTGTTGTAAGTACCTGGATCAATTTTTGCCAGATCAACTGCTCCGACTTTATTTAGAGCTTTGGAAATATCGGTACCGGCCAAAAATGCTTCAAATACTTCTTCTACTTCGAGAGAAGTCAAGGGCCGGTCTGCACCACCAGCTACAGCTTTAAGCCTGTTGAAGTAGGCATCTTCAAGGGCTTTTACAATTGCCTTGTAAGCTACAGAGGTTTTCTTTAGATCCGAGTAAACGAAGTCTACAAGCGATTTAATTGCACCGCCTGCGTCTTCCGGAGTTACTACTCCGTCAGTCCAAGGGAAAAGCTCTGGGTTTTCAAGGCCAGCGTTTTTTGCTGCTCCGTCAATAGTGCTGTCAGCCAAGGCTGTCGCTTTTGCCACAACTGCAGGAGTAGCAGTCCCCTCGTCAATGAGGTAAATAAGATCTTCGAGTTTAGCGGAATCTGCGTCGACGCCCGCTTCATCCAAGGCATTACGGAGAGCCTTTGCACTCTCTGGCACGTCGACTGACTCAAAAAGGATGTCGTCAATAACCGCATCGGCTTTTGCAGTCTTTGAAGACTGATTGATATATTTTACGATGTCTTGAACTGACACCTTTTCAATTTTTGATGCGCTTACCCTGGTTTCCTCAAACTGCTTTAGGTCTTCAATGCGATCGTAAAAATTAGTTTTTAGCTCATCAAATTTAGCTAATTCGGTTTCTGCTTTTGCGAGCTCTGCTTTTGCTTTTTCTAGCTGCTGTCCTTTTGCATTTTTAACCGTCTCTTGCAAAGACTCCACTGTCCTGTTTATGTCACGGACAGCTCTAACTGAAGTTGGCTTTGAAAGCGTTTGAGCAAGCTTGTTTAAAGAATTTTTTGTCTTTGAGCCATCGGCGATAACCTCACGCTGACGAATTGTGTCAGCGCCAGCCTCATCACCTCTGACAGCACCGACGGCAATGTCGTCTGCTGCAACTGCAGCTGCTGGATTAGTCTGTATGTCAGGAGTCTTACCTGCTAAAAATGCGTCTTCAACTTCCTTGCGACCTGCCTTGGCTGCTTTAGTGGCGTCACTTTTTCTGGTGTATGCCTTGTTTGCTTTGCTCCAGCTTGTAATAATGCCTTGGGAGTTTGAGATTTCTGCAAAGAAATGAAGATCTTTTTGCACAACTTTTGTGTTTACAATCTCCGGCATGCCTTGGGCTGCTCTCTCGGCAGCTTTTGCTTGCTTTTCAGCAGCCTTAGCAACAGGAGCAATAAAAGTCGGATCGATGGCTACGTCACCACGGACCGTCTCCATCTTTTTAGTTTGACGCCTTGTGACACGAGTAAGCTTGTTGCCTTTAATGCTGAGCTTGTAGGTTGATTTTCCTGTTTCGTAACCCTTGTTTATTCCGGTAACTAAGTTACCTATTTTCTCAGACTGAGTTAAGGGTCGTCCTGCTGGAACAAATGTTTCTAGGGCTTTTGCTGAAGGAGTCGCAGCAATTTTGCCAGCCTTGGTTGCCTGAGCTCCCACTTTTGCACCACGGGCTGCCATTCGTGCGCCGGCGATAGCACCGCCTGTAATGTAGGTTGTTGGGTCTAGTCCAATATCTAAAGCTAATCCAAGCCAAGTTGCAGTTGGCCCCTGGACGCCCATATCTTTTAGGTTGTCAGAGTAAGTGCGACGAGAGGCTACACCTTCTACAGCAGCGTTAAGTCCACTAAATGGGTTTAGGAAATCAAGAGCACCGCCAGCTTCGCCTCGACCGATTGCAGCGACGTTTTGACCTAGCTTGCTGGTTAGTCCAGCAGTTGCGTAGCCACCTGTAGAAAGAACGTCGATAGCAAATTGCCCAAGGTTCCAAGCACCGCTTTTTTCATTGTCTCCGCCAGAAGTTAGTTTTGACGGGTCAAAAGTGCCGGATGTTTTAGCTCCACTCGACAGGGCAGCAATTACTCTGGGATCTAAAGCCATGAGACTATCTTACTGGTTTTGGAAGGTATAAAGTATGGCTTTTTTAAGAACTGACAACTCCTGTTGGCTCAGTTGATCCGCGTACCCCTTTGATATAAGGGAGTCAAATGCACTTGCTGGATTTTCTGTGCCATATTGCCCCATGTTTGGAGACGCCTCTGCTAGCCAATTATTGAAAGCTGACTGAACATTTGCAGGAGAAGCTATGCCTCCTCTGTAAAGAGCCTCTTCTCCTAGCGCCCTTTCAAGCGGTGGAGCATTCTTTAAGTAGTCTAAGCTAAGCTCAAATTGGTCTTCTTGCTGCTTATTTGCAGCTTCTTGAGCTGCAGCTTCTTGAGCTGCAGCCTGTGCAGCTGCAGCCTGTTGGGCCTGTAGCTTAGCCTGCTGCTCCTGGAATTTAAGCTCAAACTCCTGGTTTGCAACATTCTGCAAGTAGTCTTCTTTGGCTCCCTGGAGAGTCGCAATGTCTTCTCCCTGACGGTATCCAAAGCTAGTGATATCTGCTCGTGCGACTTCTTGAGCAGTTGCACCCATCGAGTCAAGCATTCCAGACCAGTTGGCCTGGTTCAAGCCAGCGACATCCTGTGCAGTAGCTGAGGACTGAGCAGCTACGTCGTTGCCGGCAACGCCAATGTCACCAACTCCCATGCTCTGAAGGACTGCCTGATTGCCAGAAACCCTGTCAGCTTCACGATCCTGCATGCCAGAAATAGTTGCCTCGCCACGACTTGCAGCAGCTGCTTGGAGTCTGGCGTATGCTTTTTCAATTGAACCAATGTCAGCAGATCTTGCGCCAACAATTTGACCGTAAATGTTCTGAATTTGGCCTACGTTAGATGTGTACCTGCTGTTGGCATTTGCTCGCTGCTGATCTAACGCCTGGAATAGTGGTGAAAATAGATCTGAAATTCCTGATCCTGGGGCGTTAGAAGGAGAAGGAGTAAGCTCAGGTGGAGGAGTTATTCCTGTTGTGTCCATGCTTGCTTGTCTGGCGTATTCGGGACCAAAGCCTTGAGGCGCTCCTGGCATATCAATCTTTTCAGCATTACGCTTTTCTTCTAGAGCTCTTTTCTTCCATCCCGCTGTTGAAAAAGCGTCTGTAAGCATAGGAGGCAAAATCCAGTTAGGTGCCTCTTCTCTTGCTCTTGAGCTGCCATATTTTTCATTAGCGTACTTAAATTCATTAGTAATAGGGCGATCAGTCTTATTTTTAAACCAGTCTTGGTATTCTGTTGCCATCACTTAACCTATCTTCAATGAGCTGCCGGCGTAAATCAAGTTCGGGTTAGCGATATTGTTTTGCTTAGCCAATGCAGCAACGGTTGTTTTGTACTTTTTAGCAATAGCACCCAAAGTATCTCCTGACTTAATTTTGTAAGAACCTAGAGCTGTCTCAGGAGCAGGAGCAGGAGCAGGAGCAGGAGTTGGGTCATTAGTTGCTTCAGGAGTTGGGTCACTAGTAACACCATCAGAAGTTGATGGTGTTAATGGGGAAATTGGAGCCTCTTCGACCTGGTTTAGCTTGTACTGCGATACAAGGCCGGTAAGGCCGGAGATAGCGTCCCGTCGAGCAGTAGCTCCCACAGATCCAAACATGTTTGGGTCGCTCATAAAGGTTTCTTGGTCTTCGGTCCCAGCTCCATACATTACTTCTTTGTTGCTAATTAGACTGTCAATGTAAGCATCGGCTGTATCTTCAGCTGCGTCCGTGTCCCTCTGAATTGGAGCAAAGCCTCGGTTTGTCATCTCTGGCGTACGCATACCACGAGCAGCGTAGTTTCCAGCAACCTCTCGGATTGCCTCAGTTTGAGCCTGATCACGCCTTACGGCGTCTTTTACCTCTTTAGCCTGAGCTGCATTTATCTGTACGTTTGCACGTGTAAGGCCCGGCAAGTATTGGCTAAGCCATGCGCCTTTAATTTCTTCAGTGTAAAGAGGGCTGTTAAGTATGTCTGAAAGTATGTTTGCTTGGTCGACAGCTGTGTTGTCGGTTAGTGCAGGAGCAGGTGCTTCAAACGCCTGAGTATAGGCAACTCTTTCCCCACCTTGGTCAACGGAGTAGGGATTTTCTTTTGTTATCTCTTGGTTGTTTGAGTAAAATCCACCTATGTTGCCGTCAGCAGCATAGCGGTACATCGTTTCACGAAGTGCAGCATCTCCTGGGTCGCCAGTCTCTAGCGCTGTCATTGCAGCTGCAAAGTCTTCAGCGTTTGTGTACTGTGAAAAGTCAGTAGCCATTAGATAAACCTCTTAAAGTTGGGGCTGCTATAATTCTTGTTTGCTGAAGCCTTTGTCTTTGCTCTAAGTGCATTGAGTTTCGCTTTTCGCTTTCGGTCACGTTCTGCATATCCGGTGGGGTCAACTGCCCCAGAAGTTGGGTTTAAGCGACCGCTCCCGTAAATGCGAGCACCTGCGCTATATGGATTAAACTCGGGGGTTCCGAGTGGTCCGTATTCTGCCCCAGCCATTAACTAACTCTTTCCGAAATCTTTGCCTTTGTCCCGATCATTGGCGAAATGCTAAAGATGCGAGCAGGCCCTGTAGACGCCGTACCGTCTGTGTTTACGTACAATTCAAAGTATACCCGACGGAAGCGCAAAGCGTGGTCCAACTTGAGGTTAATCCTCTCAGGACGAGTCCAGTTAAAGGTACGAACTGTCGTCACGTTGAAGGGGAATGGTGCCGGGTTGTCCCAGCCGTCCACAGTTGTTAGTAGCTCGTCATAAGTAAACTCTTCAAGCCAGTCCCAAGTGGATTGGGTTGTAGTTTCAAGCGAAACGGGGAAGACTTTTGCTGTAACGTCACCAACGCCCATGACTTCTGCAGCCCACCAGTAGAGCCTTTTCCATTCGTTAGGCGCTTTAAAGTCGTAAATTTTTGTACGTAAAGAGCAGACCATCTGTTCTGGGCCATCGCCGGTGTGAAGGTGATCACAGATTCTATAAACTGCACTATTCCCGCCAGCAGCTCCGTTTGAGATTGCCCAGCCTTCCAAGGCTTGATCAATTGTGTCAGACGGGCTAGGCACGACTCTTGTGTAAGCAAAGCCAGTTGAGGTTTCCCAGGTTGACCAAGCTCCAGTTTTTAGCTGAAGTACGTAAATGGCACCTGCGTAAAAGACTATAAGCCTTGCTCCCAAAATTGACATTGCGTAAGGCACTGCCAATGTGGACGGTGACACTGCATTCTCAAAACGAACTCTCTGATCGTTCAGGCTTTGGAACACTCCGTTATAGTAGCTGTAGGTCTGATCGGCCGACAGGACAATAATTGCATTTTCGTAGCGAACAATGCAGCGCTGGTTTTCTGCGCCAATACCTTCTTGCACCTTGGCCATAAAGCCTTCTTCTGGAAGGCTGGAAAAAGTGTATCGATAAGTAGAGTCATTCCGAAAAACAGTTAGGTCGTTGTACCCGGCTACTAGTCCGGTAATCCATTGACCGTCACCGTCGTTAACTGCAGCAAAAGCGCTTGCTACGTTCCAGTATCTCCAGTCCTGCTCTGGGTTTGTGTCAATCTCACCGGTAATGTTTGACCAGTACATAACAGATTGAGTAGCGGTCCCACGAGGGCCAAAAGCAAACAGACGCTCTTGGTGAAGCTCTAGGCCAGCTGCAGGAGGCAAGGTTGCAATAACTTCAGTTGACTGGCCAGTCACCCATGCCGTGCCATTCCAAGTTTCAGCACCGTTTGGTCCCCAGTATGCACCCGCTCCGTTAGTACGGCACATAATAACAAAGCCTTTAAACTGCACGAAATCAGAGGCTTTTTGGTCCCAAATCTCAGTCCAGGTGTTTGTTAAGTCAAAAATGTATGTTTTTGTTGCTGAAGTGTACACACCAAAACGATCTCCATTTTCTTGGATGTAATACCCAAGAAGATCAAAGTGGACATTAGCTTCTGGCAGGGTAGGAGTTGCATCTTCCCAGATTGGCGGGCGAGAACGTAGCGCACCCGCAGGCATAAACTCTAGGTTCTGAAGAAAAGGAACTTCGTTATCGGCAATAATCGACGAGTCCCAGAAGTTATTTAAGCCTCCGGAGAAGTCGTTAAGTATCGCAGATCGCTGGCGTACGGCATCAGACATAATCGTTTATATCCGGGGAGACGCCAGGGTACATGTCGTTTTGCGAAATGTTTTCCTTGTAACTCAATCGGTCCAGACCGTCTCTAAACTGGGCCATCTTATACTGCGCTGCGCTGTAATTTTCGTCGTACTCTAGGGCCTGCATCATGCAGAAGTTTACCAAGTTGGTCATGTACCTGTCTGGAACTCCCAAAGGAGAGTCCGTAGCAGTTACGGAAGTTGGCATCTTTACGTACTCAAGCTTTAGCCCATTAGAGAAGTCTGTTTCAGGCGTAGGGTAAAAAGTAATAACGCCAGCTCTTTCGTACCAAACGTCAGGATACTTTGATTTTGCTATGTTTCCTGGATCGTCCGACATAATAAACTCTCGGTAGCTCTGAGGTGAGAGGTTCTTTATCGGGCGTCCGTCAACGAAAACTGCTTCTATGTACTGAACCTTGTCAGTCGGAAAAGAATACTCAGATTGCCCTGCAACTATGCTCGACAATTTTGTATCTTTTAAGATTGGGTTGTTGTTAACAATCTCTTGCTGCCCGTCGTTAATCCAGCGAAAGATCGTCTGGTCATTAAGCTGAGCACCGGAGTTGTCTCCGAACTGAGTCTTGACTCTTGTGATGACGTCCAGTGCGGTGTAAGAGAAAATTTCTGCTGGCATTACTTCCTAAGCGTATGTCCATCGTGAGTATAAGTATTCTGTTTGGACTTCATAATTGACTTCATGACGTCCTTCCGCTCTTCCATCCATTCTACCTCACGTTTGGCCTCAACTGCCTTATTTGCCATCTCTAAAATATCAAGTCTGTGAACTTTTGAATTAGGGTCGGCGTTGTTATTGTCTACAAGCCAAGCAACTAAGCGATGGTCAATCTCAGACTCTGGCAGGCTTCTTATGACATAAGCCGGCATAAGGTGCGGTTCGTCAATAAGCGCGTAGGGTTGCTCTGGGGTAAATGCGGGATGCAGGCTGTCTAGCCTAATTAACCTTACAGTTGGAAAGATGTCTTTAATTACCGATGCTACTCGGCGCTGCAGATCAGTGTACAGCCCGTCAATTTTATCAAACTCTATGTATGCCATTTGGTCTCCTTTGTCTCTAATTATAGTAAGAAAAAACCCGCTGGACCAGGTGAGACGGCCCTGGCCCAGCGGGAGTTTTTTCGCCTTATAGTTCGGCGATGCCTGTCATCACAGCGTGAGCGTTGCGTCGGTAAGTACCGAGCTGGCTGTACTGGAAGTAACGAGCTTCGTATGCGTCGGTGTCAGCAACACGTGACCACATTGAACCGTCACGGTCCATCCATGACCAGTCCTTCTTGCGGTTGAGAACAATCTCCTTGCTCGATAGAGCGTAGAGGGTGTTTGCAGGAGCAGCGTAGTCAGATACGAACTTGATTGGCTTACCCAATGCG
>TARA_B110000459_G_scaffold197576_1_pt1 | contig 11293 bp, 8 predicted proteins | sample TARA_B110000459 | Tara Oceans TARA_B110000459 (sample SAMEA4398296) | marine metagenome | biome: Polar Biome; feature: [SRF] surface water layer (ENVO:00010504); material: water (ENVO:00002006), including particulate matter (ENVO:01000060) such as... | depth 5 m | reverse complement strand
AAGCAGATCCGAAAGGCCTTTGATATTGCACTAGATGCACACAAAGAAATGCGACGTAAGTCAGGTGAGCCCTATATCTATCATCCTATTGCTGTAGCAAGAATTTGCGCTGATGAGATGGGGCTGGGTCCAACTTCTGTCATCTGTGCATTGTTGCATGATACTGTTGAGGATACCCATATCACCTTGAATGATATTGAAGATTTATTTGGCCGTAAGGTTCGGCTCATTATCGATGGCTTAACAAAAATACCAGATGTCTTTGATGAGAATTCTTCAATACAAGCAGAGAATTTCCGTAAAATGATCCTGACGATATCAGAAGATTTCAGGGTTGTTTTAATCAAGATTGCAGATCGTTTGCACAACATGCGAACGCTTGGAAGTATGCGTGCTGATAAGCAACTTAAGATTGCTTCTGAAACCAAATTTCTCTACGCGCCTTTGGCCCATAGATTAGGTCTTTATTCTGTGAAGACAGAGCTGGAAGATCTTTCCATGAAGTATTGTGAATCTGACGCCTATCTTGAGATAGAGACCAAGCTTGAAAAAACCAAAGAAATTCGTGCTCGATTTATTAGAAGGTTTATTGCGCCGGTTAAAGAGGCTATGGCCCATGACGGGTATGTGGTGAATATAAAAGCCAGGACAAAGTCGATCTCTTCTATTTGGAAGAAGATGACATCTAAGAGTATACCATTTGAAGAGGTTTTTGACATATTCGCTATTCGAATTATTATAGATACTCCTACGGAGCTAGAAAAGTCTGATTGTTGGAGTATTTATAGTATTGTAACTGATTTCTACCAACCAAGTCTTGAGCGCTTACGCGATTGGATTTCTACACCAAGGGCAAATGGATATGAGTCTCTTCATACAACCGTAATGTCACCGCAAGGAAAATGGGTAGAGGTTCAAATTCGTTCTGAGCGAATGGATGAGATTGCTGAAAAGGGACTGGCTGCACATTTCAGATACAAGGAATCTACAGGAGAAGAAAACAATAACTTAGACCGTTGGATTAGTGAAATTAGAGAACTATTGGATTCTCCTGATTCAGATGCAATTGACTTTGTTAATGATTTCAAGTTGAATTTGTTCAATGAAGAAATATATGTATTTACGCCAAAAGGAGAGTTAAGAGTTCTGCCTACAGGTTCTACAATACTCGATTTCGCTTATGATATACATACGGATATTGGAGGGTCTTGTATTGGAGCCAAGGTGAATAATCGGCTTATGCCCTTGTCTTATGAGCTTCAGAATGGAGATCAATTAGAGATTATTACTTCGTCCAAACAGCGTCCAAAAGATGAATGGTTGCGTTTTGTAACTACAGCAAGGGCCAAACAAAAAATAAAATCGTCGCTAAACGAAGAACGGAATTTAATTGCTAGCGATGGTAAAGAGATTCTTGAAAGGAAGTTTAAGCAGTTCAATATTAGGATGGGATCCGAAAACATAACCTTTCTAGAAAAGCACTTTAATGTACCAACGATTACAGAGCTTTACTTTAGGATTGCTAAGGGTAAAATTGACCTAACGAAATTACGAGAAATTGATCAGGTCAGTGGCTTGTTTAAGGTCGTTAAAAAGGTATCTGTCCGAAAAAAGAAAAGTATAAAGGATTATGAGTCAGAATTTGTATCCCTAGATTCTAAAAAGGCGACCCTACAGATAGGAGACGATTTTAAAGGCTTTGATTATCAAATGGGTAAATGCTGTAATCCAATTCCAGGAGATAGAGTTTTTGGATTTATTACAGTTTCTTCGGGAATTAAAATCCATAGATTCAATTGTCCAAACGCCGTGAATATGATGTCGAAAATGGCCTATCGATGCATAAAAGCACGATGGAAATCGGATGACATGGTAGAAAGAATTGCCGCTCTAAAAATTATAGGGATTGATCAATTTGGTCTCGTTAATAAGATTACTGAAATTATATCTAATCAGATCAATATAAATATGAAGAGTATTTCCTTTGATACCAATGACGGTGTCTTTGAGGGGCGAATTAAAGTTCTTGTGTACGATACAGGGCATTTAGAGCAGCTCACGCGTAAGTTTGAGCAGGTAGAAGGGGTGAAAAGAGTCGTGCGTTGGGATGAAGAGGAGTCGGATATCGATTAGTTGTCTAGGGTCCAGTAATCCTCTGGACGCAATAAGGGGCTCCATTTGAAGTTTTTAATCCATCTGTCTTTTTCATTAATCTGGTCTATAGGATAGAATATTCCTGTAGGTGCTGTTCTATAAGTTATTCCTTTTACTTCTCCACTATCTAGATGTACGGTTAATGTTGCTGCTTCGAGTTTATTGAGCCCCATTCGTTTTATTATAGTTATGCTATCTGTTTTTTCTTCGTCTTCTGGGTAGTAAATACTAGTTGCAGAGCCTTTTACATCGGTTCTTACAAGTTTTCCTTTCTCCATTAGGGCAATAATGGTTTTACCGGAAATTTGGTTGTATAAAGCTCCGGAATCAATTTCCATGACTACTGATGCGTTATCGTAAATATCTATGTGGCTGATAAGAGAGTCTTTAAGGTGAATTTGTATTGAATCCCCCTTTAGCTCCGAATTTTCTGACCAAATGATCGGTTGTATATATAGCGTCATCAAATCTTCTGACTCAATAAAGGAAAGTGAGTCGCATGCTGCTTGGATTTGGTTGTTAAAAACAAGAACCCCATAATGAGCAAGAAGTATTTTTTTTGAATTCACCGTATCGGGTAAGATTCTTAGTGTGTCGCTATGTATATAGATCGTATCGTTTTCTTGAATGATTTCAGCAATCACACATTCAGAAACAAAAGTCTGTTCTTTTGCGTCATCTTTTAATAGATAATTGGATTGTATTCGCAAATTACTCTGAAACTCAGAAAAATGAACATTCTTTTTAGCTTCAATTTTTTGTAGACTGTCGTTATAGAAAATAGTATCCGCGTATAGTGTTTTCGTTGGGTCCATAAACATGGCGTCTCCATGAAGATACCCTTCGTTACTTTTGGTGTCGAACCAGCCATAGTTGCAAAACAAATCGATAGTGTCTTTTTGAATAGTAGTTGCTCCAAAAAAGTAGCTTCTATGAGCTGCGTAGTCAAAGCTCAATGTGTCTGTATTCATCTTTAAGCCATCATTGGTGTATCGAACGCTGTCATGGAAATGGTAGTTTTTAGTGTCTGGGTAGAAGTAACCGATCTTACTGGTGATTTTTTCTTTTGAGTCAATTTTTTGAATGACACCATGATTTCTATAAGTAGCTCTTCCTGTGGCCGAATCATAATCAATACTATCGGTTGTGAGCTTGTAATCTCCATCTCGCATTTTGACACGGCCCCATAGCTTGGAGCTCTCGGCTTTAGCGTCAAAAAAGGCTGAATCACAGAAGATGTTTAAATTCTCTTTTATGATATGTACATTTCCATATGCTCGAATAAATTGCGATTTCTCATAGTAATAGGCGCTGTCACAATACATGACGTTGCTCTGGTATTCGAAATTTACATCTCCTTCTAACTTTAGTAAGTCATTGGCCTCGAAGTAGTTTGCTTTTTTAGAGCCGGGTAATAATTTAAGCACGTTTTTTTGCGCCATCAAATTGGTGCTCAAAAAAAATGCGCTTATTAAAAGCGCATAGATTAAAAATTGCTTTTCAATTTTCATTATGAATTCGCTAGCGTTTGTTTACGGTCTGGTCCGACTGATACAACGCTAATAGGTACATTTAATTGCTTTTCTAGATAATCAACATAAGATTTAAACGTCTCTGGTGCGTCGTTTAAGGATTCAAGCTGCGTTAAGTCTTCATTCCATCCTGGAATACTTTCGTAAACCGGTGTAATGTCGTGGTCATTAATGTCAAAAGGGAAGTGATGAACCTCTTTTCCTTCAATGATGTAATGTGTACATGCTTTAATTTCGTCAAATATACTCAAGACATCTCCTTTCATCATACATAGCTCAGTGACGCCATTGATCATTATAGAATAACGCAATTGAACCAAGTCAATCCAACCACATCTTCGTGGTCTTCCTGTAGTTGCTCCAAACTCACGTCCTTCTTCCCCCATGTCCTTTCCGTCCTGATCAAAAAGCTCAGTAGGAAAGGGGCCGCTTCCAACTCTTGTACAATAGGCCTTGAATATCCCTATGACACTCCCTATTTTAGTTGGTGGAACTCCAAGTCCAGTGCAGGTACCCGCAGTAATTGTATTGGATGATGTCACAAAAGGATAGGTTCCGAAATCAATGTCTAGCATTGTGCCTTGTGCACCCTCAGCTAGTATTTTTTTACCGGATTTAATTGCATCATCTATATAGATTTCACTATCGACGAATGCTAAAGTTTTCATTGTATTGATTCCCTCAAACCAAGCCGCCTCAAGTTCCTCAAGTGAATAAGAGAATTCTTCATAATGGCTAAGAATGCTTTTGTGTTTTTCAACCAAAGCTTTGTATTTATTTTGGAAATTCGGAGATAAAATATCCCCAACGCGAAGGCCATTGCGACCTGTTTTATCCATATAGGTGGGTCCTATACCTTTTAGTGTTGATCCGATTTTGTTTTTTCCTTTGGCCATTTCAGAAGCGGCATCTAATAGCTTGTGGGTAGGAAGAATCAAATGTGCTTTCTTTGAGATGAGAAGTCTTGATTTGTACTCAACTTTATAAGGTGCTAGTTTGTCTAGTTCTTCTTTGAAGATAACGGGGTCGATAACGACTCCATTCCCAACGAGGTTGATCACCTCTGGGTGAAATATTCCGGAAGGAATTGTGTGAAGCACATGCTTAATTCCTTCAAATTCTAAAGTGTGCCCGGCGTTTGGCCCACCTTGGAATCTTGCGATAATATGATATTTTGGAGTTAATACATCGACTATTTTACCCTTACCTTCATCTCCCCATTGAAGACCTAATAATACATCTACGTTCATGAATTTTTACTTAAAATAGATTAGTGCGGATTCTACCGAATCGTATATAGAGAATACATCATTCATTTTAGTGATCTCAAATAAGTTTGAGATGATTTTATTTGGTGAACAGATAACGAGGTCACCATTTTCAATTCTACAGCGGGTCATTGTTTTGACAAATACTGATATGCCCGTTGAGTTAATATGTGAAAGCTCTTTTATTTCAAAAATCACTTTGTACGTACTGAGTTTTGAAATCCCTGTCCTTAAAAGCTCTGCATCTGCTTCGGAAAGAACTTTACCTTGAAGATGAACTACGGTACAGCCCTTTATATTTGTTGTTGATACATTCAAACTCATAGCTCTCCTTTTTCATTTTTAGTACCATAAAAATACAAGGAATGGTGTTGTATTTTTACATCAAACAAATCCTCTATAGTTGATTTTATCTGCTGGATTCTTGGGTCACAGAATTCAATCACCTCTCCCGTGTCTGTACAGATTACGTGATCGTGTTGTTTTGAACCGTGTGATTTTTCATATTGAGCGATATTTTTACCAAATTGGTGTTTGCTCACAAGGTTACAAGCCAAAAGAAGCTCAATGGTATTGTATAAAGTAGCTCTCGAGACTCTATAATTATGATTTTTCATTTCAACGTAGAGTGACTCTATATCAAAATGTCCATTCTGGGCATAGATTTCATCAAGTATCGCGAAGCGTTCAGGGGTTTTACGGTGTCCATTCTTCTCCAGGTATGCGGAAAAGATTCCCTTGACAGTTTCTTGTAGTGCGCTTTCATTCATAGCAAGAAACAAATTTACAATATTAATTAATTCAAGTATAGATTATTTAGGATTGTATTACACGTCTTATTAACAGAAGTGAAAAAAATGACATAAAAAAAAGGGGAGAAGCTCCCCTTTCTTATGTGTTGCGGACAAATTATTTGTTTTTGTCCATTTTTTCTTTCAATTCAGCCAATGCATCAAGATCTCCAAGTGTAGATTTTTCAGCATTCTTATTGATTGAATTCAGATTGTTAGAAGTGTTGTTACCTGACTTTCTAGCTGGTCTAGAACTTGTAGTTTCAACGTGCTCCTCGTGTGTTCTGACGTGCGAAACAACGATTTTTCTTGAATCTTTATTAAACTCTATTACTTTAAAATCAAGAGCATCTTCTGTTTTAGCGTTTTCACCGTTTGCTTTCTTCAAGTGTTTCGCTGGGCAAATCCCTTCTAAACCGTATGGTAAAGAAACAATTCCAGATTTGTCTTTCATTTCTATAATGGTACCGCTGTGAACGGTTCCTTCAGCAAAAGTAGATTGGAATACTTCCCATGGGTTTTCTTCCAACTGCTTGTGGCCTAATGAAATTCTTCTGTTTTCTTGATCGATTTCAAGAACGATTACTTCCATTTCTTCACCTGTCTTACAGAATTCAGATGGGTGCTTGATTTTCTTTTGCCATGAAAGGTCTGAGATATGGATTAAACCATCAACTCCTTCCTCTAATTCAACAAATACACCAAAGTTTGTGAAGTTTCTAACTTTTGCAGCATGCTGTGTATTAACTGCATACTTCGTGTCAATGTTGCTCCATGGATCAGGCATTAATTGCTTGATACCTAAGGACATTTTTCGGTCTTCACGGTCAAGTGTTAAAATTACAGCTTCAACTGCATCACCTATTTTCATAAAGTCTTGCGCAGAACGTAAGTGCTGAGACCAGCTCATTTCTGAAACGTGAATCAAACCTTCTACACCAGCAGCAAGTTCAATAAACGCACCGTAATCAGCCATAACAACAACCTTACCAGTTACTTTATCACCAATTGCTAAACCAGCATCTAGTGAATCCCACGGATGAGGCTGAAGTTGTTTTAATCCAAGAGCAATTCTTTTCTTCTCGTCATCAAAGTCAAGAATTACAACATTAATCTTAGAATCTAATTCCAACATTTCTTCTGGATGTGAAACACGTCCCCATGAAAGGTCCGTGATGTGAATCAATCCGTCAACACCACCTAAATCGATAAATACACCATAAGATGTAATGTTTTTAACGATACCTTCAAGAACTTGTCCTTTTTCAAGTCCAGAAATAATTTGTTTCTTTTGTTCTTCAAGTTCAGCTTCGATAAGCGCTTTGTGAGAAACAACTACGTTTCTAAATTCTTCGTTGATTTTCACAACTTTGAATTCCATATTCTTACCAACGTAAACATCATAGTCACGTATTGGCTTAACATCTATTTGAGAACCTGGAAGGAATGCTTCGATGCCAAAAACATCTACAATCAATCCACCTTTTGTTCTGCATTTAACATGTCCAGTAATCACTTCTCCTGTTTTCAAAACTTCATTCACACGAATCCACGCACTGTGCATTCTTGCCGTTTTGTGAGAAACAATAAGCTGCCCTGTTCTGTCTTCTCTACATTCTACGTATACATCAACGACATCTCCATTTTTCAAATCTGGGTTGTAACGAAATTCGTTAGCAGCAATCACTCCTTCGGACTTGTAGCCGATGTTAATGATGATTTCTTTTTTGGTGATGTGTAATACGGTTCCTTTGATTACCTCTTTTTCGTTGATTGACGTTAAAGTTTTTTCGTAAACGTCAGACATTTCTGATCTTTCTACTTGAGTGTACCCGTCTAATTGAAGAGCTTCCCAATCGAAATCTGCAGTTCCCTGCATTGTTTTTTCTGTTGCCATAGGGCTTATAAGATTTGTATTTCAAGGCTCCTTATTCCTAGAAAGGGTTTATACTAAGGTCAAATTAAAAGGAGGTCGACCATTTTCAGAGTGCAAAGATAATGATTTCTTTAAAAGATTAAAGTCTTTTTTATACTTCTATTAAAAAAAAAACAAGAGCTCTAATTAATTGTCGCTCGGATTGTTAGGGAATTTTGATATCATCTTGAATTTCCCTGTCTGCATTTCAAGCGCCGTTTTCCATAAATCATCTTGTTTCGTATCTAAAATCAAGGTGTGGTCTACATTGTTCACTGTGATCCAGGATTTCTCTTTAAGCTCGGCATCCAGTTGGCTTTTTTCCCATCCAGAATAACCTATAAAAAAACGTATTTTATTTTTTGCTTCAGGTTTTTTTTCAATGATAGCGGAGATTTCATCGAAGTCACCACCATAAAACAAGTTCTTTTGTATCTGCAGAGAATTTGAGATTTGAGGGCCAAAGGAGTGAATAAAAAACAAGCTGTCTTTTGATACCGGGCCACCAAAACCAATTCTGGCATTAATATCGGGGAATTTATCATCAATTTTATGCAAATCGATTTCCGCAAAGTTATTGAGGACAAAGCCAAAAGTACCTTCTTCATTGTGCTCACATAGTATGACTACCGATCGGCCAAAGTATGGGTCATCCAAAAAAGGATCAGAAATGAGAATACTTCCCTTTTGTGGTTTTTCATTGTTGGTAAATGAAAAATTAATTTTTTTCATAACAACAAAGAAACGAAAAACACAAATCATCTTAATAGCATTTTCTACTTTAAATAGATTTTTAATTTTGTAATAATGAAATATGGCGCAATTGATATCGGAACAAATGCTGCGAGACTTCTGATTGGAGAGGTTGTTCATGACTCGGGACGCTCCTTTGTTAAAAAGATATCCTATACTCGCATTCCATTGCGGCTCGGTGATGATGTTTTTTCTCTGGGAAGAATTGATGCCAAAAAGAAGCTAGATCTCATCAATACGATGCAAGCCTTTAAGATTATTGCGGATATTTTCGAGGTAGCCAAATTAAATGCCGTTGCAACTTCAGCGATGCGAGAGGCTGAGAATTCTGATCAGATATTATTGGATGTCAAAGGTGCAACTGGTATAGACCTTCAACTAATCTCTGGTGAGACAGAGGCCAATGTTATTTTAGGAACATTCATGCTTCTCGATCTAGATAAAGGAAACCCGTTTGTTGTCATTGATGTCGGGGGGGGCTCTACGGAAATCAATATTTTCAGGCAAGGTCAAAAAGTAGGGTCAAGGTCTTTTAAACTTGGAACGATAAGAATGCTAAAAGGTAAGGTTTTTGAACCCGTATGGGAGGAGCTAAATGATTGGGTTCAATCTTTTGTTCATCCTTATGAGAGCCATCTTATTTACGGTACAGGTGGCAATATCAACAAGGCCCATAAACTACTTGCGCATGCTCCCAAAGACGCAGTTTCTGTTACTGAGCTCGATGAATTGCGAAAGGAGCTTGAGGTTTTAGATGTTGAAGGGCGTATGAAGCGCTATCAACTCAGACCTGATCGTGCAGATGTTATTGTTCCTGCTTTGGAAATTTATAGCAGAGTAATGTCTAATTTTACAACGAAATTGATTCATGTACCCAAGATTGGTTTGTCTGATGGTATGGTATACCAAATGCACCTCCAACAAAATAAAATGTAATGTCAGAAAAACCTAGAATATCAAAAGGCACTCGAGATTTCCTTCCTTCGGATGTTCAAAAAAGAGAATACATCTTTGGAACGATGAGATCGGTCTTTAAGAAGTATGGCTATCAAGCAATTGAAACACCTAGCTTTGAGCTTACCTCAACCTTAATGGGTAAGTATGGTGATGAAGGAGATCGCTTGATTTTCCGAATCTTAAATTCAGGAGAAAAGGTTAAGAAGGCAGACCTTTCGGCATTGGCAAATAATGAGCTCTCTAAATTTGCCAACTCGGTTTCTGAAAAGGCCCTTCGGTATGACTTAACCGTTCCTTTTGCGCGTTTTGTAGTACAGCACCAGAACGAGTTGTCATTCCCCTTTAAACGTTATCAGATACAGCCTGTGTGGAGGTCTGATAGGCCTCAGCACGGGCGATATCAGGAATTTACACAATGTGATATTGATGTCGTAGGGAGTGATTCTCTTTTGTACGAGGTTGAGTGTATTCAGATTTTTGATGAAGTCTTATCTGCTCTTAAGCTTCCTGGTTTTGCAATAAAAGTAAACAACCGTAAAATACTAACGGGGATCGCTGAGACGAGTGGTGCGGAAGCGCATTTGATCACTATAGTTACGGCCATTGATAAACTAGACAAGATAGGTGAGGATGGAGTACTCGCGGAGCTAGATCAGAAAGGAGTTCCTCAGTCGGCTATTGAAATGCTAAAACCCTTATTGTCCTTTACTGGAAGTAATGATGAGAAAATAGACTTAATGACTTCTTTTTTAAAGGAGTCATTAATAGGTCAAAAAGGTATTGAAGAACTTAAGGAGGTTTTTCAATACATTGAACTAATAGGATTGCGTAAAGGTCGATTAGAATTTGACATCACCCTAGCGCGGGGCTTAAACTATTATACAGGAGCGATTTTCGAGGTGAAAGCAGATGGTGTTGAAATGGGGAGTATTTGTGGAGGTGGTCGCTACGATGATTTAACTTCGCAATTTGGCCTTAAAGATGTCTCTGGTATTGGTATTTCTTTTGGTGCTGATAGGATTTATGATGTACTGGAGGAACTCGGTTTATTTCCCGAATCAACAGCAAGTAACATATCCTACTTGCTACTCAATTTTGGAGGAGATGATCTTCTGTCGAGCTTAGATATGGCAAATGAGATCAGAGGCAAGGGCGCAGACTGTGAGTTGTATCCGAGTCAAGCAAAAATTCAAAAACAATTTAAGTACGCCAACGATCGAAACGCACGTTTTGTAATCATGATTGGAGAGGATGAGCGAAATACAGATTCCATCACCTTAAAGGACATGACTGATGGGACGCAGAAAAACATTAAACGATCCGTTTTTCTAGAGGGCTTGTAGATTTAGAAGCGAACTACCAGATTTTAGAAACCTTTCCTTTTGCATTTCTCATTTTATCTGCCTCTTTTACTTTAAAAGCTTCAAAAAACTCTGGGCAATTCATAAGTGGTCCGTTTACCCGATACATTCCAGGGGAATGAGAATCGTTTGCAATTCTGTTTTTCATTTCTTCATCCGTATACTTTATTTTCCAAAGCTGGGCATAAGAGATAAAGAAGCGTTGGGCAGGAGTGTATTCGGATCGAAGGGTGCCTGCTTTGAATTCTTCTGTGAGTTTATAGGCATGATACGCCATTGTTAAACCACCAAGGTCAGCAATGTTTTCTCCCATCGTCAAGTCTGGATTCACGCAGTTGTCTTCGATAGGGCAGAACGATGCATAGGTCTCACCAAGCATTTTTGTTTTGTCTTCAAAGGACTTTCGGTCCTCCTCAGTCCACCAATTTCTAAAGGAGCCATCGGCAGCAAACTTGGAGCCCATATCATCAAAACCATGGGTGAATTCATGCCCAATAACCATACCTATACGGCCGTAATTTACGGCATCTTCAGCATGCTCATCAAAGAATGGAGGTTGCAT
>TARA_B110000459_G_scaffold203558_1_pt1 | contig 11303 bp, 13 predicted proteins | sample TARA_B110000459 | Tara Oceans TARA_B110000459 (sample SAMEA4398296) | marine metagenome | biome: Polar Biome; feature: [SRF] surface water layer (ENVO:00010504); material: water (ENVO:00002006), including particulate matter (ENVO:01000060) such as... | depth 5 m | reverse complement strand
AATATTGCTTACTTCCCGCGTATTTATGATTTAGCACATCGTTTTTTCGAGGAATGTTGGGAGGAAATGTGTAGTATTTCCTATCCTGAAATGATCAATAATAGGCGAATTGGCTTTCCAGTAGTTCACATTGAGACAGATTTCATCTCACCTCTAAAGTATGGAGATATTGTTCATGCTACGATTTGGATTGAACGAATTGGTACCAAGTCTTGTACCTGGGCTTATCGCTTCCATAATCAGAATGACGAATTATTATGGTCTTCTTCCCAAGTAACAGTCTGTATGAATATGGATTCTATGGAATCTATTACAATACCAGAGTGGTTGACTGAAGGTTTAGAGAAACATATTTCGAAGGAGTGATTTTTTATGAGTGAAAAGCAATTTGATTTTTCTATACGCATGGATAAAGAAGATTCAGTTCCCTTGCAAGAAGATATTAACTTTTCAATAAAGCCAGATACAAAGGGTCCAAAAACAGTTGCTGTGTTAATGTTATTAGGTGGATTACTACTTCTAGTACTTGCTTATGGTGATTTTCAATTGAGTCAAAAAGAAGACCTCACCCAAGGCGAGATAGACATTGTTCTAGAAACTCCAAATAGCGATATAGATACTGAAATTTCAACTGAAGATTATCAAAAGTTCCATGATTCTGCTAGGCAAGGATACTTGATTCGAGCAGCAGGCCTTGCTATTTCTGGAGCATTGATCGTAGTTGGTTCACCATTTCTGTTTAGACTAAACAAGAAGGGAGCACTCCTTGGACTAGAAGGTGCGATAATTGGTTTGGTAACAGGGGTGCTAGGTAGTGTTTTAATCAATGATTCTGCTGAACTATACCTTTCAGGACCCCTACTTCTAACCTATAGAATTCTCACTTACCTTTGCGGTATTTGCATGGTTGTTTGTGGAGCACTGACTTCATTGCCACTCCTAAACGCTCGCGCTAGAATGGCTCTTGATAGTGCTAATAAAGTAAAGTTATCCGGAAATCAAAATTTAGAATCTGAATAAGTATTATTCTTCGTTTTTAGGCCTAGGCCATTTTTTAGCTAGAGTTTTCTCTAGGTCTTCGTCAATTATTGCGTTCCACCAATCACTGCCCTGCCAAATTGCATACTTCCCTCTAATCCCTCTGAGGTCGGCGCCTTTGAATTGACAATTATTGAAGTTTGATAAATTTAATCTTGCTTTTTTCATGTCAGCACCTCTAAAATCCGCATTATCAAAAGCAGATTTCATCAAATCAACGCCAACCATTGAAGCCTTCCTGAAATCGCAATTTGAAAAATCTCCTTCGGTTAGATCTGAACCATCTAAGACCGCTCTTCTAAAATTAGAACCAGAGTGTCTTCCTTTACGAAGTAATGACTCAGTTCTATTTTGGAAAGACCAATCGATTATTTGACTGTCTTTTCCTACACCATCTCGAGGGTCATCCCCGCTCCCCGACATAACCATTTCAATAACCTCACATTCGCTCAGATTTCTCTTCTAAGTGCTTAAGGCCTTCTTCAGTTAACGCAGCATAGCGATTCTTATCTCCATGCTTACTTGGTATAGTGAGAAAATTTCGTTCTTTAAGTCGATTGATGTAGAGTGAAAGATTACCAGGTGGCTCAATTTTTGCATCTTCAAATAATGAATTTATTACTCGGGGGGGGCAATCCTCAAGCTTTTCGATCTCTCTTAGAAAATGTAATGCCCCAAGAACTTGTTCTGGCTTTCCATCAAGTGCATAATTCTCAAGTAATAATCGGAAATTAACGCCTCTTTCTGGTTGTTTACCATTCGTTATATTAACGGGGGTAGACTCTTTGGTAAACTCTATCGTTTCTTGTACGCGCTCTAACATCGCATCCCAGAGGCCTTCTTGCTTGAATTGAGCAAGCCTTTCATCAACTTCTAACTGTCCACCTTCGGCATCGAAGTCAAAATCTCCTACATGAATGGAAACTTTCGTTGTGTTACTCATATCAGCCCTCATACTAATCCAAATATCCGGCATAGATAATAGTTTACAATTCGCCGAGAAAAGGTTTTGACAAATAGTAGGTCTTTTGTTTGTCGTTCATCACGCAGGGTTGAGGGGAGTTAATGGAACACGAGTTTAGAGGATATGCATTGGTTCTCCATGAAGGTGCAGATCCTAGGACTGGAGGCGTCGCAATAGCAGGATTCACTACTGCAGGAATGGTAGGCGTAATTGCAGCATCACACATAATTAAGTCTTTGAAACTCCAACAACTTGGTACCGTCCTTAATTCAGAGTTCCCCGCAGTCGCTCTTATTCACGACCAAGTACCAAAACATCCGGTAAGAGTTTATCAAGGCGAAAAAATAGGAGTTTTTACCTCTGAGATTCGTTTCAAAAACAAGCAAGACATAATGTTCGCCTCAACCGTTCTTGAATGGTTTACTAAAGGCGGTTTTGATAATTTAGTAATAATTGATGGGATTGTTTCCCCCGATAAGGAATTAACTCATGGAGAGTTATACGGAGTTGGGTCCTCTTCTTTAGCAAGGCAGAGGCTTAAGCAAGCAGGTATCGCCCCAATACAACAGGGTATTGTCGCCGGAATCACTGGATTTTTACTTGGTGAAGGAGATAGATTAGGGATAGATGTAACTGCTCTTTTAGCAGAAGCAAGTCCTATTTATCCAGATGCTAGAGCTGCAGCATTGGCGATTGAGGCAGTTTCGGAGTTAACTGGAATAGAAATCCCACTGACAGAATTATTGGAAAATGCTAGAGAGATAGAAAATAGTGTCAAAGAAGTTTTTGAGAAATCAACTACAATGCTTCCTGGCCCTGAAAACGATGATGACTCATTTACTGACCCGTCATTTGGATGAGTTCAGACTCAACTCTTGAACCGTTTTGATTACTTCTTCGAAACTAGCATCAGTAACAAAAACAGGCTCTAAGTCGGGGGCTCTGGCAGCGCAGTAGCCTTTTTCAATCAAACTCTCTATCAATATATCCATCTTTGGAGCGCCTGATGTACCGGACCACTTAGGCAAATAGTCTAGATTCAACAATAGATGTTCACGACTCATCAAATCTGCCGCTTTTGAAATATGTCTGACGCTTCTACGTAATTCTCTAGTAGCGTATTCTAAATCTGCATCATCCCAGTCTAATCCTGCAGATTTTGCCTTTTCTAGGTCTTCCTTTGAAGGCTGACAAAGTTCAATCGCTCTTTCTTCAGTCATTCTCTGAGTTATCTCATGATTCCATAATGGGCCGATCCACATAGGTCCGCTAGAACGTTCTAATTCCTTTTCATCAGGGTGTTTTTTGAATCGATATGGAATATCATCTGACCTTACTCTCCACCCAATATTAGAATGCATATCACTTGCTTTTTCCTTACTAGTTGTGAGTATCACGCTTACTCTAACATGATGTCCATCAAATAGTGCTAAGATTGGGCTCATAGATTTATCATGGCGTGCAGCAGTTGTTGCGATAAGACTCAAAAGAGTTCTAACAGCATCATCATGAGCATAAAGGTCAACAATTCCCTTTGAACCATATCTTCTTTTTTGCGAACTTAGCGAAGAGCCAGTTAAAGCAGCAGTGTCTGTTGCTGTCACTTCTAGCACTCCGGTTCTTGCTAGACTTTGAATTGCAGAATCTAAAAACGAGACAGGTGAGCCAAAGGGGTCGATATCTATCCACTGATAAGAAGCATCAGATAAAGCGACACGAGCATCTAATTGCTGGAATAAAATTCCATTTTCAAAAACGCCATCAGGAGTTTTCCCATATCTGTCAGACTCTACCGAATGCTCAATTATTACAGATGGAGGGTGATCATAATGTGAAACCTTAGCCCATTTCAATGCGAAATCATCAATGTCATTAGCAGTAATTCTTAATCTATTTTGTAGTTCTCCAGGGACCTCATTTCTCCACCTTCGAATTCTAACACCAGTAGAACATAATGCATCAAATACACGAATGGACTTTCCTTCTTTGATAAGCCATTCATTTTCAAGAACATCCGCCAGTAACATCACTGATCTAGTTCTCGCTGGAGCCATTGCAGGATTAAGGAACCCTGAACCTGTATTTTTAGCGGGTCCTCTTGGCATGTGTGAAGGCCTCTCTTGCCCTTTTGGCATGTGAATAATTGTTTTACCTTCTAACCACATTGAACCGGGCCAGCCACTCGGTAAATCTCCCTCTTGCCCCCCGCCCATATTTATGCGAGACATTACACATAGAAAATTACACTCTATAATTTAGTTTAAGTAATACGGCACATAGCGTAAATTGATTACATGCGTTTTAATATGGATTTTTTATTATCAATTCTAGTTGTATGCATTATTTTTTGTGGTTGTTTATCGCAATCTGTCGAAGAAGAGGTTTCATCTGACCCTTTACTTGATTGTGTAACTACTGCATTAGTTTCCTATGAGCCAGTGGTTGGGGGGGAAAATTCACATACAGTAATTGCTAATGTTAGGTCAATAAAATTAAATCAATCTTCAGAAGTTCTCGTTTTTACCGAACCAATTCTTGGAACTTTTTCGATTCTTGAATACCCGTGTACAACTAACTGTTCGTACAATGTATTTGCAAATGAAAACTTCATTGCTCCTTTGAGACTTGATGCTGCAGATTTTGATGGTGACGGGAAAAACGAATTGATTTTATCAGATATTGGAGTTTTATCTCCTTCAGATGAGAAATATGGCAAGGTATCAATTCTTACGATAAATAATTCCATTATCGTAGATGAACAAATCGTGATACAGGATATCGGAAGAGTTACTTGCGCAGAGGCTGCAGATTTAGATTCAGACTCAGATTTAGATTTGACTCTTTGTGAGTTTGGTAATACGGATGGCTCTGTAGGGTGGCTTGAGAACCACGGTGGAGGAAATTGGACTTGGCATAAATTAGAGGATAAATCGGGAGCTATTGAGGCAACACCGGTTGATATCGATGGTGATGGAGACTTGGATATAGTATCAATTATTTCTCAATTATCGGAAGAGATTGTAATATTTTGGAATGATGGTTTTGGTAATTTTGTTCAAGAAACATTGTTTAAAGCGAATAATACCTATTTCGGAATGAGTGGAATTAATATCGTAGATTATGGTAATGATGGTGATAAAGATATTCTTTTCACGAATGGCGATGTTTTAGATGGCGATTTCCCATCAAATGAAAACTTCTGGGATTATCATGGCCTCTCTTTATTAGAGAATATTGGCGAAGGTAAATTTCAATATCAAAGATTATTATCATTCACTGGAGCTTATGACTCAGCGATATTTGATATAGATTCGGACGGGGATGATGAAATCGTTGTAATTGGATTTAAACCAAGTTTTGGTGGAGCTATTTTTGATGAGAACGACCCCTCGCCCAATATTGGGTGGCTAGATCTAATCGATCAGTCATGGGTCACCGTATTTCCAACAAATGATATAGATCTCCCGCTTATTACATTAGATGTTATGGACATAAATGGCGACGGAGAAAAAAGTCTCATAGCGGGGAACCACGATGTGACCAATTCTACAGATGCCCCCAAACTGATATCTATCTCTGCTGATTATGATGTAACTTGTGTAGAAAATTAATAAATCGCTCAAAGAAACTTTAGAGGGCCAACCAAAGCAACCAACATGAGCGAAGAGTTTTCTGTAGCCGGTCAGTCAATGCCGAGAATAACCATTGGATTTGGTTCCTTTTTGATAGCCTGGGGTATAGTGGTGTCATTAGTCTCAGAATCTAATTCAGTAACCTCTTATTTCCCTTCATTACTAGGTGTTCCAATATTGATTTCAGGATTAATGGCACAAAAAATTCCTGAAAAGCGTAAATTATGGATGCATATTGCTGTAACCTTTGGTTTACTTTGTGCAATAGGTGGTACAAGATTCTTCATGGTAATGTCTGATGGAATTACTTATGCTTCAGGCTCAATGCTAATGTTGCTATTAACTGGTTCAGTATACACATTTTTGTGTATTAAGTCTTTTAGATTTGCTAGATTAAATGCTAAAACAGAATAATTGGGGTGAGAGATTGTCTGATAAACCATTGGTAATTGATGTAGTTGACAATGGTGGGCAATGGACACACAGGGAATGGAGAATGCTGCGTTATCTCAAAGTCGACACACAAATCATAGAAAACACAACCCAAGTTAGCGAATTACGGGAATTAGATGGAATCATTCTTTCTGGTGGAGCTGCAAGAGTCGGACTCACGGGTGAACTAGGAAATTGTGCAGCCTATCTGGAATTAGAAATACCGATTTTGGGTATATGTGCTGGACACCAATTCATGGCTAGGCATTACGGCGGAGATGCGAGAGAATCTCCAATTCCAGAGTTTGGCGCAATGCAAATAGAATTGCAGAATGGTGGAGGCCAAGTTTTCGCAGGAACAGAACAAACTCAAACGGTTTGGGAATCGCATAATGATGAAGTACACGTGGTACCGAAAGGATTCTTCATTACCGCCAGTAGCCCCTCTTGTCAAGTGCAAGGGATGGAAAACGAGGAAGGTGACCGCTTTGGATTACAGTTCCACCCCGAAGTCAACGATTCTGAATTTGGTAAGGAAATGTTTGAAAACTTTGTCGAAATTTGTAGAAAAAACAGAGATAATTAAAAACATCAATATAAAACTCATTCGTGATTATTATAATCATGGCAGAGTCAATCTTGATTATTGGTGGCGGTAGTGACATCGCTCAAGTTTTAGCAGAAAAACTAATTGAAAATCAATTCAAAGTCACGATGCTTGTTAGAAATCCAGAGTCATTGAATGAAGGAATCTCTAGTAGAGTAGCAGTTGTCAACGGCGATGCATTATCTCCCACTGATTTAGCTAAAGCAATAGAAGTAGCGGCTGAACAAGGAGATGGGAAGATATCAGGAATGGCCCATCTTGTTGGCTCGATACTAATCAGGCCCCCACATGCAGTCAAAGTCGAGGCATTTGAAGAGGTGATTCAAACTAATTTGGTGAGTGCCTTCATGGCATTATCCATGACATGTAAAGCATTATTGAAGTCAGGAGGCGGAAGAGTAGTTTTTACTTCAAGCGTCGCTGCCAGCCTAGGACTTGTTAATCATGAAGCAATTGCAGCAGCAAAGGGTGGAATTGAATCTATGGTACGCTCAGCAGCAGCAACTTATGCCAAAAGAAATATTCGAGTCAATGCAGTTGCACCTGGGCTTACCGATACTAAACTATCAGAACCGATTACTCGATCAGAAGCTATGCTCGAGTCAGCAGTTTCTATGATTCCTATGAAGAGGATTAATCAACCGGAAGAGATTGCAGAAACCATGTACTGGTTATTGTCCACAGCCCCTGATAATCTAACAGGTCAAATAATACATCTTGATGGAGGTATGAAAAATGTCCGAAACTGAGAATGAAGAAAATTGGCATGATGCTTTGAAAGTAAGTAAATTAAAGCCGGGTAAAAAGAAGATGATTAGATTTGGTAAAAAATTGGTTTTACTAATCAATATGGAAGGAGATTATTTTGCTACCGAGGCACTATGTAGACACATGCGTTGGCCTCTTGCTATAGGCGGTAAAGTCAAAGATGGCTGTATTAGATGCCCTCTTCACCAGACTACACACCAAATTGATGATGGAAGTTTAGTCGAATGGGCTCCTTTCCCATTGTTCCCCCCATTTGGTAAAGTAGTGGGTAAACTTTCTAAGCAAAAAGACCTCAAAACCTATCAAACCCGTGTTTTAAGTGATAAAGTACAAGTTTATATTGAATAATTGGGTAATTATCAAATTTATTTATCACGCTCTTACATAGAAAGTGAGTAGTGTAATGGGGGACTGAAAACCCCCCTTGTCGAGTCAAGGTAATATTTCATGAAATGGTCGGGTTTTCAATATTAGAGAAATAGAAAAAGCGCTTATTCATTGTAGAAGTCACCAACGGGGGCAAAAAAAACATTTAGCCAATCATAGATCTAAAATGGCCTAATCTTTATGTCATCGACATATATAACTCATTTATGCCCGTAGTCCAATGCCCTCATTGTGTTCAGGATGTGGAATTGGAAGACGGAAGTTTTGGTTTATTCGAATGTCCATATTGTGATGAAGAATTTGAATTTGAATTGGAATATGAACCTAAATATAAATCATTTAATGATTTGATTACTGATGACTTAATACCTAAAAGTAACTCTAATTTACCTTTGAAATTAGGTATATGCTTATTCTTTGGCTCCGCTTTGATAATACTTTTTGGAATTCTTTCCATTAGCAATACCTCTGATGATTACGATAATACCTCAACAACATGTGAAGAGTCATTATGGATTGATAATTGGTATGAAGATAGAGGCTGTTCAACAGAGGGAGATTATGGGGCAGGGTCTGCTTGTGGCGGTATATTCATGATTGCCATAGGCTCTTGCTTCGGAATTGCTTCCATCGTACCTATTAGTATTGGGTCATCTAATAGTAAAAAAGTAATTCTTATTCAGGAGTGAAGGTGATTTAAATGTTAATATTTCACGACAGTCTTACTCAAGAGTTTCAGGCCATGGTCGCTTATCGTCCCAATCTGCCCATTGTTTAGCCCATTCTTCCATAAATGGCTGAGCATCAAAACCAAGGTCAGTCATAACTTTAGTCGGTAGAGCAGTGCCACTTTTACTACGTAAACCAGCACGTACTAAGGCGGAGGAGCATACCACTTTGTTCTGTTCAACAGTATGTTGGAAATAGAAGAACTTTTCATCCATTCCAACCAGTTTAGTTCGAATCAACGTCTTTCGGAAAGGGCGAACTCGCTTTCGGTAACGAATCGTAGACCCACCGACCACAAATGCCAGTTTATGTCTTCTTGTATAGCGTACCAAGCCGATAGTGAATGCCAGTTTATATCGAGCAATATCAAACATTACAAAATGCCGTCCATTATTGACTTCTGGATAGACATCTATGTCTCCTATCATCGGTCGATAAAAAGTATGAAATTCAGCTCTCCAATCCACTTCTTGTTTTCTACGAAAAGCTTGCATTATAGCCATTCGCAATACTCTCAGGTATGGATACATACTCAGGCGTTTTGACTAGCCTTGATGAATATTCGTATTGAAGAGGTTCCCTGTCAGCCTTTTGACGGCATAGTGAGGCAATCGGCTTTCAGAGACATATTTAGGGAGGCAATCACACTTTAGCCATAAGAACCATTTCGAGGGTACGGAGTTTGTAAAGCGAAATATAATCTCGTTTCCATGCCAAATCTACCTAAGTAGTACTTGATTAATACTAGAGGTGCAAATCTATAATTTTCTTCGTCTGATCTTTAGTTAACTTTTCTGAGAACTGACCAACGGTTCTTTCCACTGCGTGAGTAATACGACCTTTACTAGTTAGTGTATTAAGCGCTTTTTGGGCTTCAGTCATATATTCAAGAGCTATAAACTCAGGATTTACTTTTTTGTCAAATAAATCGGAAATTAATCTTTCAAGCATTCTTTTTGAAGTAGACGCCCTACTTAACAGGAATAATTTATTATCATTATGGAATTGGATAATTTTTCTAGCATTCCATCCACCTTTCCCTGTTATTAACCATTCATGGAAAAAGTGAACACATGCTAGAAAGTGCTCAGCTTGCTTTGAATCACTCATACGACTTTCTTCGATTACTGGAATATGAGGATTTAGAGTAGTAAATACGGTAGTAAACATGCCTCTTCCGTCTCTGGCCGCATGTGAATTATCTTCTCTGTATACCTTCACTCTTTCAACACCACAACTTGGAGAGTCTTTCTTGAAAACAAAACCGCATACACCTGAGGAAGCCAAAAGGTCAGACTGAACTTCAGAAAATTCTAGCATTCTATCAGTAAAGTCTTCACCATTTTTAGGATTAACTAACTTTATTTTACCATCTTTTCTTTCCAATCTTATAATCGGCCTTGGCACACCCATTCCAATGCCAACTTCGGGGCACAATGGAATTAATTCTAGGTGTTCACTCCATTTTCTTGAGAGCATTTTAAATTCAGCATCATCACCATTATGTCTTACTTTTTGTCCAAGAAGACATGCTGAAACAGCAAGTTTTGGTTTATTCGCCATATCGTGAATTTCACTATTCTACTTATCAAAGAATGTTTACTCACACCTTCAAGTTTGCTTGTCTTGCAAGTAGAACTATCTTCATACTGTGCTCGAGCATTGCAGCATTTGCCCACGCTTGATCTAAATCAGCGCCTACGGCATAAGCCCCTTTGCCTCGAATAACGACACATCGCATTCCACCTTGTTGTAGTGCTTCAGCAACTTGTCTAAGGAATTCTTCAGGGTTATCGTCATCAGGGTCAACAATTATGATCTTGCCAATATGTTTCTTTCCAATTTCATCTATTGGTTGAACCAAAACTAGGTCCTTCTCACAACTTGCAGCGGTTGTAAAAGGTCCATGAGAGTGTATTACTGCGGCGGGTCCTCCAGTAATCAAGCTAACAGATGCTAAAACGACTTCAAGAACTCGCCAATCTGCAGGCGCTCCACGAGGGGGATTGACTCCTAGTTTTGCGGCACATATATCGCGCTCATCCATTCTTGGAAGCAGAGCCATATGCTTTGTAGAAACAATAATTTCTAATTGGTCTGGATGAAGCATGGCGATAGTTCCCATAGAGGCGCGTATCAGTTGTTCACGGTCTAATTGTCTCGCTAACCTTGCCATGTCTCCTACAATATGCGCTCCAATCACCAAGTTATCCATGACAGTTGGAGGCATAGGAGGATTTTCTAGATCCTCTATTACTTCAGCCGCTCCAGCCATAGACTTTCTCAATCTTTCAACCTCTGCCGAAAGTCTTGCGATTTCAGCTTCAGTTTCTAATTCAATAGAAACTTCGGAATGCTCTAGTTCGGAAATCATGTGCTGTTCTTCGATTATATCAACGGTTTCTTCAATTGAATCCTCCTCATTGGACATTACGTCTGGCATATCCAAGTTTTCTTCAACAACATCCTGTACAAGATTAGAATCATCATCTTTCATTTCAGTAGATGGTGCTTCTTCAGCGACTTCTTCGGCAGGTTCAGCCTCTATGGCTTCTTCGGCAACTTCTTGTTCCATGTTGACATCATTTTCTACAGAGGTATCTTCCATTGCAGTAGATGCTTCTTCAACAGTTTCAACAACGACCTCATCTTGTATATTTTCAGATGGTAAGTCGGTAGGCGGGCCACTTGGTGGGCCTTTGGATGGTGGGCCACTTGGTGGACCCTTGGATGGTGGGCCACTTGG
>TARA_B110000459_G_scaffold148264_1_pt1 | contig 11357 bp, 9 predicted proteins | sample TARA_B110000459 | Tara Oceans TARA_B110000459 (sample SAMEA4398296) | marine metagenome | biome: Polar Biome; feature: [SRF] surface water layer (ENVO:00010504); material: water (ENVO:00002006), including particulate matter (ENVO:01000060) such as... | depth 5 m | reverse complement strand
TGTTGCCACCTGTGTTGTTGCCGCCAGTGTTGTTGCCACCTGTGTTGCTGCTGACGAATATGAACTGATGCGAGAAGGTCGAGTTCGGGCATGCGTGCGACCATGAATTGTTTGGACCACAATTGAGTACATGTGCTTCAAAATCAAGTTGAATCGGCGTTCCATTGACGACCGATTGATTGAATGATAATTGCCAAGTGAGGTTGTATGTCCCATTGGCTCCAATCATGTAGAACCAATTTGTTTGGTTGGGGAAGCCAGAAACGCCGGAATGGTTCACACTGGTATTCACCCCGGGATATTGTATCGCATTGCTGCAGATGTTGACCAAATCAATCCCTACATAGTAGGTTGAATTGATTGTAAAATTATCAACGGTCATGCAATGCGAATCGTTCGAAGAATTGTTGCCAGTTGAATTATTTGAAGAAAACAAAGGTTCAGCGGATTCGAATGATGAATCCTCAAAATACGTGGGGATTTGATTCAGGTGCGAAGTCATTGCTTGTCCTAGCAGTAAGATCATCAGGGAAAGGGCCACTGAGATGGTTTGCTTCGTGCGCATGGTGGTTGCTCATCATCCGGACTTAAAGACTAACTGCAACCAGAATACCGTGCCCAAAACCGAAAAAGGCTGTCGATAAGGTGGCATATTGCTAATGAATATTTTTCTATTCACTTCGCATAAATGGCCTTCATGACTTGAAATAAATTGAGTAATCCTCGTCCCAATCGATGGACGTCGCCTTGAACCATGCTTCGGGATCTGTGTATGCTGCTTCATCACGGGTCTTGCGTTTTCGTTTGGCACGTTGGCTGATCAGCTTCCAAGCGGTCTTTTCGCCGATTCCAGGTATTGCTTCGAGGTGTTTTTGGGTCATTGTGTCATGATCGAGGTTGATCTCAACACCAGTAATCGAACGTGCACCATGCCCTGTAATGACCACATCGGACTGCGTTTCGAGAGGAATGTGGTATTCGACGCCAATAAGAATCGGGTATGCGCCAATTTGGCGCCCGAAGGTAATCCCTGCTTTACCTCTTGATGACTCCGCAGTGTGCGCTTCATCAAGGTGGGCGGGAAGGCGCGTCCGTCCGTCATGCGTTTCCCAATGCACATCGGATAGAACGCCACCCATAGGGAATAGTTCCTGCAAGAGTGGCCCATCAATGGTGTCGCGCACATTGGTTTTGAACATGTTAAATTGCTTCTGTGGGATGTCTTGGAAGCCTTCACCTTCGACTTGACGAATGTTGATTCGGCGCAAAAGGAGGCCTTCTCTGCGAATTTCATGCAATAAATCGAGGTTCATTTGGTAACTCGCTTCCGTTTCTCCATTGAGTCCAGCGATGAAGTTGAGGCCCGGCAAAAGTTTGGGCAACCCCCGTGAGCCGCGTTCTTTGCCGTATTTGTTAACCAAACGGATCGCCGCCTTCAGTTGTGCAGGGTCGCAGTTCAACCAATTGGCATCATGAACGGATGGATCTGCTGATTCAAGACCAAAGGAAAGGACTGCACCATCGGAAAGCGTTTCGACCAGCGTTTTCGTGATGGCTTCTGATTCTTCCAAGTTCTCAGCGATAATCGAAGGGTTACCGTTGTCTGTATGGAGGATTCCAAGGCGATCATCATCGCGCAGCCCATGGAGCAATTGAGCAATCGGCTCTGGGTTTGGTACAGGATATTCGAGTTCCTTGACCCCGTCTGCCATGTAGGTGTAGGTGTCGGTCATGCCGCCCAAGCGCACGTGTTGAACGCCGGCGTCATGCGCAAGGCGAACTTCTTCGATGATGTCTTCTGGGGTTCGCCAAATTGGAACACCCTTCTTTGGCTCAATACAGAACTTGCACCCTCGTTTGTAACGGACGCAGCCTTGGTAGACTTCCACCTCATAGGTGAGCGGGCCTCGCTTTTGCTCTGTTCCAAGATCAGGATGGTCGCTGACAGCTTTGCTCGATGCTCCTGCTTGCGCCCATTCAGTCCATTGTTCAGCCGTGCGCCGCTCATGCGACCAAGCACCAGTTTTGAGGTACTTGTCGAGCGTTGCGTCTGTGTCCTGCAGTGCGAGAAAAAGGTTGGCTTGAAGCGGCGACCAACCTTGCTGGCGCCAACCGCGAATCGCCCAACCTCCAAACAAAGCGGGCGTGTTGTTCGGAAGGGTTCGAATTAATTCTCGAGTTTCTTTGAGTGAGATGGGTGTGCCTCGCAAGTAGCGGCCTGGCACCACTGCCCCTGCGATGCAAGCAAGGCCAGATACCACGGCCAATCGTTTACGAACGGCCTCTTCGCCTTGCTGACGGATGAACATCCGCCAGTCATCAATGGTGATGTAATCATATTCGATGTTGGCTCGTTCTAATACGCCACATAAATATCGGATGTGGAAACCAACGTAAGGCGGGACGCCGAAGGCAGCGGGTTCATCTTCGTAGCCATCGATGACGAGCCACTTTTCAGAATGCGCCTCGACCATAATGACCAACCCGCGTGCGGCGGTCTTCAATCCTTCTTGGGGCGTCGGCGTTGACGGCGCTTCTTGCCGTCTTCTTCCTCTTCCCGCATGGCTTGAAGTTCACGGTTGGTTTTGCCACCAGATTCAGCAGGCTTTCCGGGCTTTCCGCCTTTCTTTCCACCTTGTGAAACATCGACCTTGATCTTCCGACCAAGCAGTTCAGTGCCGTTGAGTTTCTCGACGATTGCTTCACCCTGATCTATTTCCTTCACGAATGCGAATGCGAATCCTTTGGGCTTTCCAGCGTTGTCGGTTGCCATCACAAGTTCAGTAATGGTTGCCACGCCTTCAAACAGCGCCTTGAGTTGTTCCTCAGTTGCCTTGAATGGGAGGTTACCGACGTAGAGTTTGAGACCTTCAGGATCCTTTCGCTTCTCGCGCTTGCCCTTCTTGTCATCGCTGTCTGCATCGCGAACGCCGATGCGTCGGCCGTTGACCTTGTGCTTGTCCAACTTTGCAATTGCAGCATCAGCGTGTGCCTTTTCGCTGTAGGTGACGAATCCGAAGCCCCGGTTTACGCCGTTGTCGTCGGTGAGGACAATGCAATCGGTCATGTCACCGTGTTCAGCAAACAGGGCGCGGAGTTCTTCAGTTCCAACTTCACGTGGCAAGCCACCAACAAACAGTCGGCATCCCGGAGCGTTTCGTGGTCGGCGACCTTGGCCACCGCTTTCGCCTTCGAATCGGAAATAGGTGCGCTCTCGTCCATCTTCTCGGACGTCGGCGGCAATGAAGGTCGCACGGCCAGCAGGGCCTTTGCCAAACATGGCTTCAGCAGCACCGCCCCATCGCTTTCCAGAATTGTTGAGGGCGCTTGCACCTTGCTCAACTTCACCCCAGCCAGCGCCGTAGTTGTCGGCAAGGGCTCGGTAAGATTGGTAATCGCATGTTGGGCAACGAACGTTCCAGTCGCCGTCTTGGTCGGCGTTGAGTGTGTCACCGCAGGAGGGGCAGATTGCGTGGAGCACGCCACAGTCATCTCGGTCACGGAACGAGATGCGGAGCACGGGGCTCGTTTCTTTGACTTCAGCACGGCACACGTCCCGTCGACGAACAGCATCCGAGGTTTGGTGCATGTAGCGATCGACGATGTTGGTGACGTGGAATTGTCCGTAGAGGTGCTCAGGAAGCACGCTTCCTGGCTTGCCTTCGACGCAGATCACTTGCGCTTCTCCGTTCTTCTCGTTGAGCTTGACGATTTCACACAGCACGGTGTCGCCCACTTCTGGAGTGACGATGGCCTTTGCAGCCATAACGGTTCCAACCCCTTCGATGATGGAAAAGGCGCCAACTGCGGTGGCCACAATGCGACCATCCACTTCGATTGTTCCTTCTCCAGCCTCGCAATCTGCGGTGCTTGATACATTCATTCCTGGGGTGACGAGGCTCGGCGTCATGTGATTCATTCCTTTTGCAAACATGGCCCGAGGTAGGTCGCACGCTGTTTCGCTTGTTTGAACGGGTGGGCTGTCCCCTTTTCAACCCCTCATACGAGGTTTCACGCCTCTTCGATTTCGTCCTCGATTAATTTCGCATCCCCCGGCAGGTGGAAACGCCAGCATCGAACTTCTGTTGCGGCTTTGCCCTTGGTGTGGTGAGCGTAGGTTGGAGGAAGACGGAATTCAGTTTCCAGCATGATTTCACCCTCGTAACCGTTGTCCCGTGCGATGGCTTGCACGTGGCGTGCTTTTGCACTGTGAAGGATATGGACTGCAGGTGCGCCAAGTGAAAACGCCAGTTCAAGCAACGGCCGATCTGCACGGGCCGTTTGAACGCCCCAAGGGGGATTCATCACGACCAAATCAACGGGCCGCTCGATTTCGATTTCCTCATGACCCACCATGGCGTGAACAACGCTTGCGGTCCCGTCACGTCGTTGCGTCACCCGTTCGATGTTGGCCAGAGCGGCTTCAGCCGCTGCTTTGTCGCCCTCCACAAGCGTTACATGACCAGCACCAATCATCAATGTGGCCAGACCAAGAATACCATTTCCTGCGGCTAAATCGACCACGTGCTTGCCTTCAACATCATCAAGTTGATCGACTCCGAGCATCCAGTAGGCAGCGAGGTCGCCCTCTGTGGCGTATTGCTCAAGTTCGACAGAGCCGCACGGGTGAGGCTGAAGTTTCGACAACTCAATGGCCAGATGCTTAGGCCTCATGCGGCTCACCAGCGCGGTGGTTGCTGTTGATACTGATTGTTTGCAGCGTATTGTTGCTGAGCTGCTTGTTGAGCGGCTTGCATTTGCAAACGCATGTAGTGTATTTGCTCGGCTTCTTGCCGAAGGCGCATCAAGAGTTGGTCACCAGGTTGCTGATTGCCACAAAACCGGCAGAAGCGAATGCCATCTTGGTGCTGTTGTCCGCAGTTGATACAGAATCCCATGGTGGTGCCTCCAATTGTGTGTCAGGTCGAGCGGTTTTGAATCTTGTCATCCCATTGTTGCTAATTGTAGGAAGACTGGCCATGTTTCGAATCCGACAGCAGCCGCTCGTTCATTGATCTCTTCCCAGCGAGGGTCGTCCATCATTTCAGTGGGGTCGACACCTGCAGCGAGCAACCCGTTGACGAGTTCTCTGAATTCGATTTCAATTGGAGCCATCGCTTCTTCTGGTTCAGACTCAACTACGGGCACCGGGACGTTGGTGCGGTTTTCTTCCATGGCTGGAGGTGCTGGCGCAGGAGCAGGTTCGACGCTTGATGGTTCTGCGGGCTTCGAGCCGGGCGGGAGTGGGACGAACACATGCTCTGGTCCACCCTCTTGATCGGCGGGGGTTGAGGGCTCTGCCTCCGCGGTTGGAAGCGCCACGGTTTCTTGTTCGTCTGAGGTTTCCTCTTGGTCTGCTTCAGCCACAATGCCTGCCACCAAATCAGTGGAAAAGGCAGCTTCCATCTTATCCATTGCACCGCTTTCAATGACGGGCTCTACGGCTGGCATCTCTTCAGGGGTTGCTTCATGAACCGTAGTTTTGCGTTCAAGACGCCCCACACCGAGCACTTCTGCTTGTTGGCGTGCCAATTCTGCTGCTTGGCGACGAGGCAAACTCACGAAGCATTTACCTGGCACATCGTGAGGTGGGAACGGAAGGTAATATCGTTCCAATGCATCGATTGACGGGTGGCGGAAGCAGAGGATGCGTTGTGTTTCAAACCCGCGTTGAGCAGGGTTGTCGACGGAGTATGGCAAGGCCATCACTTCAATGGAGCCACGTAGCCATCCTTCATTGGTGACCAAATGTTGCATCCATGGTCCGAGGTCTGGGCTTGCAATGTCGACGAATTGGAACGATGCGCTTCGAGGATCAAAGCCTTGTTCTTCGAGCAGTTGTGCTGCTGCCCTTGGGCGGTGAAACACGGTGAGAACCGGTTGGCCATGTTCGATCATGTCGCCGTGAAGTTCCATCAGCTTCCGTTCTTTCCGCGGGCACATCAGCAACAAGGTCATGCGAGCAGCCGCTGGGTCCCAAATTTCGCCCCAGCGTGCATCCGCCTCGTTCTTCAGTTGACCTACGGTCATGTCGGGAATCATTGCCGTAATACCCATGCTCGCACCAAATCCTTCGGGGCGCTGTACGCCTTTATGCCTACTGCTGTTTCGGGAGCCTTTGTTCGATGTAGGCTTGTTCAGCCAAGAACATCGTTCCTCCTGCAGCCCCGCGGATGGTGTTGTGGGACAATGCGGAAAACTCAACCGTCATCGAATCGAGCATCTTGATTGAGCCAACAACAACGCCCATGCCCGCCTTCAAATCCACGCTGGGGTTTGGGTCGATTGGAAAACCGAGCCCATCCGCCCAAAGATGAACTTCGGGATCCACCGCATCAACGAGTTGAATCGAGGTCGAGGGAGCGCTCGGGCAAGTTTGGAGTGCATCGCTTAACCCGTGGCTTGTGAAGCAGGTGAACACCTCTTCAAGGGAGGCTGCTTCCTGTAATGATACGGTTGCAAAAATTTGGTGGCCATCGACGCGAGTCACGCGTTTACACGTCACTTGAACGTCCACTTCTGCGCTTACAACATGCACGCCAGCCTCGTTGAATGCGGCGTGTTCTCGATGCGAGGAAGATTCACTTCCAACCGCTCGCCTCCCCTGTTGAGTTTGGCCTAGCACATGGATCAGTTCGATTGCGGTTTTTTCGGCTTCTCCGGGAATTTCGGAAGGATGTCTACCGGCTAAGGCTCTCTTGTCAAGCACCATTGAATAGCCAGCACCTGAAAGCGCCTGTTCGCTGTTCATACGAACGGCGCTGACACCAAACGCATCCGCAAGAGCGGCTACGGGTACGGCAAGCGGGATCAATGTGCAGTTTGTAGCGCAAGCAAGTTTGTGATTATGGGCATCGAACTGATCCATATGTTCAGGGTTCACATCTGGAATGACAAGAGGCACGCCATCGCATCGCCGGAATGCACTGGCGTTGGAAAAGACAGCGACACCTGCTGAAGAAAGTTTCAGTTCTAACGGGTCTGCTGCCTCAGATGGGATGCATGAAAAGGCCACAGTGATGCCGAGTTCTTTCAGTTGATTAACGAGGTTGTCGTCTCCAGCATCGAGGACCACAAGAGGAGGCAAATTGGGTCGTTTTTCTTCTAAGTTCCACGGAATCGAAGCCAATTCAGTACCCGCAGTGCGTGGGCTTCCCACCACGGCACTCAGCGTGAACCATGGATGATGCGCCAGCCTTTGTTGCATGCGTTGGGCAACAAGGCCAGAGGCCCCAAGAACCACGGCATTATGGCGCTGCATGGCCCATGCTCTGGCTGGTCCGCTTTGAGCCTTGTTGGTTAATCCAGGTTCAAATTCCCTTCACCTGGCGTGGTTTGCGGAGGTGTTTTGAAAATACGACGTACCAGGAGTTTGCGAAGAATATTCCAACCATCTTTGACAGATCCAAGCTTCGCTTCACCCAATCTGCTGGAATACCGAATTGGGATGTGGGTCATTTTCAAATCCTCCATTGCGCATGAAGTGTACATCTCTGCCTCGATTTCAAAGCGCATCGAATTGAGGTTCAACATGGCGATTGATGGACGCTTAAACGCCCAATACCCCGAGCACAAATCATTCATTGCGACCCCATAGAGGGCCACAGCACACCATGTCAACAAATGATTGCCAAAGTAATTGACTCGAGTCATTGCGTCTGGATCCATTTTCCCTTTTAGCCGATCACCGACCACCACATCGGATTTCTCCAGCCCCCGGAGGAATCTTGGAATTTCTTCGGGGTGATACGTTCCATCAGCGTCCAACATCACAAGAGCGTCGCATTCCCCTTGAAGAAAAATCGAAAACCCTTGACGCATTGCTGCGCCCTTCCCTTTGCCGTATTGGCGAAGCGTGGAACAACCGAGCGACTCAGCAATTTCAATGGTCCCGTCATCGCTGCCACCGTCGACGACAAGGATGCGAACTTCCCATCCGGCCTGTTGAAGAACTCCCTTTGGAATCCTTGGGACCACTTCGGCAATTCCTTCCGCCTCGTCGAGGGTTGGAAGCAGCACCAGCACTCGCTTCATGGTGTTTGGAATGTGAATATACCTTTCATCGCTTCGCATGATACGGCCCTCAGGCCCTAAATTCGAGCCAATGGAGCCGGACTCCAGTTCGGTCGAACAACGCATCGCCGCGGCCAGAGAACCCAATCGGGTTGACCCAGCGGTCGGCAAGTGAAGCCTCCTCGCCCCATTCGATGCTTAATTCCAATTCGCCGTTGCTCAAATTTGACGGCTCCATGCATGTTGAATGCCATCCAGCGTTGCGTTGTGCATGCACCCCACTCGTGGCCGTTTGGCCGTTCAATGTGAATTTAATTTCATTTAAATTTCCAACCGCCTCAAACACAACGCACACCGTCATGTTCGAACCGAGGTGCGCTGGTGCAGCAAAATTGACGCCCGAGGTTTGCCCTTGTTCTACGAACGGCCTCATCTCGCCGATGTTGAAGGGGTCTCGGAAACGATGGTTTCGCCAAGGATCTTCGCGCATGCTACACCCTTCTCTGCAACTTGCCTCGTTGGCTGATGTGAATTGGAACTGTTCACTGGTGCCGCTGGAATCAAAGGCCCACAAGGCGCTTCCAGCGTGCTCGCTCATCAGCGACCAGTGTGCTGATGCGCCAAGGTACCACCCAGCGGTCCCAATCGGGGATGAAACGGCATGTGTGATGTTGAGGGCGAGAATGGCTTCGGAATTGTCACCAAACACGGCCGACGTCGCTTGCGCCTGAATTGAATCCTCCAATTGCACCAATCCAAGGGTCGGTATGCTGGTCATTTTGATGTGGGCTGGGGCATCCAGAACATAACCCCAGTGAGCGTTTTCAGAAAATACGATGCTTCCCGAAGGCAAAGCTGCGATCTCTTCGAGCAGCGCCACATCGCCTTGAGTTTGTGGGCGAAGTTCGTCATGTTGACTCACCTGAATCAGCAAGAGATTGCCGAGCATCAACGCAAGAACAAGCCCCGACATCAAACCCGTGACAATATGTCGGTGAAGGTGTGGGTCCCAACCTATACCCATAAGGCCGCGCTTTGAGTCGACGGCGGTCAGGTTCGTGCTGTCGCTCCACAGCAGCGCAAACAGGGCGGCAAGGGGGATATGGAACGCGTGCAGACCCATTGAATACAACACATAGGAAAGCAAGGACAAAATTGGAATCTGCTCAAGACCTTCAATCAGGTGAATGCCGCTCAACATCCACAGGCTTGCAACCCAAGCGCTCAACAACATGCCTTCAACGGTGCCTCGCAGTTGCCATGAAGCGAATAAGCCTCCAAGCAACAACACGCCGTTGTAGGACAACAGTGGCCGCCCCCCCTGCCATCCATATTCTGCAAACACCGCAGCATCAAGCATCCTTGGAGCGAGCATCAAAAGGGCAATCGCAGCAGCAGCGGTGAGCAAAATGGCACTCGTCATCAGGAGTTTTTGGATGCCAGCCGCGTGCTTTTCATCCAGACGCAACCCAATCACAAGGTGGGCAGCCATCAGCATGCCAAGGTAGATCGCTCCCGTCGGATGAATCAGAAGAACACACAGGAAAGCCAGCATGAAGCCTCTCGTGTGATGCTTGCCGCGAGTCGCGCTTGGCCGCAACAGCACCAACAAACCAACCACCAGCCCGAGTTGGCTTGCGACGGTGGGGTAGCCTGAATCAAACGTTTTTGCAAACAAACCCGCTCCAAGTGCCATGCTCAACATGCCTTGGGCGCCGGCTCCGTGGCGATCCATGGCTCCACCAACGCCGAGGACAATGACAAACAGGCTGTAGTGCCCCAGTTGAAACACGGCTTGGCCCGATGTGATTCCAAGGCAGCCTTGCAACCAAGCGGCAAGGGCAGGGAATGCGGGTGGGTAGGTCCAGAAGCCTTCGCTTGTGCCTGGAAGTGCCATTGAACCTGCGATGTGAATTTGGCCGCTGAGCATCGAGAACCCAATCCAATCCACGCCAAAGGGTAAGGTTTGCAAAAAGGGCAAGGTCAGGCAACTGAGCGCAACAAGGCCGCCGAGCGTCATCACCCATGGTTTTCGATTCGATTGAAACCATCGCTGTGCCGTGACTTCTTCACTGAGTGCAGCCTCTTGCGGTGAGGATACTTCCCCGTGCATTGCTGCTTCTAAGGCCTGCCAAGGCGTCCTGTTGTTTTTATCTTCAACCCTCTGCCGTATGTGGGCGAAACCAATCGTATTGATCAACAACAAGCACGCAGACATCAGGCTCCATGACCACACCTTTGTGTAAAGCAGACTGCCCGCCAATCCAAAAGCCAGCAAAAGCCCCAATGCAGGACTGAGCATTGCTTTACGCCATCCGTCAGCACTCGCATCAAGGATTCGACACAGAGCGTAACCGGGCGTGACGGTGACCGCGAGCAAGAGCAACGCAGTCGAGAGCATGAGCGAGCATCAAGGTGCAGACTTTGATTGTTCGGCCAACAATCAAAAGAAAGCCCCCAATACCAAAGCCATGGGCGGTGCACCGAACGCTTTTGCATCAGTGGTGCAAATCGATGAACCATATTGGGTGTTCAATTTTTCTCGCGGCCCAGCTGAAGATTGGACATGCCCATACACGTTCCAAATTGGTCGCTACGATGAGGTGCGGCCCGGAATGTACCTCACGCCGCTGTTTGGCGGAGAACGAGACCTCCATGTCGGCATCGATATCGGCGCTCCAGCGTCAACGCCTGTCCACTCCTTTGCCGAGGGTAAAATCCATTCCTTCGGCATCAATGCTGAAGCGGGTTCCTACGGGCCAACCATTGTGGTTGAACACCAACTCTCTTGGCCGCCAACCCCAGAACAAAGGCACCCCATTCGCAAAGTTTGGGCGTTGTATGGCCATCTCTCGACTTCAAGCCTCGTTGGCTTGGTCGCTGGAACGCCGGTCGGAAATGGGCAGCGTATTGCACAGATGGGTCACAAGCAAGAAAATGGGGGCTGGGAACCACACGTGCATTTTCAATTGTCGCTCATCGAACCCGAGGCGCCAGACTTGCCTGGTGTTGTTCGGCGTGAAGACCGAGAACAAGCGCTTCGAGATTATCCAGATCCCCGACTTGTGTTGGGGCCGCTGTACTGATTATTCGACTGAGTCCAAATGCGCTTTCAATGCTGAAATTGGGCCAATCGATGCAGGGTCTTTTCCGTGCAAAAAGGACAGAGCAAGCGAAATCCAGTCGGTAAGGATGCAGAGGTGGAGCATCGACTCCAGCAAGGTTTTCCCTTCGCCTTCAATCTTCCAAGCGTAATCGGTCGCGGCATGAGCAATCATCCAATCCATTCGACGCTGAACCCGTTGATGCATACCGTTCCAAGTGAGCAACAAGAGCACATGATC
>TARA_B110000459_G_scaffold10476_1_pt1 | contig 11372 bp, 7 predicted proteins | sample TARA_B110000459 | Tara Oceans TARA_B110000459 (sample SAMEA4398296) | marine metagenome | biome: Polar Biome; feature: [SRF] surface water layer (ENVO:00010504); material: water (ENVO:00002006), including particulate matter (ENVO:01000060) such as... | depth 5 m | reverse complement strand
CTGCTCGTTCTTTTTCAACCGAGAAGCGTATTCCGCGTCTCTTTTCTAGTTTTTTATTTCGATCGCTTCAACTACCGCAGGAGGAGCTTTCTCTGCTGATTGCGTATCCTCTTCTTTTTCAGAAAGGAGTTTGGAATTAGGAGCATGATTCTCTGACTCGCGTCTGAGCTCGTTCATCTTCGCCACGAGCGCTTGAATCACTTTCCCGGATAACACACCAAAATCGTACATGTTCATCAGGTGTAAATGAAACAACTTTCTCATCTGGCGGTCTTTCACCAGCTTTTCTTTGTGAACGTACATGAACGAACTCGTGCAGTCTGGCATTTGCCTGTTCGCCATGGCGCAATATTTACGCACGTGTTTGTTCCACATTCTAAAGAAATCTTTCTCGACTTGCGCCACGTCCACGTATTCGTCTATAAACAGCGCGTCTTCTTTGTCCCACATTTCTTCCTGCTCCCTCTCGTCGTCGTCGGAATCGGGAATGGTAGATTTGTCTTCCGTTTTGAAAATTTTCTTGCTCATGGGTAAACACGTTCGCGAGTGGTAATACCGACCGCCGATGGCGAATGATTTTCTCGAGCCCGTCTCTTGAATCGTCGTCTTCTTCGTGGCGACAACTTCTTGGTACTGCGCTGATTGACGAAAATTTTTCTTCTGACTCGCCGCCTTATCGAGCTCGCCTTGCGAAGCAAATTTCCTCTTTTCCAGTTTCGATTTTTCCTTTTTTATCCTCTTCTCTATATATTTCTGTTCAGCCTCTTTCGCGAGTCTTTGACGTATCAACTGCTCCGAAGCGGCGTAGCCGAGAGGAAACTCTTCTTCTCTCCCGTCGCCACCTTCTTCGCGATTCCTTTTAACTCCCACTCCTTGTAGTTTCACGTTGTTCGAATGGCTCCACTGTTGCAACAAGCGCTGTTGCTGTTCTGGCGCGCCGACGTGAAACTGTCCCAATTCCGCCGTGGCTCTATTTTCCGCTTGCACTCTTTCTTTCGCCGCGCGAACAACTTTGGTTAAATTGATATCGTTCCCAAACATCCTCTTTTGACTGTTGTAAAAATCCTTCACGTGTTCCTCTGCATTTTCTCCGTTCAAAACTGCCGCCGCTTTGTCCAAGGAAATCTGGTCGTAATAATGCGGAGTAAAAAACTGCGCGAATGGATTCTCCTCCCACCCTCTCTTGTGCTCTTTCTCTTTCAACGCCGCTTTCTTCGCAACTTGCGAGATATTCTCCTCGATGCTTTTGAGCTGCATCTCATTTTGTTTCTGCAACTGCTTATTCCTAATCTCCTCGTTCAACTTTATCTTCAAAATCGCCAACTCGTTCTCCCACCCGTGCGTTTTACTCTGAACGTCTTGACTGGACGTATTCGTCGGCGCCAAGTTCCCAATCGCCGGTAAAATTACTTTATTCGTTCCAACTTTCTGGTATTTCCCTCCGCTGAAGAACTCAAACGATTTATTCGCCGGGTCTTTCAACAGCGTCGCGTCTAACATGTTCAATTTGTCCTGTCCGTTCTCGCACATCACGAACGACGTCTTCTTAATCCTCACCTCGATCGTGTTCATGGTCACCACTCTGTCTTCCGATTTTGCCACGTACATTCTGTTCGGATCCGTCAGCGTCCTCTTCTGCACCGTGTTCACCGGTAAAAACGTAAAATAGAACTGATCGTGCGACGCGTTCAGGTGTTGACACAAACCGATAAAATTCCTCGGCTTGAGGTTGCAAAACGGACACCGCGCCCGGTACGCTCTCTCCGTCTTCTCGCTCACTCTCAAATCCGCGATGCCTTTGGCTTTATAAAAGTATCGAAACATCACGTCTTGATCGTCTTTCGGTTGCTTCTCGTCCTCTGATTCTTCTTCTTCCTCTTCTTCGTTCTCGTCCTTGTCGCTCTCGTCGTCGTCGTCGCCTCTACTCCTACTCCTACTCCTCTCGTTACTCTTAATCTTCTTTTCTGTCGTCTCCGCACTCATCTCAGTCGTCGTTGATTTCCTCTTTCTTTTCTTCGGTTTGATGTACCTCAAATTCCTCACCAGGAAGCTTTTCTTCAGCGTTTTCGGTCCTTTCGCTCGTTCGTGCAGCGTTCGGTACAGCATCACCAAATCTTGGTAGTGGTTCTTAAACGTGTTCGAATCTGGCTGCGCGATCGACCCCGGCTCCTGATTTCTCGTTTGCTGCTGCGTGTTGTTATTATTATTATTTGGCGTTTGTGCGACTCCCGTCGTTACCACCCTCGTCGGTTGTTGCTTTTTAACATTATTCACCGTCGTCATCTCTCGCTGCTTTTTAAGCGCCTCCTCCTCCTCCTCCATGGTTGAGAAATCTTGAATCAAATCCGTCAAAGTTGTGACGCTCGTCGGGGAAATCATCATCGAGAGCGAGAGCTTATAGAGCAAAAGATGGGACTGAACTACACGCGTGGGTCGACCATCATCAAGACGACGACGACGAAAAACAACAACAGCGATCATCATCGAGAAGTTCCTCGAGATTTTGACGAAGAGACGGAGACGAGAATACGAGGTGAAAGCAGACACCCGACGAACGTTTTGCACGTTTCGAACATCTCCCCGAGACTGACGGGACACCACGTGAGGGAGATTTTCAACGCGTACCAACTCAACGAGAAGAACGAACATCGCGGGATCGAAAACGTCTCCTTCGGCCACGGGAGGAAGTTTTGTCGCGTGCAATTTCGGGAGCTGGAAGACGCGGAATACGCGAGGGAGAACTTGGACGGCGGGGAAATCGACGGGAGGGAGATTAAGGTAGCCTTTGTCGATTCGGTGAGTTGCGTCGAGAAGGGAGGAGTCGGCGGCGGCGCAGCGGAGGAGGAGAGGAGAGGATTTGGCGGCTTTGGAGGGTACGAGAATAATAGGAATAACACGTTCGATAATAATAACGGTAGAGGAGATAGCGGTACTTTTAGAGGGAGGAGGAGAGATTTCGGCGGCGGCGGGTATACTACGAACAACAACGCCAATAACGGAACGCACGCCGCCAGAGAATACGGCGGGAGACGAACGTCGCGGTCGCGTTCGCCTCCGCGGAGAAGAGATAGCGGAACGTACAGAGGAAGAGACAGAGATAGAAGACGAGGGTATTCTGGATCTCGATCTCGTTCGCCTCCTTCGGCGTCTCGTTCTCGATCTCGGTCTCGCTCTCGCTCGAGAGAGCGGTACGGCCGAAGAGGCCGAGTTGAACGAAGTAGACGACGCCACGATCGTTCGCGATCTCGATCGCCGCCTTCGCGAAGAAGAAAGTCGTCTGGGAGTTACGACGATGACGACGATAAAGATAACGCGATGGATGATGGCGGTAAACAAGGACGCCGAAGGTCATCTCGGAGAGACGCGCCGTACCGACGAAGAAACAGGTCGCCATCGCATTCGCGTTCAAGGTCTCCAGACAAGCGAAGAGGAAGAGGAAGAAGAGGTAATCGAGAGTATTCGGAGTAGGAGCAAAAAAGTAACGATAAGAAAAGTAGGAAAATACACGCGACTACTGCACGCGACGACATTCGCAAAAAATCATCTTCTAGATATTACACGTCCTCTCTAACTACCTCTACGAACCTTCTTTCTCTCCCTCTCTCTCTCTCTCTCTCTCTCTTTTCACGTCGCGCTCCCATCCCCAACCTCCTCTGCTATCTTCACCGCGACATCACCCAAAGTCTCCGGCATTAATCTCTGCGCGACTAAAAAATAAATCACCAACCCGCTGCTATCTACGATCGTCGTCATCAACGGCGCCGACGTCACCGCGGGATTAAAACCCAGCTTCACCGCGAACAGCGGCAACCCGGCGCCTAACACGTTCGCCCACACGCTCACCAAAGGTAACGATATCGCCACCACCAAACCAATCAGAGGCGATATGCCTTCCCACACCAGCGATAACACGAACACTAACATCCCCAAAAACCCGCCCATGATGAACCCGGAGACGGCTTCTTTGAACAGAACCTGAAGAACTTCGCGCGTATTTTCCGGTTTTATCTGTTTCAAAGCGATCGCTCGTATAACGGTCGCGACCGATTGCGACCCGGTGTTCCCACCGTGCCCGATTAATAACGGGACGAAATACGACAGCTCCACTTCGTGCGTTAACAGCTCTTCGAATCGTTCCACCACCACCGCGGCTAAGATTAAGCCGAGGAAAAACGCGCTCAACCATCCGATTCTGCTCTTCAGTATCTTCACGACGGACTCTTTGCGGTAATCTCCAACGAGATGAACAGTATTCGAGTGTTGTTGCTGATTTTGGTGGTGAACTTCTCCTCCTATTCTGTCTCCTCCGACCGTAGTATTGTTCTCCTTCGCACTCGTCTCCGTCGCGAGAGCACTCTCTGCGAGCATTATCATCTCGTCGTATTGACTCTCAACTCTTCTTTGATGTAATGAAGACATTTGTCCAATTTCCCGGCATTACTTTCGAGCGTAAATCACGCGCAAAGAGGAGCATGTCTTCATCATCATCGCACAAGAACCGAGTGGAAGGCATCTCCGGGGCAATCGCGGGATTGTTGGCGTTGCTCGCGACGTATCCACTGATCACGCTGAATACGAGGCAGCACGTTCGAGAGAAGACGAAGACGAAGACAAAGTCGACGACTGGTTCGACGGGGAAAGAGGAGGTCGACTTTGAAGACGATGAAGACGTCGAGAAGAAGACCGAGAGGATAAAGCGCGGAGAGAAACCGAGAGTGCGATTGGTGTTGCCGATGGTGTCGTCAAAAACGAGAGACGAAGAAGACGAAGACGATTCGACGACGATGCAAACGAAACTGGAAAAGTTGAAGAAATTATACGTGGGGGTGAAACCAGCCTCGATTGGGACGGTGTGTTCGCAAGGCGTGTATTACTATTGGTTTTCGGTATTCAACGGCGAATATTTACGCCTGAAACGAGAACGACTTCTAGGACGACATCAGCGAGAGGAACAGAGCGTATTTTTAACACCGATTGAGAGTTTACTCACGGCGAGTTTAGCCGGGTGCGTGAACGTCGGGTTGACGCTGCCGATATGGACGGTGGTGGCGAAGATGCAAGTCGTGTCGAAGACGTCGTCCAGTCGAGGACGGAGCATCGGTGAGGAGAAGGACGACGAGAGTGAGAGCGAAGAGGAGGAGGCACACAAGTGGTCGGCTGTGAAAAAGAAGAAGGGTGGAGTTTCGAGTAGTGTCGATGCGACGCGCCGCGAGAGGCGAGACGAGGCGAAAGCGCTTGGATTTTGGACCGTGGCGAAGGAAGTGTACGATACTTCCGGCGTCGCCGGATTTTACGGAGGCTTATCCGCGTCGTTGATTATGGTCACTAATCCGGCGTTACAGTTTGCAATCTACGAGACTTTGAGGCAGAAACAACGCGGTAATAGTAATAGTAGAAATAGTAGTACCAACGCCATTAGCGCTTTGGACGCGTTCTTTTTAGGAGCGACGGCAAAAATTGGAGCCACGTTAGCGACGTACCCGATGTTGGTGATTAAGTCAAGGTTACAGGTTGGAAGAAGAGGCGTTGTAGGAACGACGAAGAAGAACAGCATCAAAGCAGATGGTAAGAACGGAAATAATAGTAAAGAGTACGACGGTATCGTAGACTGCGTGAAAGATTTATACACCAATGAAGGCGGCTTTTTTGCTTTTTACGACGGGTTGACGACGAAACTTTCCCAGACCGCGTTGTGCGCGGCGTTGATGTTCTCGTCGAAGGAAGAAATTTCGCGTCGCGTAGACGAAGCGGCGGTTCGCATTCTACAAAGATATGCGAGCAGTAAGTAAAATGATGAACAGCACAAAATAGGTAGTAAAAAATTGATGATGTTTGGTTGTGTATGTATCGCGCATTGCGCTTCATTTCTCTCTCTCTCTCTCTCTCTCTCTAGTTTTCCGCTTCGTTCGCTTTTTTCTTCGCTTGGATGATGCATTGAATCGATTCTGGATTCGCCACCGCGCTTAAATCTCCAAAGTCACCCGTCAAATCACCTTTGGCAATCTTGCGTAAAACTCTTCGAACGAGCTTTCCCGAGCGCGTCTTGGGAATTCCAGTGCCTGGCTGGAGAAGCAAAATCCCACCGGTTGGTTTTGCAAACGAACCGATTTCCTTCGCGCATGTGTCCATGAGATCTCTTACAATCAACTGCTCCGGGGTATACTTGGATGATTTCAATTCCGCTTTCTCTTTCAAAAATTGAATATCTTCTCTCAGCGAGCAAAACGCGAACAATTCTTGGCCTTTAATCTCAGACGGGATGCCTACGACCGCGGCTTCGGTTACGAACACGTTCCGAGCGAGCGCGTTTTCGACTTCAGCCGTGCCAATTCTGTGACCAGAGCAGTTGATTACATCGTCGACTCGCCCGGTGATGTAGTATTGCCCATCTTCGTCTCTTCTCGCGCCATCGCCGGAGACGTAGTACCCGTCAATCTCTTGAAAATACGACTTGACGTATCGTTCGTGATTTTTGTAAATGTCGCGAAACATCCCAGGTAACGCGGGAGGTTTCAACGCGAGCAGACCTTCCACGTTTGGTCCATCTAATTCTTTCCCGGTTTGCGGGTCGAGAATCGCAGGAATGCATCCGTAGAAAGGTAATCCGCATCTCCCCGGTTTCTGTTCGCCGACGTTCGGTAAAGATAAGATGACGTGTCCGCCGGTTTCGGTTTGCCACCACGTATCAACTATTGGCAACTTTCCCTCGCCGACGACGTCGTGGAACCACGTCCACGCGGATTCGCCGATAGGTTCTCCAACCGTTCCTAAAATCTCCAAAGAATCTCGTTTCGTTTTCGTGACCCACTCGTCGCCTTGTTTCTTCAAAGATCGAATAACAGTTGGTGCGGTGTATAAAACTTTTGCACGATATTTGTCGCAAATTTCCCACAATCGACTCGCGTTCGGGTAATCTGGTTTACCTTCGTATAAAATCGAGGTGCAACCGTTCAGTAACGGACCGTAGACAAGATACGAGTGACCCGTTATCCATCCGACGTCTGCGGTGCAAAATGTCACGTCGCCAGCTTTTACGTTAAACGCTTCTTTCATCGTCTCCCCGACGTGAACCATATATCCGCCAATCACATGAACGACACCTTTGGGTGCGCCCGTTGACCCGCTCGTATACAAAATAAACGCTGGGTCTTCCGCGTCGCGCCAGATCGTCACCGGCGGAGGTCGCGACTCTTGCTCGTCCAACGCCAAATCAAAACCTGTTATTTTTCAAAGCAAAAAGAGAAGAGAGTTATAAGTTAGCGTCAGTTTCCTACTTTCAAGAAGGTATAAACCATAATATGGACGCATGATGCCGTGCGGCGCGTCCGTCCAAGCGGGTGACATTTCATTACCTCCGTGTCGTTGTTTGTACGCGGCTAATATCTCCGCTTTTTCCTTTGGCCAATCCGTGTGCGGCTCCGATCCGGGCAAGTTAAAGTGACACACTCTTTCCTCGATTCGATGCCCTTGTATCTCGCAAATTTTTTCCGCTTCGGCGACAATCTTAAACAACTCAATCGCCTTTCCGCCTCGATACGACATCGCCGCCGATACCAAAACTTTAGCCTCGCTATCGATGATTCTTTTCGCCAACGCCTCCGCAGAATACCCGGCGAAAACGACGTTATGCACCGCGCCGATCCTCGCGCACGCCATCATCGTCACCACAACCTCTGGAATCATCGGTAAGTAACACACAACCACATCCCCCGGTTTCACGTTGCACACGTAAATCAAGTGATTGGCTAACTTATCGCTCTTCTCTTTCAACTCCAAATACGTGAGCGTTTCGCACCGCTTCTCTCGCTCGAAGCCTTCGTCGGACTCAAAAATAATCGCCGGCGCGTCTCCTAAACCTTTCTCGATGTTTCGATCCAAACAGTTGTACGCTAAATTCGTCTTCGCGCCTTTAAAGAACTCGACGTTCACGTCGCCTTTCCTCGCGTCGAAATTTTCTCGTTCGTTGTGTTCGTTGTGTTTGAAAAACTCGTCTCGATTTTCCCAACTATAGTTCTCGTACGCGAGTTCGGCCCAAAACGCGCCCGGGTGCCGAATCGAATACCGATACTTCTCCTGGTACCGTTTCAACTGCTCGCGAGGATCGTCCGTGACGACTTCAGTCGTTTCTTTCTCCACGCTCGAGGAGTGGATCGTCGCGTGCGATGGTCCCAAAACCGAAGGAGGAACTTCTTCTTCTTCTTTTGCGCGCTTCTTTGTCTCTTTCTCCGACGACGACGACGCGCGAACCCTCAACATTCTCTTCGCCCCGTGGTTCTTTCTTCTCCCGCTGCTGCTGCTTCGAAATACTGCCGTCGTCGTCGTCGACGATGCGGGGAGCATCAGCGTCATCGCGCAACTGTTTGCGTTTTAAAGTGAAGCAGAGAGATCTATTATCGCGTATTTTTTAGATACAGAATTTATTACAAAAGCGATTTTTGAAATGATGATGTTGTTGATGATGAGATGATGATAAAGAGGAGAAGAAGTTTCTTCCTTTTATATCTCAAACTATTACTCGTCGTCGTCCATGTAAAAACCGACGTCGGTCATGCACGTCGGACACTCGCTGTGACCTCGTTCGTTCCATTCGACGATACACGCGAGATGGAAGTGGTGCGCGCACGCTAAGGTGATTTTCGGGTTATCTTCTTGGTACTCCTCGAAACAGGTCGGGCAACAGTTGGTGTCGTCAAAAGGTGTCGATGGACGGTCTTCTTCTTTTTCGTGTTGTTGCACATCGTCTTTGTTATTGTTGTTACTCTTTTCGAGCGCTTGGAAGATGGAGGCGCGCAAATCGTTCGGTTCTTTGCCGTTGTTCGACCCGTCTCTTTCAAATTTCGCCGCCGGTACGAGGGAAAGACTTCTAAAGTGCCTCGACGTGGAAGTGGATGCAATTGTCGCACCAGTTGTCGCGCTTCGCCGGACGACGTTCTTCTGTTCTATTTGCGCTTGCTGCTCGTCTTCTCCGTCGTCTTCGAACGCTTTATAACTATCGTTTATAACAATCGGAGATATCAACCTGGACATCCGCGAAGTTCGCCCGCCGCTCGGCGGCTCCTTCCCGCTGCTATTGCTACTGTTGTTGTTACGAAAGTGACCAGTAACTTTCGGCGGCGGCTCCGATTCCGTCCTTCGATGTTTGCCTTTTTTATTATTATTTTTATTACTACTCCCGCTCGCGCCGACGCCAAAGCCCCTCCGCATAAACGACGCGGACAAAGATTCCACTTTATTCCCGCTCTCCCGATCGTCGCTTAATCTCCCTTTTTTCAACAGTCTCACCTCCTGTTCGTCCTTGTTCGAGGTAGTTTCCGAACCTTCTTCCATCTCGTCTCCCTCTTCTTCTTTGTTGTCGCTCTGGATCGCCGAAGCGCTCTTTTCCTCCTCCAACTGCTCTTCCTCCTCCTCCTCTCCTCCTCGGTCTTCTTGGTCTTCTTCTTCTTCTTGAGACCCATTTCCCATCATAAACTTCGCGAACGGATTCTTCACCCCGAAAACGTACTCCGAGGACATCGTTTGCCGATGGCCTCGGTGTTGATGTTGGCGAAACCGTCCGTCCATTTCCCGGCGCGCGTTGTTGGTGATTCGTTGACGATTGTGATTTGACGATGCGTTTCTCCCCGTTGATCTTCTTCTTCTTTCATTTTCGTCGTCGGTCGCGGTCGTCGACGAGAAACAACACCCCATCGTCGGTAGAGAGTATCAGAGAGTGTATCTGTTTGTTCGTTTATTCTTTTGATGTATCGAGTGCTTTGCGCGAGAGAGAGTCTAAGAGAGAAAAGAATGGAAGAAGGAGAGATATGAGTTCGTTAGTTGTGGGGTGAAAAGACACTTACGTTTCAGTCAAAAGAAGAGCTTTTGGTGGATTTTAGTAAAGCGTGCGATTTATTTTTCGCTCTCTCTTCTGGTGTTCTTGTTCTTCTGTTCTTCTTCTCTTCGCGCGTGGTGCGTGTCGTTGAGGAGGGGAGCATTTCTTAAATATGATTTGACAATAGTTTTATTACATTATACTCTTCGTCGTCGCGGCTGCGCATCGCGTCTCTTCGCTTTTCTCTCCGATTCATCCGGTATTATTATTACTTATTATGTTGGTAGTAGTATTACACAGCAGTAGCGCTTTTTCGGACTTCTTTCTCGCTGCTGCTGTTCCCTAACTTTTTTCTCGTTTTTCTAAAACGGCACCGCTAATCTTCTGCTCAACCATAACCCAAAGGCTAACGCTACGCCGTGAGCCACGTGCCATCTCACCGCGAAATATTTCGTCTTGAACAACATCTTTTCGTTTTCCACGTTATCCAACGCGTAGTTTTGCATCGCTCTCGCTAATGGGTAAGTGATAAAAATCATCGCTCCGGCAACGGAAGGTAACCATCCGCACGAGACGAACGTCGCGATCAAGGCGTAATAGGCGGAAACGACGTGTTGAATCGAGCTGACGCAAAAATCCACGCCGAATCGAACGCACGGCGACAACTTCCCGCTCACCTCGTCCCCTTCTCTTTGGTGCAAATGACTGGCGAATAGAATCATGCTCGTCGTCACGCCAACCATCCACGCGTTGACCCATAACAACGGAGGCACGTTCAAAAAACTCGGCAAGTTTGCGCCCGCAAACACCGCGAAAAACGCGCTCGTCGCCAAAGGTCCAAACGCGGTAAAGCACAACGGCTCCCCCAACCCTTTATAGGACAACCGCAAAGGCGGCGCTTGATACGCATACCCGCACCCGATCGCCAGCAACAACGCCATCGGCGCCACAGCCGGTGCGTTTGCGAAAAGCGGCAACAAAGTCACCACCCCGGCGATTAAAAAGAACGCGCTCGTCACGTGCGCCGCCTTGACGTCTCCGTTTAATAAATTCACAATCGATTCCGGTTTCCTGTTCCCACTATCCACTCCAGTCTGATAATCCCACGCGTCGTTCGATATGTTCAGCCACGCGATCACCGAACACGCGCCTAAGAGTAAACGTAACGTCAAGTTCATCGCGCTCGCGCCAATTTTTGGGTCAATCAGGTTAAGATAACTCGCCGAAGAAGCAGCGACTAAAACGGGAATTATGGCCACCGAATACATCGGCAGTTTCGCGCAACGCCACCACAAACTGCTCGAGCTCAGTTCTCTCTCTTTAGAGTTGTTGTTATTTGAGTTGTTGTTTGAGTTGTTGTTGTTGTGAGCGTTATTGTTTGTATTTGAAGACGAAGAGGAGGAAGAGGAAGCCGATTCGAAGAACGAATTGGACGAAAAACTCTGCAGCCGCCTTCGCCTTCTGTACTTTTCCTCCTTTTCCTCCGTAGTATTCTCGCGATGACCCCGGGGACGACGACGATTCCGAGGACGAGTGCTACTACACGAATCGTCGTAAGAATTAT